>Ga0307517_10002792_pt1 | contig 27754 bp, 43 predicted proteins | sample 23_EM_MG_FD_194515 | JGI IMG/M metagenome (GOLD analysis project Ga0307517, IMG submission 194515) | Populus trichocarpa ectomycorrhiza microbial communities from riparian zone in the Pacific Northwest, United States - 23_EM | ecosystem: Host-associated > Plants > Roots > Unclassified | place... | reverse complement strand
GCGTCATGTACAATTACTTGGCAAACTCAACGGTCGGTGTTATTTTCTGGTGTACGCTGGTTCTTATCCACACTGACCAATTTTGCAATTCGCGTTTTTAGCTACCGCAGGGTCGTAGTTCGCAATGTCCAGTCGACAACACCAATCTCTTCCCCCCTCTGAATGGGAACACTACCGTTACCAAAAGGTCGAGCTTTCTGCGCAGGTGGCGATGATAACATTGGGCCACTCTCCTGCAACGTTCCTCACGAATGAAATACCCCCTTGGGTTCTGCTCTCGTGATTCGGACGTTGTAATCTTGACATTCGGACATTTGGACACTTTGTGCTTGATCTGTATGTGACTTCAGCCTTGTGCCAAATGGTTGTTCGGCTGTAATTTCACTCGAGTGCACTCCGCGTTGGGCGTTCCGGACAAGCGGCTCCAGACTTGATCTCATCGATCGATCCTCTCCTCACTTAAATAACCTCGCTGCAAATCACCAGCTGCACGCTGCCACCATGGCCACTGACGAAGATATCGATGCTCTCTCGGTTCTCGGAGGCTACCTCATCCCCTCGATTCTTCACCATCGACCGTTACCCAAAATTTTAACCTTGATTGATGCCGGTGCGCCGTAGATTCGTGACCAGTCCGCTACGTGCTTGGCTCTTTGCCGATTTAGGTGATCCTCGAATCCGACGAAATTGAACAGCGACCCCGTAGATATATGCGGTCTCCTCGATCGGATTCGACCCGCTGGTCAGGGGAGGGGGAGATTGGGGGCTGTCACTATTTGTTGTGAGCATGAGTGTCAACGTACCACCTGGCGATAGACCGTCAACACTCTGTACTTGTCAACTCAAGAATTCTAAACGTGGGCCCTGTCTGTGATCTCGCCTTTTTGGAACACGGTGAACGTTGGGGATGGCCGCCACTGCCGTCCGCATGCTCCCCGGTTGTTCGTGGTGTGAAGGTAGGACTCCGAGTGATAGCATAGTATCAAAACACCGCTAAACCCTCCTTGACAAGGCGTTTATCTGCGGTCAATGCTCATACACATGGGTTGGGGCAAGGGTTTTTTTTTGGCAGGGTACCATGCCAAGAGTTCGGGAATGCAATACTACAACTAAAGGAGATAGAACGCAGGTCGTCCCCCATATTCAATCCGGGCCCGGCTGATAAATGCTAGCGCCCAAATTCTGATGGTAGGTACAGGCTGAGCCACCTTTACGTCCAGGATTCAAGTTCATTCACAGTGGGACACCTACCATCAGCAAGTCGTGGAAAGTCTGATATGACCCGGCGGTGCTGGTTGGATACCAAAATGGAGACGTCTGGTGTTAAGCTTCCATGGAATAACGGCGCTGGTGACTAATTCATGAACGAACTGTCGGTATTGCTGCCTTGTGGAGTCATCAGACTGGATCTTCGGCGTGGATCTGGTCTCTCCCAAACTCCCACTCGAGCGACCCGGCCATATGTGACCTGCCAGCGATTGCATAGCGTTGAAATCCGCGATTCCCCCGGGACCTGCGCGGGTAAAATAGGCGGCGCGCAAACGACTCAGGCCTCAGGCTTCAAGGACCACACGATGCGGTAAAAGCTCTGCTGTGCTTATGTAGCACCCGTGAGGCGGATAAAAACGAAAATTGGGGGCAGAGGAACCATCCCAACTAACAGGATGTTGCGCTCTACTGGCCTCACGGCTTTACTTACTCTGGACTCACTAGCAATATGTGCGGTCGCTGTACCCGCACCCAAAGCACGGAGTGTTGCATCTGTGAGCTCTCTCATCATCGCTCCGCCAGTCCTTCTGAACCCTTTAGAGATTTCTTGGAGCAACTGCTCGAGCTTCGGGATTAATTCTACGGATCCCAACTTGCAATGCGCATACCTCGAGGTCCCGATGGACTATTTCGACAACTCAGTTGGTAATGCACGCCTTGCGGTGATCAAGTATGCCGCGACTGCGGGGAAGCAGGGTACCATCTTCGTCAATCCAGGTGAGCTGTTCCATCCGTCGTTCGCGATCTTCCTCTGATACCTTATTCTTATAGGCGGACCCGGTAATTCCGGGGTCCAGGCCGTTGCAGGACTCGGCCAGACTGTTAGTCAAGCGTTCCAGGGTGTCTTTGATATAGTTTCCTGGGATCCTCGTGGAGTGGGGTACACATTGTATGTTCACGCCGCGATTTCGATGCTATTGATTGACCATGTGTCATCGCCAGCCCTGGGCCTGTTTATTGCTTCAATTCTCCAGAGGAAGATGCGGCATTCTGGAATAATACGGTGGTCCGTTATATCAACGAAACAATCTCTGGAAAGTTCAACGAACAAGACCTCAATGAGTTGTACTCGCAAGTCGACTCGACCGAACAACTGTTCAAAGACTTTACGACACGTTGTCAGAACGGTGCTTCTGGGCCATACCTGAAGTACATCGGGTCGAGTTCCACCGTTCGGGACCTTGTATCGCTGGGGGATGCAATCGTAGGACAGGGTGAGCTGATCGACTTCTGGGGGATCTCGTATGGTTCCTTGCTCGGATTCAGTTTCGTCAACAGTGAGTTACTCCAACATTTCGATAATACCCTTTGATTAAAATCCTGTTCTAGTGTTCCCCGAGGTGTGCTTCATTCTGTCCCAACGTCAAAAGTTATCTTACGTGGATGTAGCGCGCTGGGCATGTGATGTTAGATGGTGTAGTGGATTCGACCGCATGGATATCATACAAGGTAACTTTTGACGCTCCCGTGGTAGAGACCTTCTCACCTATCGTACCAGATCTTGAATTCCGCTCTCGTGGATATCGAGAAGACATACTCCGGCCTCGCGGACGGTTGTGCTGCGGCAGGAAGGGGCGGTTGTAGGCTCATCGAATTTACTGGCGATGGCGCCAGTGGGGACGATGTGAAGACTTTTTTGAACGATATTCACGACGTAATCGATTCCTTTTCCTAGACTGGGCAACCAAACTGACACTTTCACCGCCCTAGTTGACTCTCAAGCTCTATCGCAATGGAGTTCCAGTTCCCGTAGTCCCTGGTTTCCTGAAGAGTATGATTTCTGACCTCCGCCTCCCTGGGCTTGATCATTGACTCCACGACAGGTTGGCTTATGAGTCCAGTTTTGTACTTCCCGCAGACTTGGAGCGGGTTTGTGAATGGTTTTATTTACCAATTCGCGGGTTTCATTCTGCAAACTTCTCAAGCTCGCAACGTTACGATCGATGGGGCTGACAAATACATCGTTCCTTCCGGAGATTTCACCATTAGTGAATCCCTGTTGAGGGGGATCGGTGCTCTTCCACCACCAAACTTGACTAGCTATACGCCATTGGCCATCGGTGGAGCGGACAACTTCAACGATGGCGATGTCACAATCAAGGACGTATTTGATATTATCGTAAAAACCACTCGAGAGGTCACCCCTACATGTAAGTCTCCGGCTGTATCCGTTCATATCTATTCATTTACTGACCCGTCTCGAATCAAGTCGGAACCGTCTGGGGTCCTGGGTACGTACAAGAAGAGGCACTTTCTAGCATACGTTCTAACAATAGTCTCCCCAGTTATGACTCGTATGGATGGCCCGTCCGTTCTGTTGAACAACTTCCCCCATACACCCCTAGGCAACTCAAGTACCCAGTTCTCCTCGTTGGAAACACCGTGTGTACATCTCGGTCCCAACAACTTCTGATGGTCTTACCACCGCAATCCATAGGCTGACCCGATCACACCGTTAGCGAACGCGAAAAAGACCGCCAACCTGCTCGGTGACAATGCTTTCCTGCTCGAGCAACTCGGCTTCGGCCACACGTCCTTTGCTCAGACCTCGATTTGTACCCTCGGCGTCATGTACAATTACTTGGCAAACTCAATAGTTGGTGTTATTCTCTGGTGTACGCTGGTTCTTATTCACGCTGACCGATTTTGCAATTCAAATTTTTAGCTACCACCGGGTAACAGTTCGCAATGTCCAGTCGACAACCCCAATCTCTTCCCCCCTCTGAACACGACCGTTACCAGAAGGTCGAACCTTCTGCGCAGATAGCGATGATAACATTGGACCACTCTCCTGCAACGTTCCTCATGAGTAAAATACCCCCCTAGGATTCTGCTCTCATGATGACATTGTAATCTTGACATTCGGACATTTGAACACTTTGTGCTTGATCTGTATGTGATTTCAGCCTTGTGCCAAATGATTATTCAGTTGTACTTTCGCTCGAATGCACTCCGCCTTGGGCGTTCCAAACAAGCGGTTTCGGACTTGATCTCATCGATCGATCCTCGATCCTCACTTAACCTCGCTGCAAATCACCAGCTGCACGCCGCCGCTATGGCCACTGACGAAGATATCGATGTTCTCTCGACTCTCGGAGGCTACCTCGTCTTCTCAATTCTTCACCGTCGGCCGCTACCAAAAATTTTAACGTTGATTGATGCCGGCGCGCCGCTGTGGTACCAGGACGATGAAGGAACTTCTGCACTTCATGCTGCTGCATACATCGAGGACGAGGAGCTTGTTCGTCTTCTGATCGCGAAAGGGGCAGTTTGGAATGCGGGTAGGCCAAAGTGATACCGAATGCCTGACATCCTGCTCACCAGCTCTGCTCTCCGTTCCTTGTAGTTGACAATTTGCACAACACCGCCGCCGATGTCGCGTTGTCGATGAATAATGAAAACTGCTATCGGCTGATACGTGATGCCGGAATCAGATCTGGTGAACCCACTCGGATTGTTCTCTCACCCCCGGAACCCTCTAACGGCCGATGTCCTAGAGTTATTGCTGGACCTCATCTCTTCGAAACCCTCTCTCCCCGTTTCTATAGTTCTAAGAGCGGAGGATGATACCGCTACCGGATCCACAGAAGCATTCCTCTCCTCAAAATTGCACTATACACAAGACGGACACGGACAGGAAATTTGCCTGTTGCGCGAGGGTGATAAAGAAGTCGGGGTTATGATGGGTTGGGAACGGGACATCAGTGAATATTGATCCTTGTATCCCTCGTGAAGATCTGCTTAGGAACCGTTAGGAACCCCCAGTGCGAGAGACGGTGAAATTGTTGTGTGCTGATCACCCGAAATTGAACGATGGGTTGAGGATCTTGAATGTAGGCTTTGGTCTAGGGATCGTAAGTCGATTCCTCTGTCTCCCTCTCCCTCGTCAACTCACCGCGACGGTAAAGATAGATTCATTCTTCCAAGAACTCCCGACCCCACCAGCGTTGCACGTTATAATTGAAGCCCACCCGGACGTTCGAGAGTACATGAGGTCCCAAGGGTGGTACTCGAAACCAAATGTGAAGATCCTGGAAGGCAAATGGCAGGATTACATCGATTCATCTGAATTTCTGGGCATCGGGGGGTTCGATGTCGTATACACTGATACATTCTCCGAAGAATACAACGGTACGGCAATTCTCGAGAACAATAGAGGACGAGACTGAATCCGATGACTAGAACTCCACCAGTTCTTCAAGCGGCTCCCAGGTCTCGTCAGCGGTCCTGAATCGCGTTTTAGCTTCTTCAACGGTTTGGGAGCGACTAGTGGGTGTCGATTACAATACGGTTTCCTTCCGTTGGCTGATTCACACCAGACGCTCTTTTCTACGACGTTTATACGAACATTTCTGAGATGCACTTGAATAATCTCGGGTTTGATGTAACTTGGACACAGCTGAGTGTCGCTCCGAAGGTGACCGAGGACAGGTGGGGAGGTAGCCTCCAGTATTTCTCTCTTCCTTTCTACCAACTCCCGGTCGGGAAGATGCGTCTCGTATAGCGTATATGTAGATGCTCCGCAGAGGCCAGTAGTTCGGCGTGCAAACTCTAAAAAGGTGTCAATCAGGCGCAACCGCGCCGGGTGACGTGACTGAATTGGCGCCACGTGACCTCATGTAACACGGGTGGCGGGTTTATTGGGACACTTCCACTCCGTTCTCCGTCGTCGACCACAACAGCGACGATGACCTCGAAGAGGACGACCAGGACAGCAACCGTTCCACAGAAGCAAACGAAGAAGCTCACAGATTATTTCTCACGCAAAAACACTGATGCTACCACCTCGACGCGCTCGTCCTCACCCCTGTCCAGCTTATCCAGCTCCCCTGCCCCGGTCTCAGATCGCGGGTCGGTCGGGAACGAAATATTCACTGCCTCCACTACGTTGTCCACCACTCGAAAATCTTCCAGACTCTCTGCTTTGAAGGGCGGAGACATCACTATCTCGTCGGGATCCTCGACTCGTACCTCCGCTTCGAGTAAATCCGTCAGTAGGAGTTCCACGACATCCATTTCTTCTATTGCCGTCGGTCCCTCAAGCCGGAAGCCTGACTGTATGCCTGCCAATGAGCCCCGAGTCACACGCTATCGCACAAGACAAATGGATTCCGACGGCGCTTCCTCGAGTAAGCGTCCGCCTGCTCCGTCGACAAGACCTCGCCCCGTCTCGTTGCAAATTTCCCTCGCTAGGCCGGCCACGAAACGAAAGAAACCATCCAGCCATGACTCTGACGTTGAGGAGTCTGATGATGTCGTTTATGTTCCGCGGGTGACTTTGCCTAATCCCTCCATGATGAAGGAGAATTTACCACCGGTACAGGACGATCGACCACCGCTATCTCCCGCGTCGAAAAGGCTCAAACTTGGCCCCGCATGCTCCGTCGTCTACGCTCCTAGTAGTCTGTCCGAGGAACACGAACTAACGCTCCCTCCATTTGCGAAGCACCTTCCAGAGGTCAGGGAGAATGTTCAACGATGGCGTGCATCTAGTATATCGTTCCCTCTCCCACCTCCCCCCGATGTCGAGATGGAGGATGTATCTGCCCAGGGTGACGTTGACGACGAACTCATGGAAGATGATTTCGTTCCATCGAGTCAGTCACAACCATACTTGGAATCCGTCCCCTGCACCCTGCCCACCCCCAGTCCAGAACTACCGGTCGAAACTCTTGCCGCTGTGACATCGGCCCCCTCGTCACTGACACACTCGGGAACAACTCCTGTCGATCAATCGCCTATTCCTTCACCACCGCCGTCTTCACCTCCGCGTAAGTCGAGCGTCAGCTACCGTCCATTGTCTCCTCCTCCTAGCGACTTCCCTGAGGAGCCGGCGGCCGACGCCATTAAGGACGATGAAGATGTCATTGCGCGATTGAAGGCTGAGGTTGCGGAAGAGCTTGCTTTGGGACCAGACTCGGATGGGATATACCAATCCGAGATCAGTGATGAATCTAGTAGCGAAGAGGAGTTCCGTTGGTCTCCGGGTCCCAGCAAGCTTTCTACGTATGTATTCACTCTTTTCCAGTCCTTCCCGGAAACTGACAACCAGTCAGGTCTACCACTAGAACCCTAACTCCGACAACCGTGTTCTCGAATCGTGGCAGGCCCATGCGGCAACACAAGGCGCCTGCACGAGAACCCGTGACCCTCACTAAGGCCCCAAAGAAGATTGTTAACCCCCTGAAAGAGCTCCTGAAGCAACACAAGAAGGCCGAGAAGGGTGGATATGGCGCTGCCGACCTTCGGAGGGCCGAAGAACATATTAATGCAATGAAGGATATGAAAATCGACGATCCCTTGGATGAACTCTCGGACCAGGACCACCCGTCGACCCAAACCAGCGCCCTCAAACGGGAGGGGTCGACCTCCGTTATTCTAGACAGTCAGGCGGTCATGACTATACTTGGAGAGGATGAAGGGACGATGGTGGGTCAGATCCTACAGAGCGACAAGCGTAACAAAATCGTGAGGCGGCGGGATGCCATTTTTGGAATTGAGTTGTTTGACCAAGTTGAGAGCGGCTCCAAGAAGGGCAGGACTTCTGCAGGTGTGAAGTTGATGACTGTAGACGCATCGGACGTGGTTTTCACAAGGTTCAGAACTGTGGTGGAGAGGAACGGTCAGTGTGGTTTTGCATATGCAACCTTCATCGGCTGATCGGGGCGTGTTTTAGATGTGCCGGCTGTCAGGTTGATGCTCAACCATGGATTACTCAAACGGATCAAACCTTCAAACCGCGGGTCGTATCTTCGGTGGTTACTTGACCAAGGTGAACATCACAATTTTCCAACTGATGAGAACCACGAATGTTCACACCTTCACGTTTGTAGCCTTCACCTCGAGGGATGAAGTGATGCAAGAGGCAGCGTACCATGCCTTGTTCATGCTGCACTTCGATCACCCGTTGCCCCTTGTCACGTTTTTATCAACACTTGTAACACTTGGGGCAAAACCGGAAGTATTGAAAGGGGCTGGTTTCGATGTCGGGCCCTCCAACGTACCTCTCACGAGGGCCGAACGGGAGCTGTTGCTGGGGGAGTGGCTGGTCCTTGTCGAAAAGCTGTCGCAGTACGCAACGTTCTCCGTAGTTCCTTTTCTAACTTGACTGAGTCTCATTTCGCAGTACCATGACTTTCGACGATGTTTCCGGGATGATCACCCTACTGTGTCTTATTGGACTAGATAGGTCTCTCGCCCCATCATTGAAGCGGGTGGTGGCCGCGGCCATCGACACGCTGGCCGAACGCAGCGTGTCACCACAGATGGTGGGGTTTGCCTATGACATCACTCCCGTCTCCTGCCTGACGCTCGTATAGGAACGTTTCGTATGCACGTCTCTGCTGAAACTTGCATCGGATTTGTCAACATCGAATAAGGCCGCTCTTGTGGTAGTACTGGGAAATGGATCTCCTACGATCAGACGCATTTCGCGCTGGCTATCCACTGCCCTCATCGTTGAGGGTATCGCCATCCCCGAGGTGACCTCACTTTTACATCAGAAGTGACACTCGATGTTGATGATATATAATCAGGATCTGAATGCGCTCGTCCCTACATCGAAGATACGGGGGTATCTGGAGTCTCCCCAAGCAGGACTGATGAAGACTCATGGGTCTGCGGAAATCGACTTCGAAAACGTCACCAACAAGGTGACACTCCTTAGTGTGGCCTTGACGGACATCACGCGGCAAATCGAGCAAGAAATGCGAGGAGGCGCCAGCGACCTGAACGCCATCAGTGTGCAATTGGCAAATTTGCATGCCAAGATTGGTGAGGATCCGTTGTATAACCCTGCAGCATGGGCTTTGCGTGCTGACCTTAATTTTGTGTGGTGTGATTGAATTCAGTCGACACGCGTGCAGCACACCTTGACCGCTCCAGGGCAAAGGCCGCGTTGCAGACTTTATCGTTCCGCGTTCGTTACCAAGTCGCCGCTGCTCAAGACTCGAGCCTTCATCGTGGCAAACTGCAAGCGTACTGGGTTCCCACCAGCTCACATTTGACGCGTCCTTTCTCTTTTTTTTTTTTTTTTTTTTTTGCTTTCGTCGCTGATTCTCGTTCGTTTTTCTGCTACCTGCGTTTGAAGACTTGTAGAGTACAGTCACGGTTGCAGGTTATTTTGTTGATATCGATACACCCTTACACCTCGGACTGTTCGAGTAATGTCGGTATTGTAGTGATTGCTTAGTAATCAACCGTACCTTGGACCGTTCATCTCCACACCGTGTATTATAAGACCACGTACCCTCGTCCCCTTGCCTGTCCCGCACGCGCACATCTTGTCACTCGACTACCACAACATCAACTGCAAGCGCACTCCCATGGCCCAAGATAAATTCTTGCCAAACGGCACCCCGAGCTACGAGCGGGTACAGGTCATAGACGACCAGAAGAAGTTCGCGTCAGTCTTCACATCGCTTTCACCGTTTGGCTCCTGTGTACTGATGGCTGGACCTTTCGTTGCCTTGCAGGCAAGACCTCACGAAGCAGATCTCGAAGTGGGGCTTGGGCGATGCTGGGTTCAACTACAACTTGGTGGCTGTCTTCGGCTCACAGTCTACCGGAAAAAGTAACTTCCGCAGTGCAACATGTTTCGACAACGGCTTGGTTGGCTAACGGGGCGCGTTTGGATAGGTACATTACTGAACCGATTATTCGGTACGGACTTTGACGTTATGGACGAGACGAGGAGGCAGCAAACTACCAAGGGTGAGCAATGTTCCGCCTCCTCGGTTGCTTCGTTCGTTCACTGACTACGGCCCGCGGTGCCATGCTACAGGCATTTGGATGTGCAGGGGGAAGAATATGAACGCACTAGTTATGGATGTGGAGGGAACCGACGGTAGGGAGCGTGGTGAAGATCAGGTACGCAGTGGCAAGTCTCGTTTCGCGCTCCTGGTGATTAAACTCGCGATCGACTTAGGACTTTGAGCGAAAGTCGGCTCTCTTCTCCCTCGCCTCCTCGGAGGTACTCATTGTCAACCTGTGGGAGCACCAGGTCGGCCTGTATCAGGGCGCAAACATGGGCCTACTCAAGACGGTGTTTGAGGTTAATCTTGGGCTGTTTGGAAAGCCCGCCGCGGACGGGTACGTCCTGCCCCTTATCTTTCGTTGCCTTTTTGTTAATGGAGGTACTCAGGACGCATCAAAAAACTCTCTTACTCTTCGTCATTCGTGATCACCTCGGCACCACGCCGATGGAGAACCTCGTCACTACACTCAGCTCCGACATGGAGAGAATATGGGACAGTATCTCAAAGCCGACAGAACTCAGAGACCGCCAATTAAAAGACTACTTCGATCTCTCGTTCACGACACTCTCCCATAAACTCCTCAGACCAGACATGTTCGAGACAGATGTCAATCGGCTGCGTGGTCGCTTCACAGACAAGGCCCGGGAAGACTACGTTTTCAAGCCTTCTTACCACAAACGCATCCCTGCCGATGGTGTCGCCTTTTACATGGAGGGTATCTGGGTACGTGTATGCAACGATCTCGGATGGTCCCTCATTGATGTACGATCTCACAGGAACAAGTGCAATCGAACAAGGACCTCGATCTGCCCACACAACAAGAACTCCTGGCTCAGTTCCGATGCGATGAGATTTCTACTCAAGCCTTGGCGGAATTCAATGAACAGGCGAAGCCACAACGCAAACCTGTCGATTCCGGCCGCGTGGTCGAAGGCTTGGGAAAGATGATGCGGAGTTGGTGGACCGCAGCCCTGGGTAATTATCGCTTCTATCCAATTCTCGGCCGAGGCTCACAGTCACATAGCTCGCTATGACCAGAACGCTTCCCGTTACCATAAGGGGGTTTACCAGCGGAAGCGCTCCGATCTCATTAGCGTCATGGAATCGACTCTCTCCCCTCTCTTCCTCGGTCAGCTCAAGAACTTGCACAAGTCATGCCTGGTTTCGTTCAAGCGAGAGATGTTGGACGGCATGCGTGGTGAGAGCTACAATTTTGCCGAAATCGTCAGCGGCGGTCGCTCGAAGTTCGAACGGTCGTTCTTGACCGGTGCTAAGGAGTTGTTGATCGAGGGCGTTAGCTGGAGTTATGACGAGGAGTATTCGTTGTTCCAGGAGGAGATACAGCTGGTTGCCGATCAGTGCAGGAAGGATGAGACGAAGAAGATGGTCAACGTTATCGAGGTGGGTCCCTTCGTACTCGTCTAATATGTCAATAGTCTAACTCCGTCACAGAGGAACTTCAAGCGGTCCATCTCCGAACCCGTGGAGATCGCTCTGACAAAACCAACCCCAGATCTGTGGGATAAGGTTCTGACTGTCTTCCGTCAGACCCTTGCCAAGTCGGAGGAGGCCTACCTCACAAAAGCAAAGAGTGAGCCTTACTTTCGTCACACTTACCAATGATGTTCAACCTTGAATAGGTTTCAACTGCACGGATGATGAAAATACGCACTCCTTGGCCACCCTTCGCCGCAGGGCGTGGCAAGTGCTCCGTACCAAGGTTGACGAGCAGACCGCAGATGCCGCTATCATCAGTAAGCTTAGAACACACTTCGAAGAGAAGTTCCGTTACGATGAAGCCGGCATTCCGCGGGTCTGGCGACCGGACGATGACATCGATGGCACGTTCAAGGTTGCGAAAGACAAAGTAAGTATCCCCTTGGTGTCATCCCCTCATCGAAACCACCGCTGATCCCCTACTTCGGTAGACCCTCGCCCTGATTCCGATCTACTCTAAAATCAAACCCGTGGATACCTCGCTCCAGTACTCGCTGCCTTCAGAACCATCCGACCTTAACGGCGAGACGGAAGAATTCGACTTCGAATCTACGCTCACGATCTTCTCGGAGACGAAGGCTCTAGATATCTCGAATCGATTCCGTAGGGACGCGGACGCGTATTATGTCGAGGCGAAGAGGAGCACCGTATCGGGCATCGCGCAGATTCCGTATTGGATATATGGAGTATTGGTAGTGTTGGGTTGGAACGAGGCTATGGCGATCCTGTTCAACCCGTTGTACTTCGCAACGTTTATCATCGGACTGGTTTCTGTGTGAGTCCCAACTAACTTTTTTCACTTCTCTCCTTCGACACTGACCAGGACCATCATTAGCTATGTCATATATTCGCTCAACCTCGCTGGTCCCTTGATGCAGGTGGGGAAGACGGTCGGCGGCGAGGTGTATCGTCAAGGCCACGAACGCCTGAGGGAACACTTCTCCGAACCACCCCAGCCCGTCCGCACACAACCTGTCCGTGTCAAGCAGGAAGAGCCCCTAGACCAAGACTACGACTCTGTACCGAGAAATCGCACGCGCGAGATGAAGATACAGTAGGCCATGCTATCCGCTACTCCATTCTCGACCGAAACCATGTAAATCCCCTCGCACCCATGTCACCTCAACCTATCCGTCACCCATCTGTCTGTCCGCTCATCATCTCATCCGCTCTCTAGATGTCCGAAATATCTGCACCACTCTAGAGTAATTGTAATGCCTGTTTCTCTCCCCATCTTGTCTCTTCGGTTGCGGTGATCTGCCTTTTATTCCCTGGTTCGATACTCCCTTCGTTGGTCGTAATATGTTATTTGTTAGAGGAAAGTTACCATGTGCAAACGCTATTCTCATTCGCCCCACGTTGTGAGAAGATGTCGCAGTCCTTGATTCCATTCTGCGACACGACGAATTGGGTTACTTGGACAAACATGTCAAGGACGGCGTTGTGCACGTCCATTAAAGAAAAACTGTCTCGTGTGTTAAAGGTCCATATGCACGTCTTTCCCGGCACCAATCTCTCGTCCCTCGTCTGCCTCTCCGTCGCCGTCGCCTCTCTCTTCTTCGCCTCCATCTTGCTGTTCGATTTCCGATCGCCCTTCGCCATCTTGTATCCCCGCTTCATTCTCCCCTTCGTCACCGCTTTCTTGGTCGTCACGGATAATACGCGGGAATAGCGTTCCAATGCATTTCGGCGTACCACAGAAGCACTTCCCATTCACAACGTCCTCCCGCACCTCGATTTTCGTAGCCTGGGGAGGGCACGCAGTGGTTAGGCGTCTTTCGAGGGATAATCGGGACGCAAACACGTACATCGTCCAAACTTCCAAAATAGGAAAAATGCAACTCCTGATTTTCTTCAACTCGTTCGAGCGTGAAAAGGGCGAGAACACACTTTCTCTTGGTGTGCTCGTTGATGACAACGTTCTTCATCCAACAGTTAGGCGCACAGCTGTGATTCTGTGTACCAGGAGAGTCAGTACATAGAGGAGAAGTTGTTGAGAAAGACAAACCAAGAACCGAGTAAACTGGAAATCACTTTGTCAGCGATGAATATGAAGGAGGATCAAACCACGCACATTTCCTATGTGGAAGGCATCTACTACATAGTTGTTCCCTCGCAAGTCGAATAGATATGTTCGGCCATATTCATTGTACAACCTAAGTGTTGCTCATTGTCAGCGAAGGCACCCAGTGGGTTCTGTAAACACATACCTTCGGGACTCTCCAATTGCCTCCGTGATCAATTCCCCAGAGTATATACCGAGGAATGTCCCAGGGTCCATTGTCTCCCCCGCAAAGACACCTAGTATATGTGGGGTCAATAAGTAGTTCAAAACGAAAGTATGGCCATTGCTTACCCCAGCCTTTCTTTTCCGTTTTCACAATATTCACCTTTACCTTCCGTCCCTTTTGTACCACCTGGATGTATTTTAGTTTATCAAGGACCAATGGAAGATTTTTAAATACTCGCCCTATTCCTGCACTTGCTTGTGCACTGACAGAGGTCATTGCACTCCACAATCGTCTCGTCCCAGTTCTTCAGGATTCCATTTTCGTCATAACTGAAACCAAATCCTGACTGTACACCATCTGGCCAGAGGTTCATCTGCCGCCTCAAGCAGACACAGGTAGCAGATGTGGGATCACATTCCCCAACACAATCACATCCAACCAATTTACTGTAGTCAGGAGGAGGGACATCCTCATGATACCACAGTTTGTTGGAATAATAAAATTCCCATGGTGGAGTGGGTTCATCATCAATTTCATTGATGACTGCAATGAGGGGTGCATTTGGCTCATCCTGGGCTGTGTTCTCAGCAATTGCTGCCTCAAACATCCGCCTGAATACCAGAGACTTTGTGATGGAGTCAGGTAGGTTGTTGAGATAGTCCAGAAGACCAGTAGGGAGATCAGAGAGTTGGCAGTATGTGGGAGAGGGAATGAGGTCATTGATGGTGGTTCCAGAAGAGGTGGATGGGAGTACTCCAGAGTCTTGCTTCATGAGCTTAGCCAAGGTTATGCAATGTGATTGGGTCTTGAATAAATAATTCAGTGATTAGGAAACCAGAATATTGGAAGAAACTTACTTCAGCATCTGCCATGGATGACTCTTGGGTTTTGCTTGACACAACATCATCCTCTGGTTTGCTGGCCTCCTCCCTTTGGACCTCAACCTCCTTGGGTGGTTGGCTTGCTATAGGAAAGCCTCTCTGTGATCGAATCATATCCAGGAATGTGGAGGGTCCATGGGAGGATTTTGGTGGAGAAAGTGGTGTTAACCCAGGCTTTGCAGGTGACCTTGTCAGTGATCTGTTGAAAAACCCTCTAAGGATGTTGGCCCTCAGGGTGGTAGTATGGTCAATATTTGGTGTGTGACCATCATCCATATCAGAGTCCCCTGTCAGGTCAATTGTTTCAGGGACCATTGATGTCTGAAGAGAGATTATGAGATGTAGCAATTAGGAGTAAAAGCATGGTGTTATTTACCTTTGCAACTACTGATCCATGTTGGGGATCAGGTGTGTGGGGAGTAATGGCATTAACAGTGGGGGGTGCTTCAAGCTCTGTTTCTCTATCTTGATGGGCACTTGGCAAAGTTGCAAGTTGCAAGTTGGGATCTTGAGGGGATATTGGTGTATGCTGCACAATAGAAGCATTAGCATCTCTGAAGATGCCATCAGGCCCACCATATAGGAGATATCTCACAATGGGGGTAGGGTGGCCAGAAAGGGGGGTGTGGTGAGAGGGGGAGCTTGGTGAGGGAGAGGGAGGGGGATCTAAGTCATCTGATCCAGCCTGAGGAGCATCCCTATCCTCTGTTGACAGTCCTCCCTCAGGCTCAGAGTCTTCAACAGACTCAAAAGCATGGGGAGGGTGGGTTGGATAAGTTGGTGAGGATGAAACTGTGACATTTGAGAGGGTTCTCTCAATTGCATCAACAGTAAGGTCAACTTGAGGGATTAGAAGGGGGAGAAAGGGTGGAGGGGGTGAAGGAGGTGGAGATGGAGAATGCTGAATTGTATCATCAACATCCATCATACTCTCTACCTCATCAGGGGAGGATACCTCAGGAAGCTGTGCAGGTGGAGCAGATAAGGTTTGTGGTGGGATAGGGGTTAGATCTGGAAGATCTGGACTTCCCCCTGTGTGAGCAGACTGCCTCAATCTTCTTGGTGGCATTTGAGGTCTACTAGACAGGTGGTGGAGGGGGAAATTGGGAGATTGGGAAGATTGGGGGGATTGGGTGAGGTCTTCAGCATCACTGGACATGATTTCAATGATGCCTTGCCCAGTTGCCAGTGAGGAGATGGAGGACTTGGGTGGAGCCTGATTCACCCTGGTAAACCTGGATGAATCAGGTTCATCTGAGTCTGAAATCTCAATGACCTCCTTTGGTTGAGTGGTGGTCATTGAGGAGGGCCCTTGGGCAGGGGCTTTCCCTTTGGATGATGATGCTATGTAGTTTATCCTTATTAACATATAAGTCTTGCAAGGTTGAGGAAGGCATACCTGGTTTTCTACCCAATCTGCTATGAAATTTCTGGTTTTTCTGCCTCTGGAACTGAGTGAAAGACTTTGATTTTGAACTTGATGCTCTTGGAGAGGGACTTGAATTTTGCTGATTCTGTGATGGTGCCTTCAATATAGGCAGAATGAGGACACTAGTGCCAGGAAATGAAGGGAATTCCACTAACCTGCCTTGGTCGCCATAGATCGTCCAAGGTCCTTGACTGTGTGGCCTTGGAGCTGATTCTCCTCTTCTTCCTCTGTGGTCGCTCTCCCTCCCCTTCTGGCAGGAAGAGAGGGGTTCCCATTGAGGTTCTGGGACCCTGGTCTTCATCTGAGTCAGGGAGGAATAGTGGCTGATGCGCCTTGTTAGAGGTCGCAGGAGGGGTTGCTGGACGTCTGGGAGAGGGTGGAACAGGTCGCTTCTTTGATTGTGAACTCTTTGTAATGGCTTGGGCTGCCATGGGACCAAGATGTGCAGAAGTGGGGGACACTGAGGGGTGGAGCTGGTCTGCCTCTTCTGACCCCACAGGTGAGGACCCTTTGCTGGTAGGAGATCCTAAGCAAAGGTGAATTGGTGATGTAAATGCTAAAAGATGAAAGATAGAGGGCAAACCTTCTCTTAGGAACACCCAGGTGGGGGGAGGGGACGGGCGTCGCATGTCGATCCTCGTGGTTGATCAAGAACTTATCAACCCGTAGACGCATGATCGCGAGTCACCCGACCCACGGCAATTGGCCGAGTCACTGCGGCGCGGCTAGGTATAACGCAACTCCGAGGGCTCGAGCCTCGAGGCGTCCGCCCTTCGCATCAGACGGTTATTCACACGCGGGAACTGTATACACATGTCCCGGCCTTCCCAACGCGGCACAGTATACATTATACTCATTCCACTAATATAGACTACTGATCAGTTCTATATACATATTCCACAACATGTGCCTCAAGGCAGGGATGGGTGACTGTCCGTAAGACTAGAGCTATCTCTAAACGTCGTCGAGGAGTGCCACCAGCCGAGGTCCGCGCTGCCCACGACGCGATGCGACAGATAGGGTCCTGACAGTTCCCTTATAAGCCCTTTGATGTTCATCTAGACTCATGCGTACACAGTGTAACCCAACGGACAATCGCCCAACGCACCAATATAAATAAACCCTACTATCTCGACCATCAGAAATACACGCTATAATCACCGTAACACACTTCTCACAAGCTCTTCGTGCGATCGCTCCGTAGGCGTTGGCTCCGGTACCAAGTTTAAGTATCCTGCCATGAATACTCTCATGATGAGGTTCCATTGTCTCATCGTGGAAGAGTCGAGAGCAGTGGCATCATCCTGTGAGACCGACGAGATCAGCGAAGGATCGGAGAGGAATTGATACCGTCGACTTACCGAAAGTTTATGCCACACCCTCGGAAATGGGCTGGGGACAATGTGGAGGACACTTACACCTCTCACGAGGAATGGGGTGTGGTCATCTCCGATGTAACCGTAGACGGTCTCGTGGCCTGTCCGCTTTCTGAAGAATGAGTAGTACCTATCCACGGCCAATCCGGGTCCAGTCAGATGCCCTCCCTTGCCGAGCCTCGTCTCGGCTTCGAGCAGTTCGTCAAAAAGCCACCCGGTCTCGGGGAAATACGAATGTATCACCGGGTGTGATGAGCCAAGGAGATCGAGGAGGATGAAGTGTTCGATCGTCGAGAGTTCAGTCGGAGAGGGTTCGCGGAGGAACCGGCGTTTTGAGTATGGGTTTACATAGCTCGAGGACCATTTCTCCGCAAGATGCCTTAAGGCGAGCTGGTAAGTCGCCGGGTTTCTACCCCATTATAGGAAAAAAGGAATGCTAACTTTGCGCCGTAGATCGAATCTGTGTTGGTCCAATCTTTAAACGCTTCTTCACCGTCAAAGAAAATAAGTTGAAGAGTCGTCTCCGACACGTCCTCGTCGTCTTCGAGGCCACTCTCCAGTCGTTCCAAGCGGCCGCTCAGGAGCGAGTCTAAGACTTCGGCGAGGTCGAGCATCAAAGCACACGACATCGCGGAGTCGGTAGCGCCGACGAACTATCGCACTGTCAGCATTCCAACTCTCGAGGACCACTGAACGCGCTCTACTCTCACCTGGTTTTCGGGATACGAGGGGAAGTATTTACTGTCAAAATGCGCAGCGACGATGACCCGGCGCGATGCCTCTGGGTCCTTCGTCGCAATGACGTTCGTGAAGGTCTTGACTCCGTACGGGGTCTGGGCCGTGAGCGTGTCCTCTTCTATATGCCATTTGAGTCTCTTCAGCGTGTCGATGATATAATTCCGGACTTGGGTGTTGTTCGCAGAGTCCGCTATCCGAGGGTGACGTGGTTCATTATTCACATGACAAAGCTTTAGGCATCGAACGCACTCACGGGGTCTGGGTATAAGAATCTTGGATAGATGAGAGCTCGGATCATTCGGGTCGAGGTTCCTCGTAGGATCCCTAATCTTGACCAACGACGAAATCTCCTCTGGGGACAGTTCCCGGAATGATCGAGGGAGCGGCGGAGGACGCCGAGCATTGACCAGAACTGCAATCAACAACACCCACGGCAAGGCCATCCATGCAGACGCGAACCGACGGACAAAATGCATCGCTCGTCTCGTCGCTGCAGAAGGTGGACCGGGTCCGTTGCAGGTCAGGGGATGCCGCCGAGTCAGCCGTTCCGAACTTTTTGGCTTGGTTTTGATTTGGCTGAGTCTGACGTGGGCGTGGGCGCCACGTGATCGGCCCCTCCGCGTTGTATCCCCCGACAGAATAAAAAAGCATGTATGTACACATAACTTGCTAACAAATACAAGGTCGTCACCAGCGAGGACAGTATGCATTTAGTTACAGAATGAATGAGAGTCTATCCCATATGACAGGGGGATCTATCTATCACAACGTCCGTTAACACATGCGGCGAAGCTAATGCTCGTATTTACTATACCCGTCTGTCAGTCCAAATAAAGTGGAGGACAGAAAGGGCGTTGGCGTGATGTAGGATAGTAGGGAAGAACTACTACGCAGTCCCGACTCCTCTGGAGCCGTGAGTGCGGATGTGTAAGATGAGTGTCCGAAGAGAGCGGAAGATGTGCAAAGTCCGTGTGGCGTGAGGATGGCCCAAGTGGTTCGCAGAGTTGGAGAGTGTGAGGCAGATAAAATAAAATGATGCGAGGGCGGCGGTGTGTGAAGACGAATGATGTGGGTGAGAGCGACGATGAATAAGGGTCAAGAGTGAGGGGTGGGTGATGAGAGGGGGTGGAGAGGGATATTCCGTGTTCAATTCGAGTGAGAGGAGGGAGTCACATCACCCTTCTCCAGGGCAGAGTTGTCCGACGACTCGGAGGGTGACGGAGCCCGGCCCTTTCTTGACAAGAGCGGTTGCAGAATATTCCAAACCGTATTGAAGAACATGATGACGACGGCCGCCGATAAAATCACAGCGGCAACGATCCCTATGACGACCCGAATGATCGCCTTGACCTCCAACGATGGCAGGAATGCAATCATCAAACCCGTACACACAAGTCTGACGGCGGCCAAGAATCCAGCCAGAATATCCGCCTTCCTCGTCTCGTAGGGCTTGAGCACGATGATGCTGATGAACACGAGACCCTCTAGGGTGACAAGAACAGTGATCTGCATCGTGCCACTCCCCTGGCCAAATGCGATGAAGGCAGATTTGGCGAGGAGAGCAACAAATAAAGGGATGAAGTACCAATTCCGTTCAGAACGATATTGGCCCCACAATGGAGTGTGATATGGCCAGGAGTCAAGTTCGGACCAGCGGATTGCCAGGAATGAGGAGTAACCGATGAACCCTACGACGGGAAGGAAGAGAATAACGGATAGGAGGATGGAGAGCCATGAGTCCTTGAGGGTCCATTGAAAGAAGGAAAAGGTGATGACAGGAAAGGCTGCAATGAGCGTCTAAAACCAGTGGGCGATGAGTTTTACCGCTGGACCGTGATGAAGATCACTCATTGACGTACCAAGCGAAGTAACCATGACTTGAGAAATAGGACGTGATTGAACTCGGCCGGGGTGAAGCGTCCGGAGCTGTCCAGACGGGAATTGCGCAGGAGCCGCAGCACCAAATATGTGATTCCCACTATTACCGAGATGGCGCCGAATAGGATGAGGGTGACAAAGAACACGTTCATAAAGGCGTTTTCCGCCGGAACGCCGATGGTCGTAAGCCAGATTGGAATACCCTGTTTGATGGTGTTGGTCGGAGTTACGGTCTGGACGTCCGCGGCGGCAAGGACGAGCGCATTGTCGAGATGGGCCACATTTGGAACGTCCTCAGAACGGGAAAAAATCGCACCCTCGGCGAAAGACGTGATACGGACGACAGGCAAATTGGTCAATGCGTTGTATGGGCTGGCCTTCCGGTTTGTCAGCGCAAGGGCGTTCCCGGTCGCGTCATCTACATGACCACCTGTGCGGTTGCGCATATCGTTGATAGCCGTTTGGAAGCTAGGGGCGGGGAAGAAGCCTAGAGCCCAGCGGAAGTTGAAAGTGAAGGAGCGGTAGACGATGGGGTAGTTAAGGTTAAGTAGCCCGGATGCGGCGATCGCCTGGAAGAGGTAAATGATGTCGAGCAGACGATAAGGAGCGATGGAGTCTGGTGTCCTTGACTGCCACAACGCCGAGACGAGGGCGAGAAACGCGACAGCTCCGGTCGCCCACTCGACACCCGGCTCGTGTGTGGTCCACCCGTTGGATAAAGTAGCTTGGACGCAAGCCTTGACATCACCGGTCCCGATCTCGACAAGTGTGAGTTGGACGAAGGCCTCCAAGTCGGGGACTTTGTATGCGATCCCCGGAACGTATGAGTCCAGGTCCAAGTAACGCGACAGAGGGATGGAGTCCTCCCCGATAAAATTATACATCGGCAAGGGGCAGAGGGCGCCATGGGCAAGCGAACACAGGTCAAGCGTGAGATTAAAGGGGTGCATGCCGTACACGTTCACAAATAGGTTTGCGGACACGCTAACGTTTGGTTCCTGAATGAAAAATAGGATTAGCGCTTGGTCATTCTGGGAAGCCGAGCCGGACAAACCACACTGGCAGCAGAGATGTTGAAGCTGATTGAGGAGTTTGCGGCGAAATAGGCCACGTCGAACTGTTGGATTAGGAGTGTTTCTGGAGGTTCGCAATATGATACAGAGGAAGTAACTGGGGAGAGGGGGATGAGCGGAACGAACGGAGGTTATGACCGCGGACGTACACAGTGATTCTTCGCGGGCATTGGCGAAATACGCGAAGGCAAGGATGGCGAGAACCACTAGTCGCAGCCGGGCGACAGCAAAAAGGAACAAAGTCATGTCGAGAGATAGATAGAAGGGGCAGACGGGGCTTGTATGCTGGGCCCTCGAACCCTTTTATCTGCCAAACAGGGTGTTAGCCTTCCATTGTCCTCATGGCCATTGTTATTGCCGGGCGCCATTACCGTAAGTTCCTCGTGCGGGCGGATGACTTTGGGATCTTGCTGCACTCCGTGGGATTGCGACTCGAGGATGGGCGATGGTGGAGGAGAACGAGACTCTCATAACGATGACTGAGAAATTGGAGTCTCAACGCGCCGGGTGCGATGCCGGGCCTAAGCTGGGTGGTATCCGAGCAATTATTTTATTTTCCAGAATTAACCCCTTTCTCGGCCGCGCGGAGGAAATCCGAAAATTAAAATAATCCTTTCTCTCCAAGTCCACCCGATGCTGGCCTCCAACTCATCCCGTCTACTGGCAAACAGCCTCGGTCGTCGCGCAGCCTCGACCATTTCCCCCAAATACTCCCAGGCTGTCTTCGCCGCAGCCCTTGCAAAGTCTCCGGCGACTCTGACCAAGGTCGAGACCGAGCTGAACGCCCTTTCCGACGCCATTAAGGCCTCCCCCGAACTCAACAGTTTTGTCACGAACCCCACCCTTTCCGCCAAGGATCGCGCTTCCGGCCTCGCCGTTCTCTACGGAAAGGCCGAAGGTCCCAAGAAGGAACCGGTCTCGGACGTCACAAAAAACCTTTTTGCTCTGTTGTCTGAAAATGGACGGTTGGGTGAGACGCAGAACGTTATTGAGGGATTCAATGAGTTGGTCTCCAAGCACAAGGGAGAGCTGAAGGTCGTTATTTCGTCCGCTACCCCACTTCCAACGGCTACCCTCTCCCGTCTCGAGACGGCCCTGAAGCAGTCGCAGGCCGCTCAAAAGGCCAAGACCTTGAAGGTCTCCAACAAGGTCCGTTCTGATGTGCTTGGTTTGTCTGGGATGAGGTTTTGACGCGCCTGCACAGGTCAACCCCTCTCTGCTCGGCGGCCTTGTTGTGGACTTTGGTGACAAGACCATCGACCTGAGTGTTTCTTCCCGTGTTGGCAAGCTGAACAGCCTCCTCCAAGGTATATGCGTTTTGTTTTGCCCGCAACGCGTTTATCTGACGATTTCTTGCCTTCAGAGTCTGTTTAGATACTACCTTTAGACTACGCGAGTTAAATAATACATCATTGGGCGTCTCTTGGACCCAGCCGGCCCACAGTCTGACCTATCCATCCACCACCGGCCAGGGAAGTTTGGATTGTCCATAGCTGGAATCGGCTTCGCTCGCTTTTTGCAATTCTTTCGCGCTCTTTCGTGACCCTGCTTGCAGGACTTTGGGCGGTGAAGCGGCTCTGAACATCTAGTACGACCAATTTTGAAAACCAAACCGAGCTACAAATTTCCTCGGTATGCCGTGCCACATTACTTAGTACCCATCCCGCTCTCTGTAGTGTACGCACATCACGGATCTCTCATGACACGGGAGGAATGGGTCGCAATATGTCTTCCAACAAACGAGCGTCAATACGGTAACAATAGTTGACCACAACTGTCATGAGTTCAACTCGACTTGCCAGTCGCCGGCTGGCTCACTGGCTGTTACTGTCTGGCCTCTGCACGCTCGCGGTTATTCGTTACAACCAACTGTTCCATATCCAACAGGAGGTACCAGCTCATATTGTCGAGGCACTTGACCGTTGTCACTCTTTAACCGCCATTCCCGGCCCCCCCGCCGACTTCCACACCCGGGGCGCGTCCGATCGGTTTGAGCCCGGAACCAAACCCACGGTGATTGTCCCCGCGTCCGTGGTACACGTGGGCAATATGTACTGAAGGTCCTCGCGTTTTTAGCTCTTGCTCAACGCGAGAATATGGACGGGCGAGAAGAACGGGACGGAAGTCGTGGAGGCGGACATTCTACTTGACGGGGGTATTGTCAAGGGGATTGGACATGTCGCTCGCCTGTTATCTCGTTTCGATATGTCGGAGCGACATGTCGTCTTTCATGATGTGAACGGTTCATGGGTCATTCCAGGGTGCGTCCTGCCCCGGCTCCTTGAGCTTTGCTGACGACAAACTTGCAGTATTGTGGATATGCATTCTCACCTCGGGGACGCGCCTTCCCCTGGGTTGGATGGCGCGGAGGATGATAACTCCCTCAAGGGTCCTATTGTGCCTTGGATGAGATCCTTAGACGGACTTAACACCCATGATGACGCCTTCCGCCTGTCCATCTCGGGTGGTGTCACCACTTCTCTTATACTCCCAGGTTCCGCCAATGCAATTGGTTCGTGCTCTCTTATCACCACTCGCTCGCGTTTTGATCCCCATTTGGCACGTAGGCGGTCAGGGATTCCCCATCAAACTTCGCACTACATCAGAGCGATCAGCATCCTCACTGCTGCTCGAGCCCCCATCGACCATTAATAGCTCGTATTACGATCACAGAACGCCCCTGCATTGGCGTCATATGAAGTAAGCCGTGTGAATAGTATGATTAGTGAACGCGTTGACTGACGAAACTTCAGGCATGCTTGCGGTATGTGATTTATTTATTTTTTCCGGTCCACACTTCTTTGAACACGCTTATACTCGCAGGCGAAAATCCAAGTAAGATATTTTTTGAAAGGCGCGCTGTTGTGTACTAAACAGATTCACCAGGTCGCGTCTATGGCAATACTCGTATGGATAACATCTGGGCTGTCCGCGAAGCGTCAGTATCTTCACTACCTCCTAGCGACGTTTATTGACCCCTTCCCTCCTCCAGATATAACACCGCCAAGACGTTGAAGGAATCCCAAGACGCCTACTGCGCCAAAGCAAATGCCGGTCAATTCGAAGATTTGGGAGAGTTTCCCGAAGACCTTGCGTGGGAACCGCTTTCTGAGGTTCTACGAGGGCGAGTGAAGGTATTGCGAGTAATGGCACACGGTTGCGCGTCGCTCATCGATTTCAGGTTCAAATTCACTGCTATGAAACTACGGACTTGGACGGTCTCGCGAGGGTGGGTGTTTCTCTTTCCATAGTAAATGTGAAAGCTTAACCTCCCTAGATCTCTAACGAGTTCAAATTCCCTATTGCGGCCTTCCACCACGCGCACGAAACATATCTCGTCCCGAACGTACTGAGAAATACCTACGGTGAGCGACCACTTGGATTTTCTCTTTGCGGAGGCAACTGAAGATCGCTACTTCCCAGGGCCGACACCTGGTGTGGCTATTTTTGCTAACAATGCACGGTACAAGCGCGAGGCCTACCGTGGCACTCCGTTTACTGCCAAGATACTTGCCTCTGAAGGGATCGAGGTCGCTATGAAGGTATGCTCATCATCTGGGGGCCAGGCCCTTGGCTTTTGCTGACATCTCCATGGCTGTGTTAGAGCGATCATCCGGTGATGAACTCGAGGTATTTGTTGTACGAGGCTCAGAACGCCCACTACTATGGTTTGCCGGAAAATCTGGCGATTGCGAGCGTTACGAGCACCCCGGCGAAGTTATTGGGGCTTGGGCATCGGGTTGGCTATGTCAAGGAGGGTGAGTGGTCACTTTCTCCCCCAATTTTAGGACAAGTTTTTCTCATGGTTGTGGGTCTTCAGGTTGGGATGCAGGTACGAAATGATTCTAGCTGTGCGAGCAACGCTAATCTGAACCCCTAGACCTCATCGTGTTTGACAGCCACCCTCTCGCGTTAGGAGCCACTCCAAAACAGGTTTATATCGATGGAATACCTCAGCTAGAGTCTCCCTTTTCCATTAAGAAACCCAAGAAGCTCCAAGAAGCCCCTCAAGTGCCGAATTTTGACAAGGAGGCTGAGGATGCAATCAAATACGAAGGGCTCCCACCATTGTTAGCCGAGGAGAACAGGCTGACGGGAGAGGTGCTTTTCACAAACGTCAAGAGCGTGTACATGCCCACTGGCTCGCGGATTATCCACTCACGGCTTTCCGGTAGTGTCGTTGATGGGGAGGTGTTGCCGTCATCGGTCTTGGTCCGGGGAGGACGGATTACCTGCATGGGTCGATGTGTACAGGAGGTCATGGGTCGGACCAAGAATGTCACAATCATCGATCTGGAAGGAGGCGCGCTCAGCCCAGGACTGGTGTCATTCGGTGCACCGCTCGGTCTGGAGGAGATCCAACAGGAAACGTCAACGAACGATGGGATAGTGAACGACCCACTTACCAAGGCGATGCCTAAGATTTTGGATGACGGAGAAGGTGGTATCGTTAGGGCTGCGGATGGTTTGTCATTCATGGGCCGCGATACATTGTGGGTGGCGCCCTTCTTATGCGGTTTTGTATGACTAAACTTGGCGTTTGTAGACTTGCGTACCGTGGTGGTGTAACCACGGCGATCTCTGCACCCGTTACGTATAGTTTCTTGGCTGGCCTTGGTGTGGCGTTTTCCACTGGGGCAAGACACAAGCTGGAAGGCGGTGCTCTCGTCCGACCAGTCACTGCGCTGCATGTTCACATCGGACCTGGTCAAGAACCGAGCGTTAGTACACAGATCGCCACGCTCAGGAGGTTGTTGACAGATGGTCCGAAACACGGAGCCTTTGAACGTGCTGCACAGGTACGGGATTGCCGGGGCTGGAGCAAAGATTTGATTCTGATCGACCTCGATTACCGATATTAGGGTAAAATCCCGCTCGTTGTGCATACGCACAGCGCGGATATCATCGCCACCTTGATCGTACTCAAGAGAGAGATTGAGCACCACACCAAGGCGCACATCAAGTTGACGATTTCGGGTGGTGGAGAAGCTCATCTGCTGGCGAAAGAACTTGGAAAGGCGAATGTGGGTGTGATCCTGAACCCCGTCCGTCCGTTCCCTGCTTCGTGGGAATCGAGGCGGATTCTGCCCGGGCCTCCTCTCACTGAGGAGAGCCAAATCGTGCGTTTGCTCAACCACGGCGTCACGGTTGGCGTTGGGATATTGGAGTCGTGGGAGGCCCAGAACGCCCGATTCGATTTGGGCTGGGCGGCGCTGGAGGCCGGAGGCAAGATCTCGAAGGAGCAGGCGCTGTTGTTGGGAACCGTGAATATGTTCAAGTTGCTTGGAGGTGAAGAGAGCTTTGACACTCGGGGGAAGCACTGGAAGGGCGAGCTGGTTGCGACGGCTAGGGGAGATTTGTTGGAGTTTGGAAGCAAGGTTGTTGCGGTGGCCTCCTCCAGGCGCGGCTTTGTGGATGTTTTCTGACCTGGTACCGCCTTACATACGTCTGTTTCTTGGAAACTATACCTTTGACCCACACGTTTCGAGACGCTCACACGGCAGATCCGACGCGATCTGCAGACGTGCACAGCAGCGGGCACGTCAGCCCGGGAAAATCGTTGGAGGCGGAGACGCTGGAGAGGACAGAAAGGGGGCTGGGCCACCCACACCAGCCACTGCCCATGGGAGTCTGGGTTCGCCCTGGCGCGGTCTGATCGTATCAGGTGCTGTCAATGGAGAAGCTGGGACCCTGCGCAGCTTTCTTTTCTTCGGTCGTCCTGCCCCCGGCGCGTTCTCCCGCCACCCACGGCAGACGAGTCGACACCGCTGAACCGTCTCCCATCCCCTCCCCGCCACCCCGATCCACCGTCGCCCTGATGCACCATGGTGCAGAAAGTCAAGGTCACGCTGGACAACGTAAGCCCTCTGATAGACTATTCCCCTCCGGGGGCCTGGCGCGAAGGGACTTCTGGAGATGACTTCTGGCGGATGTGAGCAACACCCTCCCCTCGTTCTTAAACCCATGCCGATGATCGACCGTGTTCCGCCGTTTTTTGCAGGTACGGTAACGGGACGTTCACGCTGACGACGCAGTTTGGGGCTTCTGCGTCGGTGACCTTCAACGGGACTGGAGTTTGGATCTACGGCGCCAAGAGGCCGAACCATGCACCGTACAACATCACCCTCGATGACCAGCCGTACGCCCAGAACGATGGGCATTCGGACGAGGACATTTTCCAGGACGTGCTCTTCTCTACGACAGGGCTCACTAATGGCCCCCATACGGTTTCAATCGCGGATTCGGTCGTGGATCCTTCGAGACAGTATTTGGATATCGATTGGGTGCGTCTCGGTTCGGTCCATTCGTTTCCTCTCGTGATGGGGGAGTCCGTTGTGTCGCTCCCCTCGCGCTGACTCGTTGACCGATAGATCGTTTATGAGGTGGAAGTTCCAGACCAAGACCAACGGGTGATGCAGGAAGACTCTGCCTTTGCATTTTCCCCCTCCATGTGGGGTACCAACCCACAGGCCCTTTCGAATTACAGCGGTGAAACCGGACAGTATGTATCCCTCAAAGTTCAGACTGGTGTTGCCCCCTCACTTGGTGTTCTTCCCCAGCTCCACGTCGGCACCAGGCGCATGGGCAGTTTATACATTCGAAGTGGGTGTTCATTCCGTTGGTTC
>Ga0307517_10002791_pt1 | contig 27759 bp, 29 predicted proteins | sample 23_EM_MG_FD_194515 | JGI IMG/M metagenome (GOLD analysis project Ga0307517, IMG submission 194515) | Populus trichocarpa ectomycorrhiza microbial communities from riparian zone in the Pacific Northwest, United States - 23_EM | ecosystem: Host-associated > Plants > Roots > Unclassified | place... | reverse complement strand
TTATCAATGACCACCCCACATACGACAAGGTTTTCTGGTTGATCGGGCAGAAGAACTGGTTGCGCAAGCTCTGCCAGAAAGTGGTGCAGCCAGCTCGAGGCGAACGTATCAACGGCACTCCTCCTTCCCCATTAGCCTATCCAATATTCCAACTCATCCTGCTTTTGACGGTTTTCGGCGGCATCGCGGTTGAGGGCGTCGCCACACCTGCTTATCGTCGACATTTCTTCCAAGAATTCGGACTTATCCGTGGTGCTTGGTTCGAAATTGCTGAAGCTGCATTTGGCTTTACGCTCTTCGTTGAGTTCATGATCAAGATCATCGCCGATGGCTTCATCTTCACTCCGAATGGCTACCTTCGCGACATTTGGAACTGTCTGGATTTCTTGATCATGGTCGGTCTTATCGTCAATGTCACCACTGGATTGATTTTCGTGGGTGGTTTGAGTCGCTTTACGCGATCTCTCAAAGCTCTCAGAGCTCTGCGACTCATCACACTCATCGACAAGATGCGGAACACCTTCCAGACACTGATCATCTCCGGCGCTGTTCGAATTCTGGACGCAGCCGTCCTCGCGATTCTTTATATGATCCCTTACGCAGTTTGGGGTCTCAACATCTTCAGTGGCCGAATGACCTCTTGTAATGATGTAGATCGGGATGGTATCTCGGATTGTGTTGGCGAGTATGTCAATACAATTTATAACGAATCTTTCGGCTTTCCTGTTCCTCGTGTCTGGGATAACCCTTCACCTGGCACCTCGTTCAGCTTTGACTCCTTCCGTTCGTCACTCCTCATCCTTTTCGAGATCGTATCACTCGAAGGATGGATCGATGTCATGGCTGCCGCAACCAGCATCACTGAGCCTGGACAACAGCCACGAACGAACGCGTCACAGGGACATGCTGTATTTTTCGTGATATTTAACCTCATGGGTGGTGTTGTGGTGTTCACCCTCTTCATTAGGTATGCAAACCTCCCCTTTTTTTTGTAGTTTTTGGGATTTCTAACACATTCGCTCCAGTATCATCATCGGGAACTTCAGTTCCAAGACTGGCACAGCACTTTTGACCCAGGCGCAGCGAGAGTGGATCGACCTCCAGAAACTTTTCAAGAGGCAGAAACCATCCAAGCGACCGAAGAAAGCGCCTACTGGACGTCTCAGAAAATGGTGTTTCGATCGGGCAGTCCATAAACATGGCTGGTGGATGCGATCAACCACGTGGCTCTTCGTTTTACATATTATCGCCTTAATGTATGTCGATCACTCTGATTTATATTCCACATGCTCATTTATTTTACCTAGGACCCAAACATTCTCTACGCATGACTTTGCAGAGACGTTCCGCAGTATGTGTTTGTTTCATCATATCTCTCTGTTATCCTGAAACAATATTTTAGATGACTTCTTTCTTGCTCTCATGTTCATTTATTTGATCGACGTATTCGTTCGTTGCTTTGGCCTTGGGTGGCGCAGCTTCCGAGCCAACGGATGGAACCTCTTCGACATCGTCGTTTCCAGTGGCAGCTTTATTACGACTTTGATCGTCCGCTTTGGCCATAGCGGTTTCGGTATTCAACAACTCCAGAAACTATTTCTTGTCAGTATTGCGTTTAAACTGGTGCAACGTGCAAACAGCTTGAACATGTTGTTTAAAACCGCTGTGTAAGTCTGCACCTTAATAATGCGTGCTTACAGAGAGCTTATCACTGCTTGAAAACAGGTCAAGTCTTCCTGCTATATTCAGCCTTTTGGGGTTGTGGTTGGTGCTGTTCATTTTCTTTGCAATTTTGTTTGTCGAGGTCTTTGGGTTGACGAAATGGGGCGGAGTTGAGACACCTGTAGCCAACTATTCGTCTTTAGGCTCTGCTATGGTCATGCTCGCCTTCCAGAGCGTTGGGTCAGTGTTGTCGTTTCTTCTATGCTTTATGATTCTTACCTTCGATCATGGTATAGCGAGGGTTGGAATCAGTATATGCACGATTAGTATGTTGTTTTTTATCACCGAATGCCTTGTCTTTGGGGCTTACGGTCTTCTCAGCGACTTAACCTACCCACGGTGCACAAACTCGCTCGTCAATAAGGCAGACACAGATTGTGGTAGTACACCATGGGCCTTTGGCCTTTTCATCGCATGGAACCTGCTGAGCATGGTAATTCCTTCTTTTTCCTGCAAAGGGTGGATTTACTGACCTTGCCTCCAGTATATTTTCGTGAACATGTTTACTGGTGTCGTCGTGGAGAACTTTTCCTACGTTTTTCAAGCTTCTGGGAGTGGATCTAAATCCATCTCTCGCGAACAAATGCGTTCGTTCAAGAAAGTATGGTCCGAGTTTGCCAATCGAAAGACGGGTTACCTGGAACGCGCTCAGTTCGCGAAATTCTTTTCGGTACGTCCTGTTGGCTTTTTGGGTGTAATCTCCTTTTGAATTTCCTATTTCAGAGGTTGAATGGTGTTTTCGAAGTCAGAATCTATCCAGTGGAATATAACGTCCGTAATATTCTCAGCGTTTGCAAAGATCCTTTGGACAAGCAAGCGTGGCGAAGCCGGGTAATTGAGGGGGTCGATCTCACCAAAGTCGAACAAATCGTCGACGGCATCGACTTCACCGAGATTCGCAAGCGGAGGGCGCTGTACAGTCGTCTCTATCACGAAGCCAGCATCTCGCATGAACAAGGCCTCGGAATGTCGTTCAGCGACATGCTAACGCTATTGGCCCACCACAAGCTAATTGTTGATGCCGACGCCTTGGTGTAAATTCATTCTCCTTTCGACGTCAAGCGCCCCTCACTAATGTACGACTTTAGGTTGCAAGATCTTGTCGCCAGAACGGAAAAGAACAAGCTTGTCGCTGACCTCATGGATTTGGATAGAGTGCGATCTCTGCTGAAGACGATTTCTTACCGACGACGGTTCTTGGTACATTTGGAGAAGAAGAGAGCTGAGAAATATGAGAAAGGTACGCCCTCTTTCACTGCCATTTCGAAAGATACTAATGGGTTTTTTGATAGATATCCCGTCCATTGTTGTTGAGGACATGCCCGGAACACCTCCAATGTCTTCCAGGGATATCTCAAGTGCAGGATACGACCATCATTTCCCAGGAAGCCCAACTCCAGCGGATCCCAGATATAGCAGCACTGATTACCCTTTGGGTGTGGATATGTCTGGATCAGGATTGCAGCGAAGCAGTAGACGGACCAGTGACTACAGCACATACTCTACGGATATGTTCAAATCACCGTGCGCCTCCTTTTTTTCTTTGTTCATTTTAACCAAGCTAAGCATACTTTCGTTCTACAGGCGAACGTCACTAGTTGACGATGACACACAAGCTCAAGACGTCGTGACGGCAATGCAGAGTTCAGTTTGGGGAGGTTGGGATTATTGTTTTTCATATTCCCAAGATAAATCACTCATATCCTTTTTTTTTTCGTGCGCAGACCTGATGATGGAGGTGGCGGAAGAGGAGAGGGGCAATCGGAGTTTTTGATTCACTAATTTTATTTGCTGCTTTCATCCACGGACAGGAGATACCACCACGCACGGGAATCGCATTTGTAAAACTAGCCAAGCATCTATTCTTCCATTTGCTGCTTTTGTAATCTAACATTCTGTAGACGTTAATCTGGGCAATACCCAAACTGTAATTATTTAACTAATACCATGCAAAGTATTTAATCTCGTACCAAGATTCTCCGCTCCAGCGCGACGCTTTCGCTTGTGTTGATCCCAAAGACCACGGCCTGTCAGATCTGCAACACCATGAATGGTGCGCGAACAAGTACATGCAATACAAATGGGGTTTTCTGAGGATACAAAATCCAGCGTGCTTTTCAAAGCTGCCCAAGTTCCGTACTATAAGATGGACGAGAACCAAAGCGAAGAATGTGGCTGGGAGAAGACACGACCCCCAGCGTCCTCACAAAATGCCAGCTCAGGGTGGTATCAGTGATTTCCGTCAAGCTCTTGATATATTTCGAATGGTACAGCTGAAAGTGACTCTTGTACCACATTTGCGAGATCCCGTCTGAGAAGAATGAGGAAATGGTCAACGAGGCTTCCAACGGCGGTTAATGTCATGAGTATGGGTAGAAAACTCGATTTATTCAATGTGGTGGTTGGCTTCAAGCTTGACACCGATACTGAACACTTGCTGACAAAGCACTTGTCCCACCCTTCTCTTCATTACCTCCAGCCTCTCAATTTGCTACAATCCACTCGAGGATTGTATCGCAGGTCATAGGACCGTCGGGAAAGACCTGTTTAATGTCCAGTCTGCCGACCGCCAAACGCATTAAACTTGAAGAACTTGAATTCCAGACTACATTACACGAAGTCGATACCCCCACGAATATTCTCGACGAGGATGAAAGCGGAGAACACAACATAGAAAACGAAAATACCTGCAGTATATGCCTCCAACCAGTTGTCGACCGCACGGTCATTCCGAAATGTTCGCATGAGTTTTGTTTTGAATGTTTGTTGGTTTGGACAGGTATGGTTTATGTCTTTGTTCTGGGCTTGACTCCTGATTTTTATTAACCAGACCAATCACGCCGATGTCCGCTTTGCTCCCAAGCTATAGGAGAGTACCTTATACATTCTATCAGATCGCGGTACGATTATCGCAAACATTTTCTGCCACCCTTACGGACATCACCCCCTCCGTCTCGTCCAGCTCAAAGTAATGCAGTACTGCAGAACACCAGAAATTATGCTAGGAGAAGAAGGAGAGAACGCGAATGGGGCACACGCCCCAGGGAGAACGACGAACAGGATAAGCTAGAGAGGTCGATTGCAAAAAGGCGATGGCTTTATCGTCACGATTTATACGCAAAAGTACGACCACTGTTCTCCTCATCTCACAAAATCCTGATATTTATGTTGTAGCATGTCGCTTCAAATGCATTCACCAAATATCGTCCCTACCCGACGCCTTCACAGTTTTCCGCCTCCCAGGACCTCATCTCTCGTACGACGACATTCTTACGTAGGGAGTTGCAAGTCTGGGAGGGTCTTGATGTCGAGGTCTAGTCTTTTACTCCTGTTCTATTGAAAAAGAAATCTCTTGCTTATATTATGTCTATTCAGTTCCTCACGACCCTGATATTATCGTTAATGAAAGCAATTGATATCCGTTCCGAATCCGCCGTGAAATTAATCGCTGAATTCCTCGATATGGATGCACCTTATACAGAGGGCGGAAGGCATGTTAATGCGGAGCATTTCGCTCATGGTAATTAAATTTCTTTTCACCTAAAATGTCCCTAATACATCTTTGGCAGAGGTTTATTCCTACGTTAGATCTCCCTACAAGGACCTGTTTGTCTATGACACTGTGGTCCAGGTCAGAAACCTTTGATTTCTGTTGCATCTAGTGGACGCTTACTATCCATTACCAGTATGAGGCCCCCGAAGGAGTGTCGCCCCCACCCGACATAGAGCAAAGTCGAAGATGGCGCCAACCTCCTTCTCCTAGAGTAACTCGTGATCCGTCACCAACTTCTGAAGAGGACAACCGTCGTCGTACAAGGGCAAGGCCCAGGTCGTCTGAACGGTTAGCATCTTGGTCTCCATCAGGTAGACGGTATTCTCCACCAACAAACCCCAATAATTTCCATCACGCATCGGCCAGTAAAGGAAACGACAAAAGCCCTCTACATCCCCCTAAGAGCTTATCAGGCCCGAGTAACGGACATGGACATCACTGCAACAATATGTCACTGGGCGCTGACATGAGAAAACCTTCATATGATGATGGTTATTCCAGAGAGGCTTCCGATTCTGGAACTCATATCTCGCTCCCATCCCCCGTGACAGAGGTTAAACTCAATCTTTCTGTTCGACATTCTGACGTGAAAGGGAAGCGGAAGGCGTCTGGGGATAACGATGTGGTCGCCGAACAAGCCGTACCTGAGCTGGAGCCGGGGCTGACGTCTGACTTGTCTGACCCACGGCCACACGTCCCCGTAGATTCAAACGAAATTTCTTCAAACCCGAAGGCCCCTCGTAGACCACCTCGCAATAAATCCCTCCTTGATTCAGTTAAAGCTCATCTCGCGGGCAATAGTGGTTCTAGTCGCAGCGCAGTGACTTCGAGAAGCCTACAACGAGGTTTTTAAGTTTGTTTGATGTTATGAACTTCGAACTAATTTTTTTTTCTGTCAGTGGAAGGCGAGGCATCTGGCGCCTTCATAAAAGACCAAAGCGCAGCAATCAATGAACGGGCTTTGTCGGGAGAGACCACAGTCCGCATCGATGATCGTTCAAAGCAGAGCATATCTATACATCTGTCACAACCACGCAGGAAACATCATGCTATCAGCGGAACGAAAGATACTGCTCTGACTATTCTGGCAGGTGACATCGCCCTGACTCGACAATCTCACACATCATCTCTATCAACATCCTCCTCACTATCTATTGATAACCAACGCCCTTCAACGGGGACAGCCAAGATAGATAGGCCAGGCGGTAATAATGCCTATCTACCGCCAGACCCAGGTTGTCTAAATCTATCTTTCGACCAACGGACACCCGACGAATCCGGCCACGTGCTACCAGCCAAAGACGGCGATTTCCTTGTTGGGAATGTCACGTCGATCCAAACCGATCCATCTCCTCCACCGCGTGTGAATTCGGTGGACATGCGCACGAGGTTGCTCGCCCGCCTGGAACTGGAAAAATCACAAGTTCCTGGGGTTTGGCCCACCGATGTGGAAGGACATTCAATCAAGAGTCCTCAGCGTGCTTCGGCGACTGGCGAAATTGCTCAGGTTCAGAATGATGGTGGCCCTTCCGTGGATATTTCGACCAAAGACGGTGTGGCGCATGACATTAGGGTTTCTGATCTGCCATCTGCCAGGGAGGCGAGCGCATCCGATTCTTTGAGCATAAAGAGTCACAAGCGTGGTCAAGGTGATCCGGATTCTGTCTCCGTCAGCGTGGCAGAAGAAGCCAGGGCAAGGGAAGCCAAATTGAGGGCGCGGGCTCAACTCCGAGTTCGACTTGCTGCTGAAAAGCGACGTGCCGATGCGGGTTAGTTGTAGCCGGATTATCACACCGTTTAGTATGTTTCTTCCATGGAAAGAAGCCTTGACGAATATATGTTGCCTTTCCATGAATTTTTATATGCAGGCAATGATGCGGATATAATATACCAGAAATTTTCCGTAAGATCTTGGGGAGATTGTTATCCTATTGTTGAGATAACAATAAATGAACGTGTAGCGGTCTTCTTTGTGCAATCTGGGAGCTTCAAACTATAAAACTTATAGACACTTTACATAAGGGGTTCATTCTTTCATATTATGGTGATAATATTTTAGCAAGACATATAGCTACTTAATCTCGTATACAAATATGACAATAAGGATATTATCGAAAGCAGGATGTGGGATGATTACGCTATGGGAGGGGTATGGTGACTTCAAGATACACGGAAACAAAAGAGAGTGATGAGGGGAAAAGGAAGTCACAGAGGGGGAGGAAGGTCGATTAAGAACACCAAAGCGTGAATGGGGTTCTTCCGCAAGAACATATTTGCGAAAATAGAGAGGCTGTAAATGGAGGGACTGGGGAAATTATAACGGTTGTAAGTTCCAGGGGTATGAAAAAACATTTTAGGCAGGTTGAAAGGAATGACTTCGCGTAAGGCGCGGGGAAGGTAAAGAACGAACGAGACATCTTGTTTTGGAGGGAAGCGTGATTTGTTTCGTTAATAGCGTGAGGTCAAGAAAACACAGGAATTATAGGTGTCAGCACATGAGAATAAAGATTTGGGAACACTGTAGTCAACGTTCCTCACGAGATGGAGAAGCGCTCGGATCGGGCCGCGTATCGTCCCCGCTGTGGCCACCGGTGCGCGCTGGTGACCGAGCTGGTGATACAGAACGCGTCGAGAACGGCACAAATATGGCACGGACTGGATCATATCGGCCTGTGCGTGAGGGCGGAGTTGAGGCTCGAGGTATAGAACGCGGAGAAGCGGAATGAGGGATCGGGACATGCTCGGTCAGGTAGTACGCCTCACTTTCTTCTGCAACGCTCGCCATATATCCTCTTCTTGACGTGATAGGCGAGGACGACCGTCCTCTCGTCGAACGCGATCCGGGACGGGACCATGCGGATGACGTAGGTCTTGGAAAGACAGTATACGATGATTCGTCCCATTGAGGAGCTGGCTGCAGTGTGAACGGAGGCGGAAGGTTGATTTGGACCCGAGGTGTAGGTTCTGGGGGGTGATGCGCAAACCTGACTTCAGGAGAAATAGATCGCGGAGGAGCGAATGGTCGAGGCGGCATATACGGATGACCCCCCATTGAATGGCTTATCCGTGACCCGTATGTTGAGCTGGAGGGTCTGGTTGACACGAGAGGCGGAAGTGTCCTGGACGGATCCCTTTCGCGCCAACTACTCGGCTGAGATGTAGCAGGCCTTATGCCAGGAAGTGGGTACATCCGAGGGGAATGATACGGTTCTGGGCTCAATTCCCTCTGAAAGGCATGGCCTACGGGGAAACGGTGTTCCCCCACGGGTGCAGACGGCAGCGGAGGGAGTGCATGTCGATAACCGTGCTGAGGAGGATACAACGGAGCTCCAGGCATACCAGGACCCAGAAGTCTGGCAGGGAGCTCCACAGGCGGCTCCTCCGGTGAAATCCGTTGAGAGTATGGCAGCCGTTCCATTCCGCGTTCTTCAAATCCATGAACATTTTGCTGCTAAGTCAATGAAGCCACAATTAAATCATGGAGCATTTCATTAATAAACGCAATTGCACATACTGAGACCGAATCGGGAACACTAGGAAATGGCCCGTATTGTGTGGGACGTGCTGACGGCGTGTCACTCTGGCTGCGCGGTCGCCTCGCCTTCTGCCTTTGATTCTATATTTTTACACGTTCATGGATGATGCAACGCAATTGATAATGCCACATTTCTCACCTGGAACCAAATCTGAGGTATGTTGGTTATTATTTCCGTGTTAATGCCCTAATATTGATAACACATACCTGGACCTTCCGCGCACTCAACCCGATTGATCGTCCAACCTCCTCCCTCATCGCCGTTGTCGGAAAGCGAGACTGGAGTAATGGTAAAGGTTATCCCGCTGAAACGGATTAAGAGAAATTAATCGTCATGACGGCCATACCTGGGCAAGCAGCGCATGCAGTACTGCAGACTGATGCGGCGTCGTTAGGGTGCGTGTTCGCTTTTTCTTCGGCGGCGCCGAGGTAGGTGGGAGCGGTTGGGGTCTGTCGACAAGCCTTCTAACGTCCATTTCGTTGTCGGCCATATCATCTTGTGAGTCGGACGCCGGACTTGAGTGGCTCTCTCGTGTTTCAGGCGACACTCTGCGGATCCGTTTTGCCATGGGTTCTTTCGGAGAGCCTTCGGCGGATTCGATGAGGTGAGATGAAGGTCGTTTAGAGCTGGACGGCTCTGGAATTTCTCGGGGCGGTGGAGACGAGAGGCGTACGGTGATCGGCTGTGCTCTATGATCACTAGCAGGAAGGGGCTCGATGGGGTGTTCTTCTATAATTTGTGGTCGTGAGGTCGTTGATTCAGGCGAGTTGGCAATATTACGAGGGGAAGAGAGATTATGGGTGGCAGAAGGGGACCTGGATTTCGACATCCAGGCGGGGGGGATAGCTACGAGGAGAAGAAACAAACAGCTGGGCCTTTGATGCAGTCTCAGCACATCAGGAAGACCCTCGCCACAACGGAGAGAGGGGAGAAATTAAAGCAGAGTGGTAGGAAGAAGCTTAAGCCCAATGGAAAGCAGATTGGAAAGCCTCATGGGTAAGTATAGCAATTGCCGATATCTATTGCAACCATAATAACGTTATTCCATTAACATTATCAGGTTGCGTGGACATGTAGGGCCGATCCCAATAATTATTTTTTCCTCGAGCGTATGTGTCCAGATCTTGTGATCATGTTTGTCCTGTGAGATTCACGGACCAAAGCATGGTAACCCCGAGAAATCCGATCGCGAAGAAACACAGTTTGTGCAAGTCGTCAAGTTCTTCCAAAAGCCTAGGCGGCAATTGTGGCGGTTAGGACAACCGTCGTCGCGCGCGGCTGGCGAAGTTGTCGCGACGTTTACCTAGGTGTCTAGCAACGAACAACTCTCTTTTCCTGCAGTTACTAGCTAATCCTGTCACAGTCACATTGTGGACTGAATAGTATTCTGTCCTGTCGGCAAACACAAGGCGTCATCCTGGCAGCTGCGTTTTGGGCGGAGATATTTAAACCGGTATCAAAAAACATATATTTATGCGGTGAGATAATAATTTCCAGTGTCCTCCTACAGTCGCCATAGAATTTAATTAAAAGCAAGCCTGCCCCGGTTGCAAATTCAAGGTTGCAACTTGTTAATTGAGATCAACGACGCCCCAGTCCCATTTCATATACGTCGTACGTTGCTTTGGCTCTGCTTCACGACGGGGAGTCCAGAGGACGGTTTTCGCGTGCCCCCAAAATTTAAAAGAACCCCCGTAGTCTTACCGTGTGGTATGGCGCGTTTGAAAGATCCCGCATAGATGCCAATCATGGAGAGAAGATCGTCGAGAAATTGCTGAAGATTGCTGAAAGTGTACATTTAGCAATCATGATTGTGGAAGGAGCCATATACATGGAGTGTGATTAGAATAATTCCACTGCGTCCGTTCTCCGGAGTCCAAGTCGCTTTAACCTATCACCCAATTTTTCAATGAAGAGGTATTAGGTTTGGAGGGAGGCCATGAGAAAATCGAAGGCTTTGGAAACTCCGTCAATGAATTGCTGATTCAGGTAATTAGAAGGCTGGACAGGATGAGAATGAACCAAGATGAACCATCGGCCGTATGATGAACTCTCTGCGGGGACTGGGCCCCTGGATTTGAGGGTTCATGATAAGGTCTGTGGTTTCTGACGACTCGAAATGGGAAACATACCAAAAAGCGATATGTATCGGGATGGAAATGGACTGAATAGAACCGAAGGATCGGGGAAGACAGAGACAATACTGTTACAATGAGGCCACATGCACATGGACCGCGGAGACGGAGAAGTGTTTCAAGAAGGGGATGTGCTTATTGGTCAATATAGAACAATCTGATTGTCCCACGAGAAAGCCTCGCCCGAAGTGCTTGGATGAACAACCCCTAAGCCGGATGGTTAAGCATGGGCGGGAAATTGTTCCAGAGAAGGGGCCTACCTTGACCAAGGGATCCCGAAGGATGTGACCTTTTCCAAACGAGTCATTAACGAGGATTGTAGACACCGTATAAATCCATGTGATAAGACGGTTCATTTAATATTTTGGCTCTCCGACAGATCGACAAAGTGGCAATTTAGGCTGAAGCCCAAGTTTTCTGGGGTTTTCTTCAAGCGATAAATCTCCACGAGGTTAGCAGATACTTGTCGGAATATTGAGAAAATGCCCAAGGTTGTGCGTACCGATTCAGGGTTTTGATACGGATCATTCGAGGGTAATGGATAAAGGGTATAGCATGAATCCTAGGTGGGAACGTCAAATTGATTGATGTCCCGTAATGCTTGGGACGAGCACTCGAAAAAAGCGAGTGACGGCCAACGCGGGCACGAGGTGGGCAGGTGAGCAGATAGGTTTCCTATCTGCGCAGAGCATGTCTTACGTTGACCGCGGAAAAATCAGGGACTGTAGATATAAATGGAAGAAACACAAGACCAAGCATAAGCTTTAGAGCGCCTGTGATATTGGTAGAAAATAGACAGAACCAGGCCTTGGGAACGCGTTCAGATAATTAGAGATCCACCGATGCGAGCCAGAATTAGGGCCGTAACTGTATTCCGGTATCCAACGCGTCGAAATCGCGTTGGTGTTTACGATATGCGAAGGGCGGTTCCCATGAAGCCTCAATTACAAGGATATTAAATGCCGTGAGGAGTTGAAGGTAGGGCAGAAAGAGTAGTCTATGCCTGCGGACTGGCAGAAAAATTTTCCTTTAGAACCATCCATCAGTTCGGTTTGACCAGGAGATGTTTGGCGCAGGTGTTGGCAGATGGAGGTGATTCCCTATAATAGGAGTATTGACCCAAGTTTGAGGCCCATAATAAAAAGGCAATGGAATAAACTGGTTGCTTCCGGCTTCTCAACCTGCAAGTGGATTGTCGAGAGGCTTGGAATTCCTGAGCGTTGCTGTCGGTGTCAGTGGTTGGTGCCAGTGGTTGCAAAAAACGCTAAATCCACGTGATATGTTGCTTCATCTTTTCCCTAATCGGTATTTTTGTTGTAATTGATATTTATGTCATCAACTAAGTACTTGCAGATTCCACATTTCAGAAGGCAGTTGCTCCCACTGGGCTATTTAAACTTTCTAAGAAAATTTAATGCGACTGTTGTGATTCATGGGAGATGCAACCAAATTTAAATATTTCCCGCAAGCATGCTGGACTTTACCAAGATGATCTGATTTTTTTTATTTCTAATTATCCGTTTATGTTTGAGGGCCTCAGTTAGACAAAAATAAAAATAAACTTACTCCCTCTGAATGTTGTTATTTGTCCGGAAAAATAATCTTGTTCATGCTAGAGTCCTTATTCTCCCGAAATCCTTATTCTGGCTGAAATCCTTATTCTGGTTAAAATCCTTATTCTGGCTGAAATCCTTATTCTGGCTGAAATCCTTATTCTGGTTGAAATCCTTATTCTGGCCAAAATCCTTATTGTGGCTGAAATCCTCATTCTCTTGTTCTCACCGAAATATCTTATCTCGCTCGAAATGGGAATAGTCACATGACTACCCGTGAGTCCCGAGTTACCGTCGAGTCACTGCCAAGGCCCAACTACATCACCAATCCGACCCCAGCTACCGCCAACAACAACAATCTTGATATTGTGAGGTGTAGCTGAGCTGGGAAAATATTGTAGTAGAGCCACAAGACGAGGAAAAGGTGTCAGGTATGTGGCAGTCTGTTGTGCATGGTACAACTAAAAAACATACCGGATCCCTATCTCCCGTATAGGTTAGTGCTTAGCACCATGCTCATTGCACCCCGTTGAGGGCAATTTCTGAGAGGCTAGCCACTCCGCCGTTGCATGCGATCTCCGCGAGAGCACAGAAACTTCGCCTTACTCCCTTCCTCACTTTTTCAATGCCTGAGCACCATGACGCGTCCGCCACCATGTTGTTGTGCGACTTGTGTCCAATATTCACACAACGATGATGACCGGACGCAGTTAGCTGCCAACACCCACCTTAACCGCCTTCAGAGCAGACTTACACAGGCGGCATCGTCGTTTGGGGCAGTTTACAGATCCTCGCAGATGGCCACACTCACGTCATTCGACGTCGAGGGTGCATCGGCGAGGTCTTTTTTGCCGACGTCTTACCCATCTAGTCGCTACCCCCACCGCGGGTAGCGTTGACCAATGGGTCTTGTATACCCCCTAACCATACCATACCCTTGAGATGCAGGTATGGATTTGAATGGGTACGGGTACGGGTCAAAAATTTTTACCTGGGTCATTCACTGGGGGTCGGAAATGTTACTTTTGCAAATTTCTATGGGCATCATGTTAAGTCAGATGTATCGGTGACTTGGATACCAAATTTTCACTTGCATTAACAGCAGAGATGGCCTTGGATCCATAGAAAGTGGCACGAGAAATACATAGATCCGCCTACGGGATACTAAATAGGGCATGAAAAATTAAAACAGAACAAAAAAATGGGCGCCGCAGTGGCTGCCCCGTGGTATCCATTTGTGGTTGTGCTCGACACTGCCACCCTAATTCCAACATGTTCACATTGTCAAGCGCCCAATCCAGTTCTGCCAAGCTGCCGAGTTGGCCTTTTCAATCTTAAATACAGTAATGATGGATCAGGGTCTAATGAGGGGTTTATAATTATGTGAAGGAATATACACACAGCGCGGCCATCTTCGTCGCCAATTCGTCTTCATGTAGCTTGAATATATTGTTGATCCCCAATGGCCATCTGCTCCTGCTTGTAGATTTGTCATGCATAAATGAGCACTTCTACTGACCTGGCAAGAAGGCAATAAATTGAGACGTCTCAATTTTGACCGAATTGGAATGCTCTAGAGAAATGTCGCAAAGTATCCGAAAAGGCATTACTGACTATAACACTATCAAATCTTCGGGTGAAGGCGTATTATACCATGTGAAAAATGCCTGCTCGACGCCGCTGATGTCAGGATAAGAACACCAGTCGAGCCTCATGCTTCAAAAGACATAGAGAAATGCATGGACAACCTCAGCGGACCCTTCCTTCCTTCCTCCCTCACACTAATTATTAAAAGTACTTGCTATCATTGTCATCGCTAGGAATGGTGACCAAAGTCACCAAACCAGCTGTGTCCAACATTGCGCCGACCACCGCTCTTGGCGAGGTTATTAACTTTCAGCACATGGAATCACGCCAGCCAAAAGCCTTCGCTGTTGCAAAAAACTCCAAAGACCCATGGGAAGATCTACAATTATTGGCAAAGGCAGGTGTAGGATTGGAAGCACCACTGATCAGCATTGTCTTTCAATATGTTTTTTTCAGAAGTACGGTATAAGAGCAGCATGTAAGTTCTGGATGAAATTAAGCGCCTGCTTAGCGCCCTAGTTTGTGTGCATTCAAGTTTACTTATGTTGATGGAGACCTGCCACATTTGGCAAGTGTGTCAATCACGTAAACAGAAGCAACTTTTTTTTGTCCTCTTTGACCGCAGATGGCTCAACCCCAGAACACTATACTGATTACGATTGCAACTGCTTTCAACCATCTCAAGGATGATGTAAATTCCGCTCTTCTCACCCAGCTAGGAGACAGTGCACAGCTGGAACAGCGAATTCGGGCATGTTCTCGTTTGTTATTGCAAATAAACCAAGTAAGCACATGTTTGCTGATTTACTGGCGGGAAAACAGCTGATAGACCTTCAGCATGTTAATATCATACCTGAGGAACAGTATACGATAATCCAGAGCAGCATTCATCTCATGATGCAGGATTTGGAGCGCGCCAAATTCCAGTCTGCTGACGTGCCGGATGCCGCTCCCATTGAGCCAGTTGGTTTTGAATACACTGGCAGACGGGGGCGGCCTCGTATTGTCATTGACCCCGAAGTCCTTGAGGTATCATATGGCATGCGTGGACCCACCGAACTAGGAAGAATCTTTGATGTCAGCTCTCGTTCAGTTCGTCGTCGTGCCGTGGACCTTGGAATTGTTGAAGCCGGTGAACCTGTTTATGTGGATTTTGAAGAGGAAGATGGGACTACTCGGCGATACTACACATCATCAACCTCCTCACTATCGACTCTGTCTAATGAAGACCTTGACTCCATCATGGTTGACATCCTCTGTTCATTCCCTTCATTTGGACGCCGCATGATTGATGGCCACCTCAAATTTCTTGGTCATCATCTACCTCGACTACGAATTCAAGAATCCTATGCCCGTGTTCATGGCCCTCCTGTATCAGCATTTGGAGTCAGGCGCATTGAGCGTCGTGTTTACAATGTGCGCGGCTATAACTCACTGTGTCATCATGATGGTCAACATGGTAAGTAGTAATCTTTTCTATTCCCAACAGTTTCTAATTAATTGACAGGTCTAATCCGATACAAGATCGTTGTCCATGGCTTTATAGACGGCTACTCGCGCTTTATTACAGGCATCAGAGCTCACAATAATAATCGTGCAGAAACTGTTCTTAAACTCTTTCTCGAGCTTGTAAAGCACCACGGGCTTCCTAGCCGAGGTCGCGGTGACCATGGGGGAGAGAATATCTTGGTTGCTGAATACATGGAAAATGCGAGAGGAAAAGACCGAGGCTCATACATTTGGGGCAGGTATGTCTACCAGGCAAACATCCCAGGGTTCATATTAATTTGTTTTTTTAGGAGCGTGCACAATATCCGCATTGAGCGTCTATGGTTTGATTTTACCTCGGGCGTTGGTGCAAAATGGAAGCTCTTCTTTCAAGAACTCGAGTATCAAGCAGGCCTTGATCCAGATCTCCCAAGCCACATCTGGCTCATCCACTACCTTTTCCTTAACACCTTGAATCAGGACATCATGGACTGGGCCAACTCCTGGAACAATCACAAAATAACAATTCCAGGCAAAGGAAAGGGAAGAACAAGAAGTCCAGCAGATCTACGCTGGTTCAGCATGCTGCAGGATGGGGCTCGAGGTTTCAGCCCCTTGGATCCAGCTGCATTTGAGCCCATTGAGGACGTCTTGGAAGGACATGATATTGACGAATACGGCGTAGATTGGGAGGCATACCAGGATGTCCACATTCAACAGCATCATGCTGCGGCTAATCCTACCGACCCATTTCCTCAAAACCCATTTGTTGTGCACAAGCCCGACACATTCAGCATGGTACACGTCGACGAATCCCGCTGCCCTTTCTCAGATGAAGAACTTGCTTTATTTCAGTATAACCTTTCCTTGATCTCGGCAGACATCCTTGGTTCTCGAGAGATGGAACAGCGCAAACAGATATGGAATTATGCTCTAAACCTGTGTAGACAAATTAAAGAATAGACCACAGCCTTCCTTGATGCCCTTCTTACATTGTATCGCGTGCGATCATAGTTGTTGCATGCAGCCATATGGCCTCAAGTGCTAATAGTAGAGGGCTGACCCCAATGCCCAGAGATAGCCATCATCAACGTGTTGAAAGAATCAGGCATCACACTCTTCCAATTCATGTCGATACATTTATAATTCAAGATGCCAGTACCGCTTGTAATCAAACTCTTCCTCCCCAATGTCAACCGCACCTACACGACATGAACCTGACAGGGTATCATTTGCTACCCAGGATCATACAATCACTTTGAAAGGTAATTAGTATGCTTTATCAACGGAAACTCATGCTAATTTGATCCAGTGGAACTTGTGCGAATTCAGAACCTCCAGGACAATGTCCCTTTGGTTCTGAGAAATGACGATGGAATCCCAATGAACCCCGTCGCCAGCCAAAGGTATCAATTGTCTTCAGTTTACAATCCATCAAGTCAAAATTCATTCTAGCGTTCCAAATACACATATCGAAAGACTATGGCAGCGACCAATAGCGCGATGAACATAGCCCTTTCAGCGTTCTCCTTGCCGCTGCTGGAAGAACTGCGCGGACGGGTGTCCACCCACCACTCTGGAAGCCAGCAAACGGATTGCCACCCTGCTGCGCTATACGATCCATCGGGTCCTCATCGTTGTCGAATTGTGCATGAAGCTCCGGGTTGGAAGGGACCTCGTACGTTTCGTTGAGGAGCGCCATCTTCGCTTCTAGCCGCCTTTGTTGGGGTGTGCGGCTTTGGAGGTTTTACGACTCTTGGTAGATGTTAGTTTGCAGTTATAGAATTTCAAGGAGCGCGTACAAAACTTTCTTGATTGTTTTCGCGTCCGCGCCGTGTGAGACACCGATAATCTTGTGACCGATCGTGCATCTCCACCTCAGAAGACGAAAAATAACGATGAAAGTCCAACATGAAATCAATCGATTAGTTGGCGATGGCCGCCTGCGCGTTGTTCGTCCGTTTCCGCAGAGGAGCTTTTATGACATTTCGGGGGTTGGCCCATCCCAATGACATTCTAATTAGAAGAAGTGGAGTGAGCAAGCGTGCAAAAAAACGGTAAAAAAGAAAAAGTGGAAACATACCTTCTCTAAATCACTCTTCACATCGGCACCCATCCACGTCTCCCGAATCAAATTAACAATCCACTTCTTCCCTTCATCCTGCGAAAGATTCGACTTCTCCGACAAATCCGCAATATCGATCTTCTGATGAATACGCCTCACTAATAAGGTATCGAGGGTTGAGTTCCTCGAGGGCCACCTCCCATCAGCCACCTCCCATGGCCAATGAGGATATCCGAGGCGAGTTTACTCAAGTTGGCGAAACTGTTGAGGTCGTTGTCGGTGGATAAGACATGGAAATGGCATAGGTAGTTGGGGCACCAGCGTAGTTTCCGTAGCAATATTGGATTTGGCCGAAGGTATACAGGGCGTTGACGGGGCGATAATTTGTTCGAGGGTGAGCTGTATTTATGAAGATCAGGCAGCCTCTCGTTCGTTGATACTGCATTTTCCCGCTTCTCGTCAAACTCTAGAGATCCGCGGTTAGGATTTCGCACCACGAGCGATGGAAAATACCTTACCAGGAGGAACCTTCTCCCCAAGATAGATTTGCTCAAGCAAAGTCGATGTGTCAAACACGTTGGTGCCCTCGGCAAGTTCATATTGTGCCACGATAACCTCGTTTGTCGGGAACAAGGTTTCAAAGAGATGTGCTTGTGGTGAGAAATGCGGGCTCTACGAGGGTTTCCTGAAAACGGCGTTAAATCCTGAGCTTCGGCAAGGGGAGGGTTGGCTTACCAGGCGATGAAGCACACGATACTGGCTGCCAGCAGAAGACATCCGAAGCCCCCAAACACCCACTCGAGTACCTGTGGCCACCTGAAATGCAAAAAGAAATGTTAGATGTACGTAATGGGACGGGCAAAGGCAACAACTTACCATAGTGCGGAACTTGATGGCAAAAAGATAATGGCGGCGTTTCTAAGTGTCAAACTCGGTGGCAGACTTGCCGCCGTGTCTGCCGACAATGGGTGATCGACTCGGATCGAATTCTGCAGAGCTCCTCATTGGGGGCCGTCGCCACCGCCGCTGCTGCTGCGAGTTCGATGACTGCTGCCAAGCGCCAAACCGCATCGTCGGTACCTTGGCACTCCATCATCCCTGTTACCTCAAAGCCGTCAACGCAATATCTTTCAAAAACGTACAAAAATACCCACCTAACAGTATTCTTGCTATAAGGTTGTCAAATTGAGTGCGAAGTTACTGTAAAATTGGCGGTGGCACTAATGATTATTTGGCCCCGACAGAATATCAGAGTTTGAACGTTTCGCCTGCATGATTTGCTCAGCATACGCACTTTTGTGTCCGAGTACAGGCAGAACTCACCTGGAATTGAAGAGGTCGGCGATGACAAGGCTACGACCGCAAAGAGACGAGTCCATAACCCAATAGGTGGCGCATCCTCTAATATGCCGGCGCTAGGTTAAGATGGTCGTCGAGTGCGCTGGGTGTGTTGCTTGACTTCGTGTTGAGGTTATGGAAGATGATGGGAGTGCGATAGAACAACCGAGCACAATGTTTCAATCAGTCACATGACTGATTCGGCACCCTCGAAACCCCTCGGTTCGTGTTGTCTTCTGCTCGGCTTCTAACTACCGTGGTCTCTCTACTCTTCTCATGTACAGGGATATGGGCTCTTCACGAATCTGATGTCGGTGTCGTGGATTGGAAAAAATGTCTTGTCAGCCTACCACTTTCAGGCTCAATATCGACGGCGCTTTCGTCTCATCGCGCTGGAAACAAGTCAATAATATTATGTAACGGCCACTGGAAACAATGTTTTAGCGGCACTGGAGCCAGACAATGGGTCGGTCAGTAAGTAGTTATAATTTCCTCGATCGGTTGTCGTTGAACATCTTCTGTTAGCCTGGAGGGATATTTCGACCCAGAGGACTGGATAGTTGGATATTATAAAAATGAAAATAGTGCGTAAAGAAGCCAACAGAGTCTTGACCCCCTCCAATTAACATGTTATCACAGCCGTCGCAACACTATCTGGGGGCGGCGGAGCAAATCTTCGAGCCTTTGATGCGCTCTCTGGACAATTACTTGTCGAAAAACGGCTTCATTCTCCGGCAAAAGGGGCACCATCTGAGCCGTTAGATTTCGGCAAATACGTTACATTTTCCCCAGACTTTGCAGACCTTTACGTTCTCAGCAATGGATATACCGTCACGAGCGTCGGTGGAACCAATGGGGAATCTCAGGGGACGCAGTCGCCTCCTGATCAAGAGTACGTGTTTTCGGCGTTGAAAAAAGTCTTTATCAGTTAAACAACCTTTAGCTCGCTAGTCATCTATGAAACTCATTCCTACTCCCCGAGGCAATTTATGCAAGTGGTGTAGCAAAATCCCTCGCTTACTACATGCTTCATGTTACTACTCTATCACCATCTACCAGAGAAGTCATTAATTCAGCCAAACTCGCCTCAAGCATCCTAGTTTTATCCTGAGGTTTGATGCCGAAATTGGACTTGCGAAATACATTTGGGAGTTCCAAGACTCGGTAGGTCCATCTTACTTTGGTCGCTGGAGTTTACTCAACCACACATACATAGGCTGTTTCGAAGGACAACGCAGATTCGATATACGCGGGTGGTATGGATACTCTCGGACAACTGTACATTGCCAGAGTATACTGGTCACACAAATTAGGGGTTAGTTTGTGATCTGTGTTATCGAATTACTTCTAACTATTTCGAGTAGATGGGTGCCGCTGATGTTTGTGCCGGCCATTTGGTGTCTGGACAAGGTCTCGCACGTAGTTTCTATTTCCCATTCGATACAAAATCATTAAACATGTAAGGAACCTTCGCATTACCCGATGTCGTAAAACCTCATCCATTCACGAACAGATCGCTCTGGCCCTGAAAATCGAATGAAATGTAAAGTCGCGACTATTCGTCACTACCAGTAATGCCGCCGTTCAGTTATGGGAACAAGGCGAAATCAAGTCGACTAGGGAAGAGTCGCTGGCTGGTGTGGTCATTGCTGATTTGGTTGAGATTTCCCAATGCATCTTGTGGCAGGATTTCCCTCAATACGTCGTCAACTTTGTAAGACGATTTATCACAGGCTCTTATGCCTCACCAACGGCGTCCGCAGCTCCAAAATCATACAATTCAACGGAGGGCATTGCTCACGACACTTTTGGGTTCAGCCAACTCATCGTTGCTGCGACCGCCTTCGGCAAAGTCACAGTGTTTGGGATCGATTCAAGCAATGGAGAAATTGTATGGAGTCGTGTCCTGGGTCTAGGATGGGCGGATGCAGTTGGGGGCAGGATTCAACCAGTGAAGTTATTCGTAACACGGACAGTCAGCGATGGTGGCGATCCCGAGGTCGTTCTCGTCACACAACGACAAGGCGAGTCGACCACCAACAGCTGAGGAGCAAGAAGAGTTATATCGTACTGACTTCGTCCTGGCTGTCTTACCTAGGTCGCCAACATTCATAGCATCGTAACGTCTCCGGCCTTGTTAGAATCAACATGCCTCGTATTCGCCTTTGGGCTCGACTTGTTCATCACCCGGATCGCGCCATTGAACACATTCGACGTGCTCAACGAGAACTTTAACTTGTATTTACGGTTTCGGGACTACTTCTCGCTGTCCTTATCACTCGACCGATGGTGGAATGAAAAAGGCTGAGAGAGAAGTGGTATCAGTAGATGGCCAATATTATTTATTTTGATCAGGATGCTATGGTCGGCCATCATGCAAAAATGCCAAACTTGATTTGAACGTTCAACTCTGGCTAGGGAGGTAGAACGACCTTCTGTTTCTATTTCTTAGAGATAAAGTGTCCATTCGCTCGATGAAATTCTTAATATCGGCTAAGGATCACTACGCATGAAATGGGCATCACTGACGTCGACAATCCTAGGTCCGGAGGACACCGTCCAGGGCTAACGAAACCATCCTATCCGGTACCTTGCCCGCTCACCGCGAGGCCAGTTCAAACAGTAACATCGAGTCGCGAATCACCTTAAAAATGACCTCTAAGTGAAAATTTCCAAGTGACACGGTCTGCAGGACTTGCCCTCATTGTTGACATACTGACTGCGTCCCTCACTACTGAATACGAACTCTAGGTGTACTGGGATATTAAGCGATGATGGCGAACATGCAACGGCTCGTTGGCCATCTGAAATGTAAAAACAAATGTTAGATGTACATAACGGAACAGGGAAAGGCTACAACTTACCAGAGTGCAGAACTTGATGGTAAAAAGATAATGGCGGCGTTTCTAAGTGTCAGACTCGCTGTCAGACTCGCCGCCATGTCCTACAATGAAGGAGCAGGTAAACCGGTAAGCCGCTCTGTCGTTCTAGACATTCGACTCTTCGCCGTCAACCCGCCCTGTCCTCCAACGAAGAGTGTAGGCACACCCAGTCTTCATTTTCCCGCCACCGTGTTGATTCGCCGAAGTAAATGCCCCACTTGTTGTCGCGCTCTTGCTTATGCGCCGGGACCAGTGGAAGACTGGAAAAGGGTAAGTATTTCTTCTCATTCGGGGATGTTCAGGACTCACCGTATATTTCACAGCCCTGGTTGTTGACTACCCTTGTCGCTGCAGGAGTAACGAGGATGGGAGCAAGGGATGAGAACTGGAGGACACTAGTAAGGATCCGCGGGATGCTGCAAGCGCGGTATTCTAACTTCTGTCGTCCTCCGTGTTCGTCGACGGTGCTTGTTGTAGCTGTTGTCCTGGTCGAGAACTCGGCGCTCCATTCGCTCCTCGAGCTTCTGTCGGTCTACAATGTATGTGTCGTCTGGTGATTGAGGGCGATGGCTGCCGTTCGCAATGTGTAACGCCCATAGCGATGGCACGGCGGCATGGGCGGAGACTGAGTGAAGTGTCTCTTTAAACAAAGATTAGAACATACGCAAGACGAAAATAATGTAAAATGAACCTTACCTATCACATAGCCATACCCATACTAGTCCAGTTAACCATGTTCAAGTTCGTTCGAGGGTCGGGATAGCTAAACGTGGAATAAGTGAACGAACGTCCCGACATGGGTTTGAAACACATACCAATTCCAAACATCAACGACTCCCATATCACAGCAAGTGCCGACACGAAGATCTCCACATTAGCCCAGGACCAAGCATGAAATGGGCATCGCTGACGTCGATAATCCTAGGTCTGGGGATACGTTCAGGGCTAATAAAACCATGTTATCGGGTACCATCCATCGCTCGCCGCGAGGCCAGATCAACAGTGAAATCGAGTCGCGAACCACCTTAAAAATGACCTCTGAGTGAAAAATTCCAAGTGACACGGTCTGCAGGACTTACCCTCATTGTTGACATACTGAACGTGTCCCTCACTACCGAATACCAACTGTAGGAATATCAAGCAATGGTGGCGAACATACAATGGCTCGTTGGCCACCTGAAATGCAAAAAGAAATGTTAGATGTACATAAGTAATGGAACAGGCACTGAAAGGCCACAACTTACCATAGTGCAGAAGGGGAGCCAGACGAAAATACGGCGGGTGAGGCGAGTAGGTGATGGTTGCGGGAGGAAGAGGATATCATTATGTAAATTTGTTGGCGGTGGCTGCTCTGTATTCGACAGAGCATTCAGGCCGACTCCATAGCAGTACATTGATTGCATTTCTCGAGTCAATACATGTGCAAAGTTTAATCTAGCAGACGACAAGCAGCAGGGTTACATGAAGCTATTATAATATACAGTAAAAGTGAAGTTGATGAGCAGGATACAGTGCGTGAGGAATACATGAATTGATCTACAGCAGGGGAGATGTGGATGAATACATAAATGAGGCAAAAGGACTGTCAAAGTGGATCGTTGCAATGAGTGGATTTTCGAAGCAGATGGGCATGGAATCATTGAAGGCAAGTCATTGGAAAGTCATCAGAACATTATATGCAGAGTTTTCGCAGTGGCGAGTGATTGGAAGAGCAGAAAGCAGTGTCGTGCGTCTAGCCGGATTGAAAAGTATCTTCACCCATTTTCATCACGCCCATATGCATTGCCCAGTCAAACTGGGTGTCTTCGCCGATAGGAGCATTAGCAGCCTCGAGGGAATTGATTAGAGCTTGGTTTAACCAAATGTCTATTTCGAATAGACAGGCATGGGTGTATGGCGGGATGAGGTCCGTTGTTCGCTACATTGATGCCAACGGTAAGTTGTAGTCAACAGTTGACAGGAACCAACATACATTGTATTGTGTTCCATAGAGAACATTGTCAGGAACGTCCTCGTAGACAGATACCTAGACAACAAGTTGAGTAAAACACCAGTGCAAAAGAGGACGAAAATACCATGAATTTTTTGGATTCATCGACGGGCATCATATCAAGGCCACTGAGGACCTTGACAAATCGCCTGGCCCTCAACGATGGGTCCGATTTTTCAGAATCATAGGTCTCGGGATCACAGAAATCACGGGCCTGGTGAGGATGGCCTATTCCTCTGAGGTACCGCTTGACGGCTTCCTTGACGCGGGGCATCAGGTGCGCTGTGTCAGGAACCACATTCGGTGTATTTGAGCGGTGGTGCCGAAACATGAGGTGCGGTACAAGTTGTTCTGGCGAGGTTATTCGGCGGGAGTAGCATTTAGCAAGTAGGTATTTTGATGACTTCGTTATGGCCTAGAAAGTAGTCAGATTACTTGTTAACATGAATAGGACAATGCTTTACCTCGGAAAAAGGAGGAATGGTTGGCGTCAGGTAAAGGTTGATACCTTGTGAAAAGGCCATAAATTCGGGAGCGTGTTGGATGGCACCCCCAGGTACACCCAGCAGCACACGGGTAAAAAATTGTATGTTGAACGAGACCCTCTGATATTCCTCTGGAGGAATGTTGAGAATAGCATCAAACTAATAAAAGTGTAAATAGATGAAAATGACAAAATAGATAAAACATACTGATGTTCCTGGGAACCTTCTGCGAACCAAAGACCGGAGCTCTGGGTGATCAGGAATAGGATGTCGAAAGTTGAGAGGGGTTGGCAAGAGGTCAAGGATGGCGGCGATGGGGGGGGAAATGGATTGAACCCATTTACGGTCTTGAACAGAATGACAATGACCGATTGCTGCTTGAATGAGAGCTGGAGAAATCGGCTCTGGTGCAGCGTGGGCTTTGATCATGAAGATGGTGCAAAGAGCGCCGAGAGCGAAACAGCGGTTGATGGTGGTTTCAGAGACTATGCCATCTGCCGAGATCTTCAGGCTCACGTAGCCATCATCATTGTCCAAGTCTTCCACAATGTCTCTAGACGCAATTTGGACAGCCTCTGAAAGAACCTGGCGCATAACACCACCACCAACTGTGTCGTCGCCTGACAGTCCACTGAAAGGTTGAGAAGGTGAGGCTTATGTAAAGACGCAAATTTGGCTTGGCTTACCCACGAACAAGCCAGTGTTGATATGAAAACATTTTCTTCAACGTTGCGTCGTTTGGTGCAATGGATCCTGTAAATTTCTCGGTTGGTCCAAGCAGTTGAAGAGGTCCAGCACAGAGAGAAGCATCATTGGCTTTTCCATAGACGTTCATCAGTGCCACCACCAAGCCAGTTGCTGCGTCGCGGACAGAATCTCCTTCAACCTTGAAGAAATCCTCTGTGGAAAGGACATCAGGGCAACGGTAGGCATTAACATGATTCTCAAATTCCTCAAATGACCTATAGTCAGGTTCCTGTCCAGCTGGTGGAACATATGGAGGGATAGGAATGGCAACACGGGGTTGGGGAACAGGGGGCTGAGGACTCGCAGGTAGCGTGATAGGTGTTGGTTGACTTGCTGGTATGATTGGCAGAGTTGGTTGATTTGGAGGTGGGAGGAGGGTACGATGATCAAGGCTTGGACTAGGAGGTTCCGTTGGAAAGGGAGCTGGTCCAACATCGAGCATTGAAATGAGAGGCGAGAGTGTGGTTGAAGTTGACGGAGGAGTTGTGGATGCCAATCTATTACTTCTCCTTGGTCCTGAGCTCGGCTCTCTCTGTGTCATCCAAGGTTGTATCGATAACCCATTAGCAGCGATTTCCCGATCATCATCATCACTGTCTCCGTCCTCCTGGAGAAAAAGGCCACTATGTGGTCGGGGGCACGTAGTACGACATCGATAGTTGTATTCAGTCTTCCATTCGTCTTCCAGCTCGACATCGGTTTTGCTTTGGTTGGCGGCGAGATCTCTACTAAAGGCTGATTTGGCAAGACCAGCCAGGATATAGTCCGTGAAGCAGGCATGTCGTGGTCCTGTCCCGTCAATTGGCCCAACAAGCTGACCACCATTCCTTGGACCTGGCAGCAGATGGTAAATATCATAGTCATGGACGTACGACAACAACTTACAAATTAATAAGAGCCCTCCTTTGGTGATGTCAGTGGGGTGAACGTTTGAGTGCCTTTTGAAACGGCTTTTCAAGTTCTTATGGGTGAAATACCGATAACTTGTGTTGAGATCAAGTACAAGTTTGTTGCCACTGGTGCTCTGGTTTGAAATCCGAATGAGGTTGAACTGGCGCCTTTCAAAGGCAATTCTCTCAGTCCTCGATGGTGCTTCAGGAGGCAAAGAAAATGTTGACTCGAAGTCTGGAAAAGTATAATGGGCATTAGCTAGCATGTCGCTAAATGCTGCTATGATCCGCTCGAGAAGACTGGTTTCAGCATTGTCGATGTCACGCAAGGTGAAGGTATGGGTCAGCCCCTGTGCCTCAAGAAAGGCGAGATCTTGCGAGAGTCGTTCGCCTTTGGTCAAACAAGTATAATTTTCGAGACCATGTTGGTCTTGGGCAGTAACATTTTGATCGAGCTAATCAAGAGTTAAAAATGGGAATTTAAACAGAAAAGCAGTAGTCGTACATCCCGTGGAATAACAACGAATGTCATTGTGATTTCTAGGTGTTGACGGCGTGGCACGATGATGGATCCGTTTGGGTTTGCAGCCCTTCGCCGACTGGCAGGTTGTCGTGAGCTTCCAGATGATCGTGGGGCAGCAATAGGAACACCAAATGGCGTAGGAACACCAAAGCCCATGCTTTGATATTCGGTAATAGCAGGCATGCTCATAACCGGTGCCACACCCATTGTTTGAGAAGCCACAGGCCCCTGGGTTGCTCGAGGTGGCACAGCAATGGTGCCGGCAGTAGGGCTGGAGCTTAATGTAAGTATTCGGGGTCTCCTAGTTGAGTGGTCATCACTTACATTGGGTTGGCTTCTCGACGCTGATGGGCACTATAATGGCCACCACATTGACATAGCTGGTGAAAGTTGGTGATCTTTAGAGCAGATAATAAGTTTCAGGTAATAACGACTGCTCTGGAACTCACTGGGACACCACCCATTGTTCGGAATTCCAGGCAAGCTCTCACAGGATAGCCACCCCGAGGTCCAAGTTCTCTGCTCAGTGCACGATGAAGCATGCTCGAGTGTCCGCAGAGGCACATTTCCTACCAAAAAAAAAATTAGACAGGTCTTTTTCAAGAGCAAAAATTATACCGCTGTCTCATTATCGACATCAATGTCAAAATATGCACATGGGGGACTAGCACAGAGTGTGCATGGTGCTACCCGAGCATTGGTGTTCATTGAGGTTGAAATAAGTTAAATATATATATAAAATAAGGGGAAAGAGAGTCAAGGTTGGGAGGGAAAAAAGAGGGGCAATGGCGAAAGGGGTGAAAAAGCGCTTGGGCCATAGCTGTGTGGTCATAAGGTGGCCTGTAACGCGTGTGCCATCAACTTCTTCAGGACCGGGTGGTGATCGAGGATTTTCTGAACATAACACGGTTTGGTCAGATGATGTGAATTTATAACTGGCAAGCTTGCAAAAAATAAGGATTTCAGCCAGAATAAGGATTTCAGCCAGAATAAGGATTTTGACCAGAATAAGGATTTCAGCCAGAATAAGGATTTCGGAAGAATAAGGATTCTAGCATGAACAAGATTATTTTTCCGGACAAATAACAACATTCAGAGGGCGTAAGTTTATTTTTATTTTTGTCCAACTGAGGCCCTCATATTTATGTACGTTGATTATTGGCTGAGTCACGAGCCGCTGATTACCGTTGAATCTCACCAAGTCAAGGAATCGATGGACGAAAACTTCCAGTCCCCTTCGCCATTCTACAGCCAACCCGAATCTC
>Ga0307517_10002790_pt1 | contig 27768 bp, 20 predicted proteins | sample 23_EM_MG_FD_194515 | JGI IMG/M metagenome (GOLD analysis project Ga0307517, IMG submission 194515) | Populus trichocarpa ectomycorrhiza microbial communities from riparian zone in the Pacific Northwest, United States - 23_EM | ecosystem: Host-associated > Plants > Roots > Unclassified | place... | reverse complement strand
CTGTTTCATGTCTTCTCGAAAACTCTTCAAGACAAGAGGAGAGGAAGGATTTTCATCTTCATGACAAGCAGCATTGCGCACATCTGATGCCGCATGATCAATCATATTACAATCAGACATATGTATATCAGATGTTGAACAACCATTCTCATTACAATTACCCACTTTAGATGCCAAGAGAGCATTCTCCCCACTCACAGAACCCTTGTTTCGTTTACCAACTACCTGCCACTGAAACTGATTTTGCTTGTTATCCGCAGATTTAGAGTTCATAGCTCCTAGATTCCTCTTACCCTCTGCCACCACTTTAAGATTATCAATGTTATTAGTAGCACATAGCGTTGTGGTGTTTCTCTATATTAACATCAGAATCAGCTTGAAACTGAGAAATCCTCATCCCATGGCTATTCAACATATCTTGCAGTTCTAATCTTAATGTATGTCCAGACTTAACTTGATTGTGTTGTTCAATATTAGAGCTAACCATTGGAACATTTTCCACAGAAGAGCATAGAGACATTATGGTAGCATAGAAATACTAGAGAGAACCAAATTCTAAGAAGATAAACTGAGTCCAAGAAGCAACCTAAGCTCAGAAATAACAGCAACTTAACTCAGAAACAACAAGATGCAGATTAGTTCATGAAGGAAGAAGAGAATTACAGAATTACGAGGCCAATATCTCCCAACACACTGATTGTAACAATGATCCGTTCGGTCAAGATGTAGAGTAGGTTCCGAAGAACAACATACTCAAAAATGGTAACGATCCAACAGTGAACAAAGGAGATCAAGCTACGAAAAACCACTCTAAAACTAGCAAGAAAAAATGAAACTTTTTCCAAAGAACTGTGATTTAATCTTCACATATGGCAAAGGCCTTCATGTCTATGATAGCCATAAGAGAAATCATGAAGAAAATCCATTCACTATGCTACAACTTCACCACTTCTCCATAGTTCCAGAACTGAAAATGCAGAATAGTAGAAATATTGCGAGATCAATATCTCTTACCTCGTTGATTGGATAACAAATCCGTTCGGTCAATGTTGAGAGAAGGTTGGAAGGAACAACATAGTCAGAAATGAGAACAATTCAACGGTGGACGGAGTAGATGTAGCTCCGACAGCACCACACTCTCTCTCTTTCTCTCTTTTCTCTCTCTCTCTCTCTCTAGACCTTTTTCATTCTAGGCCTTATTTCCGATATCATCATGTCCCTTAACTTAACGCAAATCTCCCCTTTGGCCGAATGGACAAACCGAAGTAGTTAATAGGACCTTAATACAACTTTTACGATCTGTCATTCAAAAGAACTTAAAGAATTGGGAAGATTGTTAGTGATTCATAAAGTTTGCATATAATCTCGTAGTGTGCATTTACTACTGAATTTTCACCATTCAAAATATATTATATCGCTCTACTTGGTGATAATGCTTTTACTGGGTCAATGACTTAGTAAGAGGATCTACAAGATTCTCTTTAGTGCGTACTACTTTATCTTTATATCTTTCATTTCTATGATTCTCTAATACAAGGGAACTATCTAAGTGTATTTTTAGATCATTGATATGACCTTGGTTTCTTTGCTTGTGCAATGGCTGTATTGTTATCAGAGTACATGGCTACTAGATCAACAATGTTAACAACCATATCTAGTTCAGTAATGAACTTCTTAATCCAAACAACTTCTTTTATCTCTTCAAATGTTGAGGTCTACTCAACTTTAGTTGTATAATTTACTTTGGTTTTCTTATTTTGAATTCTTCGAACTCATATCACCATTATATATAATAAAATATAACCAAATTGGATTTTTTATTTTTAATATTTGATTGAAAACAAATCTAAATAACCATGAACTACTAGTTCATTTTCTTTATGGACTAGAAAAATATTCCTAGTTCTTTTCAAGTTCTTAAGAATACTTTTAACTATCTTTTAGTGACATTCACTTGAATTAGTTCGATATTTACTCGTTATGCTCAAATAATAATATACATCTAGTCCCTTGTACAAAACATCACATATATTATGGATCCCATATCCAAAGTATATAGAATCATTTCGATCTCATCTCTCTTAATTTGTGTTTTAGAACACATATCCTTGGAGAGATGTATCTTATGTAAAATAGATAAATATCATCTTTTGGATTCTTCCATGTCAAACCATTTTAGTATCTTGTCTATATATATGGATTGAGATAATCTAAACAACGTTTTTTTTTTATCTATCTTTATAGATTTTATTCCCAGTATATAAGTTGTTTCTCTCATATCCTTTATGGAGAGATTCTTGAACAACCAGATCTTTACTAATTAGAGTAAAGAAATGTCGTTTCCTATTAATAATATGTCATCTACATATAATATTAAGAAAATAACTCCGCTTCCACTAACCTTTTTATAAACATAAGGCTCATCCATATTTTTTTTATGAAAACTACTTGTTTATTATCTCATATTAGGAAAATATTGCAACTCTTTGAAGCTTGTTTAATTCCATAAATAGATTTTTATAGCTTGCATACTTTATTGTCAAATTCATTAGATTCAAAACTTTCAACTTGTGTCACATACACATCTTCTTCAAGATTCCCATTCAGGAATATAGTTTTGACATCTATTTGCCAAATATTATAATGATGGTATACAATTATAGCAAGCAAAATCTTTATTGATTTTAACATAAATACCGGTAATAAGGTTTCATCAAATAAAACCTATTTGTCTTTGTAAGTAACGTTTGACAACCAGTCTAGTTTTGTATGTTTGTATATTGCCATCTATATCAGCCTTTCTATTAAAGACACACTTACATCCAATGAGTTTTATCCTTTATATGGACAAACTAATATCCATACATAGTTGATGTACATACAATCATTTTAGATTTTATGGCCTCAAGCCATTTGTTAGAATCAATATCGAATATTGGTTACATGTAATTAGTAGGATCGTCAAGATGAGCAACTCGTTATTTTACAGTTTTCATGAAAAGTTCATATCTCATTGGTGCTTGAAAAGTCTTACCAGATTTACAAAGTTATGTTTCTTGAGCTTTAGGATGATCTAATGTTATAGCCTCAGGCTTAGGTTCCATTTGAATGTTAATTTATGGTTCTTGAACTTCCTCAAATTCTATTTTCCTTCCACTACTCATTTCAAGAACAATTCTTTCTTAAAAAATGTAGTATGTTTTGAGACAAAACTTTTGCTCAACAGGATGATATTTCAATTATTTCTTTAGATATCTCATAAACTTATATTTATCTAACTTAGCTCCAAGCTTTTCAGATATGAAATGCTTCACTAAGCGTCACATCTCAAATCTTTAAGTTAGATAAGATTTTAATGGAACCCTTTTTAAAAGGTAAGCAATAGTTTGTAAAGCATAACCCAATAAGAAATATGGAGGAGGGTCTGTATGACTCATCATGGACTGTTCCATATCCAATAGGGTGTAATTTCTCCTTTCAGAAACTATATTATGTTGTGGTGTTTCAGGAGGTGTCCATTATGAGAGAATCTTATTTTTTAGATGATCTTGAAAATCTTGCCTGAAGTATTCATCACCTTGATCCCATCGAAGTATCTTAATACTCTTTCCAATTTATATTATGGTCTGTAGAAACTTTAAATGGTCTTCAAAGATCTATGGTAAGGGACAAATTATACTTAAAGGAAGATGTTATCACCCCTAAAGAACCTGAGATAGGTTGCATTGTCGATCTTATCTTGAATTTGTCAATGATTAGTTGTGTTATATTATGGTGGTTAATTTACAGAGTGATAATGAGTTTATCACAATGGATTAAACTCTTAGCACAACCATTCTAAGGTTTGGTTGGCTTTGTGACACTACCAAAGAGTTGATGTCTTCTCCCAAGTTTGATGACTAATTGTTGAGTGGGTGGCCACATCTTGACTTGGTGACAATCCTTATCTTCTTGTCTGAACAAAACATCATTTCTAACGTCATAATTTGATGAATGTTTTAGGCCTATGTCTTAGCTTTCTAACCATATAAACTAAATTGAAATCCAAGATCTACAGCTCCAGATATGACCCAATGACTGAACAGTGTTCCAGTTTGGATTGAACCATCATGTCCTTTCTAAGCTTAACCCTCTCTTTGTCTTCTCAATTTCAGTAGTTGAACTCATCATTCAATCCTTTGATTTATGTGATAGGTCTGCATTTAAAATAAGCATTTACCATAAATTAAAACTATCTTATATTATCAAACTTATTATTATGAAACATGCTTAAGTTAGGGAATTTAATGATATTTTATGTGCAATATGAAATAAAGCCTTAGTGAGAATGCACTTTTAAATACTAATCACTTTGTCACTCCCAATTACTTTTGGGCTCATGGAACCTAGCCTGAATCCTAAGGAAAGTCCATGGAAGAGACTTGATAAGGTTCACATGTCCTAAAATAGCTCAATACTTCTAACTCTAGTGTCAGTAAATATTGAACTAAAAATAATACTCCCAACTCTAGCCTTGGTGAATATCATAAAAAAAACCTTAATACTTCTGATTCTATCATTGGTGAATATTAAACTGGAAATTTCATTTTTTTTGAGTTTTTGGAATGAGTCATTTGATTTTGGACACGTCCTCATGGGATTCACAAACATGTTATAAAATCCAAAATACATGCAAATACCTTTTTATATTTTCTAATTTTTTTTCTTTATGAAAATGCTAAAATATTTTATCAAATGCTAAAATGTGAAAAATATTTTTCACATTTTATTTTATTTTGTTTGTTTTTTTATAAACAAACTAGAAATATAAATGCCTTTTTTTACAATGAAAAAAAATAATTTTTTGAAAGGATTTGGCCATAATGTGAATTTAAAAAAAAAACATTATGGCATCTTTTTTTATTTAAAAATTTATCTATCGCATACCAAAAAAACTCAAGTCACCCACACACACAATGTCATTTTGCTAATCATAACCCTTACATACACAATATCACTTTATTAAACCAATTGCATAATATTCTCACACTCACACAATTTCAACACCTAATAAAAAAATGATCACCATAAACACATAAAATTATTCAAAATTCAAAGTAGGCCTTTTGAAAGAAGCCAAGAAGGATTTGAATGGTCAGAACAAGGTGGGATATCTGCTAGAATTGAAGCAAACCATGGTAGTACGTGCAACCACACACCACCACTATTGTCAACACGTGGAACCACGTGCCACCGCTGTTGGAAAGGGAAAACCTGGTGGATCTAAAATGGCTTTTCCTCTCCTTTTCATAATTTCTATGCTTGTTCATGGTTCGGTTCGGTTTGAACCACAAAAACCAACCAAACAGAGTAACTCAAATTTTTGAAAATTCAAACCGAACCGAACCGAATTCCGATTCGAACTGAATTCCGGTTCAAACCAAACCGGTTCAGTTCGGTTAAATTCGGTTTTTTTGCTATAAAACCGGAAAATCTAAATTGGGCTTTTAAATTGTCTTGTTGGGCTAAGTTTATAGGCTTTTTAATCAAAACTCTTTAAAAATTTCTAATTTGGTTTAGTTTGTTACAAGCTTTTTAATCAAATTAGAAGATTGATATTTTTTTAATTTAACTTTCCTTATTAACCTTATATATATATATATATATATATATATAGTAACAATAAATTTGAAATGCTTCACATCTTGCTATATTTAATATGCAAAGAAATAGCTATGAAAATTCAAATCAATGCAATATGCAAGAAGCATGATCAAATTTTGGCACCTCAAATTAAAAGAGGTGTTCACACTAAAAAAGTTTACATTAGCAAATAAATACATTAGCAACCAGTAATAAATTATCATAAACATCCAGCATAACTTGAAGAAAAAAATCCAGCAGCAGCACTACAGCAGTTAGCAGCATCCAAAACTTCCAGAAATGGCAAGAGACAAAAGATTTAGCAAGATAATGCTATAAAGAAACACTAGCAAATTAGCAACATATTAGAGTTCGACTATTAAAAGAATTAACAATGCAAAATTTTAAGGGGAATTAACAAGGTAAAGTAAATTAATTACCCAAAATAATTATATTTCAGGATGCCAAGTAAATTAATTACATCAAAATAATTATAAATTATAATTACACTATAATGGTTTATGGCAAATCATACATGAAAATCAAATATTTCCATGGAAAAGGTTTTGCAAAAACACACAATAATTTTAACTGAATAGAGTAATCAATATTTAAAAATTTAACAAATTATGAAGCTAACAAAATCAACAACAAACTTGAACTTATTATAAAGCTAACACCCAACAACCATGTTCTCATAAAATAGCCTAGAAAGCTGACAATATCTACTGTAATGTTTTCACCCGGCAACCATGTTTTCAAAAAATCAACAGCAAACAGAAAATGTTTCAAATTAAATAGCCTCACAAGAGTTCAAAACATTATTCAGGAGCACATAAGCAAAATATAAAAAGCACAACTGAACTCTATTTTGCCTCCTATAGATAGACACATGATTTTAAACGATGAGCATTTAATATCTTAGTTTAAACCTAATGTAATTAGATCCTTAGTAAGATCGGTTCAAGATCATGAGATTGTTTGCCATAAAGCTTTGTTGTCATTCCCTTTGCAGTTTATTGTGTAATCTACTCGATACTACCGTAGATCTAGATTAGTGAAGATATCTGATTAAAGGAGCCATAGGGATCAAAATTTACCTTGCCGTCTTTTCTTTAATGAAGGAGACCTCTCCTTCTGCTGCAGCTTGCAAGAATGGAGGAGGATCGCCGATCGCGGCGGCTTACACAGAAGTGAAGAGAGAAAAGAAGCCAGAATAAAGGATCGCGTTGTCTGTGTAGAGCAGTTGAAAACTTGAAAGGGAAAAGAAGAATGATTTTTGAAGTGGAGAGGAGAGGTGGTTTGCACAGTTTGTTGTCTTTGCATAGACGGCGGCTTTTTGTGAGGGAAGGGAAGTTTGTGAGGGCAGAGGAGAGGGGGGGTTATCTGAGGTAGGGTTAGGTTAATTATCTATTTATACTCCTTGGCTGACAGCGAGTTTGATTGATTATTTGGTTGGTTCGGTTTGGTTTGTCGGTTTTATAATTAAAACCGAAACCGAACCAGACCTGTTAAAATTTATGGTTTTAAAAATCGGTTTAAGCGGTTTTTCATCTCGGTTCGGTTTTTTCGGTTAATTTTTCTTCAGTTTTTTTGGTTTTCTCGATTGATCGATTTTTTTAAACACCCCTAATAATTTCTATGAAGATAGTGAGTGTCACTATTACCTGCAAAAAAGAAATTCACTAGTTTGTTACTTTTCATATCTCTCTACTGTCAATTGATTATCATTTATTGATGTGGCTAGACTGTAGTAGCTAAATAAGTGGTGGTGATGGATTTTTTTGTTCCAGATAAAGAGATTGAGAAAAGAGTGAGATGGGTCTCAATTTGGGTTAGATAAAGAGGTCATTGGCATTGTGCGGACGATGGCTGTCGTTTTGGGGTCTATGATAGTGGTGGAGTTTAACCGTCGATCAAGGGTTTGTGAGGAAGTGGCACCATGTGTGGTGTTGTTGTGGTAGTGAGGAAGAGGATGATGGACAATCAGTTTTTTTAGGGTCTCAGTTGTGTTGGTGGTGTTTAGATCACAGTAACTCACGATTAAGAGGTTGAAAGGCTTGGGTGGAAAAAAGGACCGTGGGAGAGGATGTTGTGATGGAGGATAAAAATGGGTAGGCTAAGGTTTTATTTGGTTTAATTTGGGGAAGAAGATGAGGGCTTGGACAATCTCTAACAATGTGGAATGGTTGGGTTTTTTTGGTGATGGTCAGTTGTGATTTTTTATGACAAGGAGATGAGAAAGGCAACGGGTATGTCCTCGTCAATTGCTCGTCTCTCCTTTTTTTTTATGAATTTCCTTGCCTTTTATGGAGATAAAATGCTGGGGGATTAATTTCTATATATTGGATTGAAAACAAACAATTTGGACGTGAATGAGGGATTATAAGATCGAAGCTGGAATCTTGGTTTAATATCTAGGATTTTAAAAACTAAAATTGAGGTGTGAATGGGGCGTAATTGCTGGATTCAATTAGACTCAATTGAATTAATTAGATAAAATCAAGGCACCAATTGTACTAAATTGAATCAAAAGGATTGAATTGGACTAATTTGAAAAGAAGATTGTAAGACAAAGATTTAATTATATCATAAAGTATTTTTTAATTATTATTTTCAATTTCATTCCTAAATTGATCTTTCCAATTTGGCCACTTTTTGATTGTAGTCATTAGTTTCTGAAATTATGCAAATTTAACTAATCTAATTCTAAATGTTGACTTTCTTTTTCAAATAAGTTCCCAATTGACTTTTCAATTTGGCCGTGTGTTTCAAATCATCATTGACTCTTTAATATTTTTAATCTTTGTCAAATTAAAGTCACAACAAGTTCTTATAATTCAATTTCAACTTTCCAATTCCAAGCCCAACTATTTTTTATTTTTTTATCAACTAGATTTTTGTTGTATTTTTATATTTTTAATGATTTTTATGGTTTAGTTTTAACACATAAAAACAAAAATAATGAAATGATTAGAATTAACTAAATTTACTGAAAAAACACCTTTTTTTAGGTTTTTCTGATTTTTGAAATATATATAAAAATAGGGGTATGAAATTATGCTATGAATTTGCTCATTAATGATGAAACATGTATATCTATGACATGAATCGTTATAAATCCATATACATCTATATATATTAGACCTAACAATTCATTAGATCTTTCACTCTTTTAGTAAAGGGTTTGTGGTCATCATACTCAATAAACAAGCTTTACAAGTTTCATATTATTCATAATCAAATGGATTGAATATTATTTTTTATATAACTTAATGATTTTTGTTTCATTTATATGACCTAGTCTACAATGCCACAAATAATATAGATATTAATTATTTAATATGTTGCTATTTTTCTTGAATCTAAGCATCTCAAGATCAGGTATATACAAATCATTTATATAAGTACTGGATCCATAATAAACATCATTATTATAGAAGTAACAATATTTTCCCTTAATAATAAATTTAAATCCATTTAGAAATGGATATGACAATTCTAGAAAGTGTTAGAATAAAATAACAACTATCAAGTTCTAGAATCAACCCACTTAGAAAAGTTAATGTAACAACCCTTGTCAAAAGGAAAAGAATAACAAAATTCGTACAATCTCTGTTGACCCATATTGAGATGTCTTCCCAAACTCCGATTGACCTGAAATTTTAGCCCAATGTAGGACAACATGTCAGGAGACTCCACATAGAATTGAAGCCCGATCCAACGGTCGGATTGAGAATTATGATTATTGCCATAAAATTGGATAGGTGTAGTTTTTACGTCAAAATCCGAATTTGACCTTGCCTGGATCGTATCATTTCCAGTTTATTTGACCTTGCCTGGATCGTATCATTTCCAGTTTATTTGACCTTGCTTGGATCGTATCATTTCCAGTTTTACGGCAAAATCCAAATTTGACCTTGCCTGGATCATAATCCTTGTCTAGTGTTTTTTTTTACCATAATAATAACAAATACCCTTGTCTTTCTTGATGCCCAAAGTAGGATTTCATGCTTAGAGTAGAAGACCATGTCAACCGTAACTCATGGTCCATGATAAAACTTAATCAGCCTAACAAAAACCCTTGTCTTTCTTGATGCCCAAAGTAGGATTTCATGCTTAGAGTACAAGACCATGTCAACCGTAACTCATGGTCCATGATAAAACCCAATCAGCCTACTTTCTAAAATAGCCGATTATCATCAACACATGGGTGTTCATTGAAGAACTGATGCGGATCAGCCCAACACCAAGTGTAATCATGACTCCTAGTTTATTTTGGGCTTCTTAAACGTGACAAATCTGATTCTAGCATATTTATTATGGTAATTTTTGGATTTTTATTATTTTCTTCTTAGTCTTTGGGTTGTTATCACTTATTTGGGTCAATTGTAAGTGGGCTTCATATAAGTCCACCTAAGGGGGGGTCCATTAGGGTTTCTCTAAGTCTAGAGTCAGTATAAATAAAGGCATAACCGAACATGTAAGGTTACACAATTTTCAGATCAATAAACTTCTTTGTCGCACTTGTGTATTGGTGGGATAATCTCCCCTTCTTGGTTCTTTAAAGAACTAAAAACGACTTATCGAAGAACGACTAGCTTCGTGGCGTCATCCTAATACCTCAACAATGTTCCATCAGATCCCCTCTTATATAACACTTTTACATCGAGGTAATAGTTCATAGCTAACCTTTGCAAGGTTTTCATATCTGTATTAAATGCCCCCAGGAGATACTTTTGGTGTGGGATAAACTATTTGATATCATAAGACCATGGATTCCCATCCATTTCTCCCAGCCGTAGAATTTATTACTTCAATACTTATGGGTTGCACTCTGTTCCCCTAATTCAATTTTAGCCATGGAAGTTAAAGTGGCCAAAAGCATTAGTAAATTGGTTTTAGTCTCTTCCCATATGACTGAATTTTATTTCGTCAAATTCTTTTGCTAGTTTGGACATGTATTCTTGATATAGCCTTAACTTCTCCTTTTTTTTTATTTGTCATTCTCCTTTCACTAGGTAGATTATCAACATTAAGTCCATATAAACATCAAGTTTCTTTATCTTCAATTCTAATGTAGCTTCTAATCCAAGGATGCAAGCTTCATACCCAGCTGTATTATTAGTACACTCAAACTGCAACTTGATCAAAACAGGGTATTTCTTTTTGTTAGGAGAAATTATCACTTCTCCTGCCCCATTGCCATATACATTTACTGCTTCATCACAATACATTATCCATTAGTTCGATTCTTCTTCCTTTTCTACTAACAACAAATCTCCATTCAGGAAATCAAAATTCAAAGGCTTATAATCTACCAAATGATCAGCGATAACCCTTCCTTTCAAGATTTTTCTTGTCATGTACACTATTTCATACTCAGCCAACAACACCTGTCATCTTGCTATTTTGTTTGATAAATAAGGCTTTTCAAATATATATCTAAGATGATTCAATTTTGAAATCAGCCATGTAGTGTATAATACAATATGTATTATTGAAGTCCTTTTGCAGTTCATACAAGTGCATAACAAAGCTTCTCTACCATTGTATATCTAGACTCGTAATTTTTGAATTTCTTACTCAGATAAAATATTGCTCTCTCTTTTCTACCAAACTCATCATGTTGCTCGAGTACACATCCTATTTCTTTTTCGGTTGTTGTTAGATATAGAATTAACGATCTACTAGCACGAGAGGCACCAACAAGGTGAATTCTGCAAATACTGCTTGATTTTATTGAAAGTTTCTTGGCATTTCTCGTTCCATACCCCAAGATTTTTCTTTGAAATGAGTCAGGAGATTGGTTCACAAGTTGATGTCATTTGAGATATATACTGAGTAATGTAATGCAAACAACCCAAGAACCCTCTTACTTCCTTTTCTCTTTTAGGAGCTGGCATGGCCTGAATTGCTTTTACTTTATCAAGGTCGAGTTTAATACCTTGGCCACTCACCATAAATCCTAGTAGCTTTCAAGATTTCACCCTCAATGAGCATTTTACATGGTTCATCTTTAACTGATACATTCTCAACCTTTCCAAAAGCTTTCTTAAATTCTAACAATGGTATTCTTCCTATTTGGATTTAGCAATCATTTCGTCCACATACACTATAATTTCTTTATGCATCATGTCATGGAACAAAGTTACCATAGTCCTTTGATAAGTGGCCCCTGTGTTTTTCAATTTGAATGCATCACCTTAGAGCAAAAGGTTCCCCGCTGAGTAATGAAGGTTGTTTTCTCTTTATCTTTGTTGGACATTTTGATCTTGTTGTACCTAGAGAAACCATCCATGAATGAGTACGTTGATGTTCGCGATGCATTATTAATCAGGATATCGATGTGTGGCAAATGGAAGTTGACTTTCGAGCTTGCTTTATTTAAATTCATGTTGTTTACATATATTCTAATTTTGTGTTCTTTCTTAGGAACTACTACTATGTTACATACCTATTGTACGTACCTAACCACCTCCAAAAAACCAACACCTCATATGCCTTTCTATCTCGTCTTTCACCTTGAGCACCATATCTAGACGAGTTCTTTGTAATTTTTGCTCCACATGTATACTTCTATCATTTAATGGCACTTTATGTACTACAATATTGGTATCTAAACTAGGCATATCTGTGTAGGACCAAGTAAACACATCGGCATATTCGTGTGGTAGTGAGATCAAGTTTACCCTTTCACTAGTAGTGATAGAGTCCCCATTTTCAATTCTCTTTTATCCTACGTTGTACATTAATTGTTTATAACTCTTCTTTGTCGGTTTCCAAGCTCACTTTGATTGTTCTACTAGCCTAGCAAACTCTTTTACATCATCATCTTCCCATTCATTTTCTTTCATTAAAATTGTGTACTCAACAAAATTTAACCATTCATTCTCAATGAAATTTGCTTGTGATTTTGTGGATGAACTGCTTTCAGATTTTCTAAAAGCGGAAGATGTTTTTGTAATGAACTGAAATTTCCATGTCCGAGTATAATGGAGTAATATTTTTTTTGTGTTATCTATCTAGCAATACATTCTATTATTGATCCTTTGGTTCACCAAATTTACAGCAAAGTTTCTCCTATAACTTGTACATTTCGTCAGTTCTTTTCTTATCCTTCTAGGTAATACAATATCAAATAACTCTATTACATACACGTAGTAGTGTTCAGCCACCTACTAGTTCAATTATTTCTCCATTTTTTTTGCGTGCGGGTTGCGTGACCACATGATCACGAGGTTCGCATCAGCTATCCAACATGGATATCATTAGCCAAAGCTAATATTCGATGCTTATTCTAGGCTATCCAACATGGATTTCATTAGCCAAAGCTAATCTTTAACATTAATTCTCGGTTATCCAACATGGATACCATTAGCCAAAGCTAATCTTAACATTCATTCCTAGCTATCCAACATGGATACCATTAGTCAAAGCTAATCTGATCCTTCATTCCCGGCTATCTAACATGGATGCTGATACGATCCGGGTAATGAAAAAACAATTAAACTCGGATTCTTACGTAAAATGCACAACTATCCAGTTTCAGAGCAACAATCATAATTACTAATCCGATCGTTGGATCGGGCTAAAATTTTTACGTGGAGTCTCCAGACAAGTTTTACTACCCTGGGATCCAAGCAACACCAAAAGATTTTGATGCGAACCTCGTGATCACGTGGTCACGCAACCCACACGCAAAGACACCAATTCTCGGAAAGCCAAGTAAATCATGTTTGATAAGAGTGTGACACAAAGATAAGTTGTACCTAGGCACCAGCACTATTGGAAACGGAAACCCCACCCAACGAATATTGATTCGCGAACAAGAAGTATAAGGATGACGCCACGAAGAAAGTTGTTCTTCTTTAAGTTGTTTTTCAGTTCTTTAGAGAACCATGGAAGGGAGATTATCTCACCAACACACGCACACACAAAGTGCGGCAAACCAGAAGTTTTTATTAATCTGAATTGTCTAACTTACATGTCCAGCCTTTATTTATACTAACTCTAGACTTAAATAAACCCTAATGGATCACATATGTGGAATTATATGAGGCCCACTTACAATTGACCTAAATAAGTAATAATAACCCAAAGACTAAGAAGAAAATAATAATAAAATCTGAAAATTACTATCCTCAATATGTTAGAATCAAATTTGTCACCATTAAGAAGTCGCAAATAGACTAGGAAATCTGATCGAAGGTAGGATTAATTCTGAAGTCTTCTTTCCTTGTTGTAACTAGGATGAATAAGGAATCCTTGTAAGAAAAAGGATTCTCAAACATTTATGAATCCTTGTCACACTTGGAAATTATGTTACAGCCCATTAAAGATCTTTACAGAACTAGGAGATTCCCAAAACAAGCCGCCACATCCCAAATAGAAAGTCCACAAGTCAAAAAGAGGTAAATAAAAAATTCATACAACCTCTGTTGACCAGTATTGCAGTGCCTTCCTGAACTCCAATCGACCCAAGGTAGGACAACATGTTAGGAGACTCCACATAAAATTTTAACCCGATCAAACGGTCGGATTGAGAATTATGACTGTTGCTGTAAAACTGGACAATTGTGCATTTTACGTCAGAATCCGAATTTCACCTTACCTGGATCGTATCAGATTTGTTAGAGGTTCCGGTTGGTTTAATGACAAGACTTAGGGCTAAGAGATATGAAAAGGCGAAAATGGACTTCTTCAAGATGCATGGGCTAAGATGGACTTTAAGATCTTAAATAATGAAGTTGATGCGAACCTCATGATCACGTGATCATGCAACCCACAATGAAAATGATAACTTCCCTACGAAAGCTAAATAATCAGGTTTGGTTGAACCTTTTAACCTATAAATAAGAACCAGAGATATTGAATGATTGCAAATAATGCCACAAGGTCAGTTATACCTTGATAAGTCAGGTTTACTCTTTGTCATAACAAAGAAGAAGAAGTTTGCTCAAACAAAACTGGATTTCATTAATAAAAGTTACCCAGACTTGCAACAAATAAAAATATAATATAGTCCTAAGATAATAACCCTAATGGTTTTTTATTGCGCTACAATCCAACGATCTTAACTAAAAACTCAGTTAAGCACAAGCCTAATGCCAAAAACAACCCTAATACTAAAATATAATTATCCCAAATATTAATTAAAACAATAAATCAACTTTAAGAAATATTTGAATTAGTACAAGTTATCCAAACAGCCCACAAAGTCGCATCTCCTTGCATTGGATCCCTTGAAGCCAATCTGAAACTTGTAGAAGAAAGAGTATCCCTTTGTGCTATCCATTAATCCTTTTTTCTTGCTTAAAAGATGTTAGTCAAAAGTATACCCTAAAACATAGGAACGAAAGTGGCTAAAATATCTATTTGAATAGCCTTTGATAATCTCCCTTTTGAATAAGGAAAAGAATAACAAAAGAATCCCAAGCCTCCTTGTCACTATACACATTCCATAATGGATATGGAATTCTTGCAAACTATGGATAATAGTTGATGCCATAAATGTCTCCTTGTTTTGCATGAAATCCTTGTAGAATATGTAAGCTAATATCTACCACACACATCTCCAAGAGCATTAAGGCATCCTTATTTTGACTAAAATCCATAATACACAAGGAAACAATGTTTCTTCAATTTTCGCACATTCCTGATAGATTTCAGTCCTGACTTCAAACACATTGTTCTCTCTCGTCCGAATGAATTAGCAAGACTACCACAAATTGATGAGAAGGTATGGATGTCTATTACGTAAACCAATTAGAATCTTAGCAGAATGCCTTCTATATCTATAGATATTTTCCAAAACATAAATGAAGGTATAAAGAGACAAACTTGGCGAGATTCATCTAGTAAATTCAACCCTGTGCGATAATCCCTTTCCAAACTCTAATTAACCTAAAATTTTAACTCGATGTAGAAAAGCATGTCTAGAAATTCCTAGAAAAGTTTCAGCCTAATCCAACTGTCAAGTTGAAAGTTATACTTGATAGAGTAAAACTGGACAGTATAAACTTTTACGCCAAAATTGAATGTGACCGTACTTGTATCGTATCAACACCGCCACCAGTTCTATTATGTCCTTTGGTTATGTACTCATTTTGTAAAGTTTGCTAGAACCAAGGCCTTGAATATACTAGGGTAATGTGTAATAAAGGTTGGAAAGAATTTGGTTCAGAAATTTAATCACTACTATACATGTAGAGTCAAGCAAAGATTCAAATAAGAAATTAATCATTAATATGATCCACAATTAGATGTGTTCTATATTTAATGGGTGTGAAGGAAGCAATATTTTCAATATTATCTATATTTTTATTTCTTACAAAATATAATTTAGTTAATACTTTTTTTTGTAGGGATAAGGGAAGTCATAAAGGAATAGACATCCGAAACTTACGTCTCCACCAAATTCAGAGTGGATATACGTCCATCCTCTTCTTCCTCCAAATCCCTTGACCACGCCCCGCTCCTATTTTTTTGGATGTATGCAACTCACATAACCCCTTATACATAGAAAGATTCCTTATCATATGAAGCATATGATGTAAATGAGTTTGTAATGAGTTTTCTTGGTTCATTATTACACATAACACAACATCATCAATTGGCAACATTTGAATTTTGAACTAGTTCTTAGTGTTAGAATTAAATCTTCGGATTCAAGTCATGCTAACTAGTTGCCTTAGTTGATGAATAACCTTAATTTTGAATTCATCTTAATTATGCAAAATCATTCATTAGGACTTGACAAATTGCTAATAAGGCCCCAACTAAGAAATCTAGTATTGGGATCATAATATAATGATGATTTTATCATTTGTTTTTATCTACGTGATTAAGGTTCTGTTTGTTTTTATATTGTGATTTGTGTTTTTCTTCCAATTACAGTTTTGAAAATGTTTTTGGTTAATAATTAATACACACTATAGTTTTGTATAGATTCCACTGAAAACTTTCTTTTAAAACTTTGGTTGAAAAAAAAAACATCTATGATTTCTAATTTTTTAAACCTGTATTTTAAACTAGAATCACAAAAACTACCAAACATAAAATTGACAAGGAACCTTGTTAAAAGTTTTTCAAGAGCAAGTAATCCAGTTAGAGGCTCTAAAGTCAGGTACCACAAGCGACATTTGCTTAAATGGCCATTTACAAGGTGGTTCCTAAAAACGTTTTTGGCTTTTCACTACCATGGACATATCACATGCCCTAGTAGAGTTGCTGGAAATCCCCTCGTGTATTTGAATTTATGGCCAATGTCACATATATGCTCACACATTTGATTGTTGAGAACTAAAACAAATCCTCAAGAAGGATCAAATTAAAACCTATAAGGAACCACCTTGTAATAGGTACACTTAGATTTTGCAAGGAGCAAGACATTACATAATCTCCGAATCATTAGCCAGTTGACCAATTTCTATATCTTCTCAATAAGCTCAATATTGAATTTTACTACGTATGATTTCATGAGTATCATTATGATAATGATAAAAAAAAGCAATTTATTTTATAAGAACAACCATGATTGTATGTTATCAAAAAAAAAATTAAACTGTGCATAATGTATGTATAAAAAGCTATGGTCATGGAGTCCAACAATAAGTGTTGAGGCACCAATCACTCTCACCATAACAACAATTCTTTTACCCTCTTGACCACTTTCGGTTACAATAACCTCAACGTTTGTCTGTGCAACATGAATCTCTGATTATCATCATATCAATCACTATATTATAAAGAAATCAAAACATATAATTAAACAAAATAAATACAAAGACAAGATTTAATTATATTAAAGGAGTTGTAATTGAACATATCTTTGAATGATAGAGCCAATTAGAAGCCTTTCAGGCGAAGTAGCCTTATCTTCTTATTGCTTCTTGACAAGTTTATAGTAGGAGGGGAGAAAACATGAAGGAGAGTTATCAAATCACCATAACAAAGCAAGTTGTGGAGAGCCCGTTTAAGGCTTGTTCTTGCTGCCTCTACATACTACCACTATTTTTCTCACATCTATTCCCTGCCTCCCCTTTGAGCTCTTTCTTTCTTGATTTTTTTAGACTTTATGCCTTTTGAGCTAGTCACACTCGCCTCATGTGTTGTCTCTTTTCATGTTTTTTTTTTGTTTATGAGTGAATGTGCTTAGAAATAGAAAAATTGGATTGAGAATTGAGGCAGGTGTGAAATGGGGTGAACCAAACACTCTTCCTTAAATCTCACAAATGTAAGTAAAATGGAGTACATTTCCATATTGATGATTTCTCAAAGCAAATAATATAGTAAGTATATGATGAGTTTATACATGTACTCCAATAATGGGAATACAATGGATTTCCCCCTTTTCAACAAGTCCTTTTGTGTGAAGATTGTTCATTTTGATGGGTCCAAACATGTACCAATATCATGCAATATTTGGCTTCTTAATTATATGGTCAAGAAGTACATAAAGAACATCATTTAAGTTCAGGGCCAAATTTGGATAACAAGGATTGTCAAAAATCTGAATAAGGAAATGAAAGAAGAATACTCAATTAAATTTGAACAAGGAAAAAGGTCATCTTTAAAGAGAGTTGATACGATCCAAGCAAGATCAGATTCAGATTTTGACGTATATTTTATACTCTCCAGTTTTACCCTATTTAGCATAACTTTCAACTCGATTGTTGTATCAAACTCAAATTTTTAAAATTGTATATCAATCGGAGTTTGTAAAGGGATTATTTTAAAGGGTTGGACTTACTGGATGAATTTTGTCAAATATGTTTGTTTAGATCTTCATCTACTTTTTGGACTTTTTGGACTGTATCTAAAGCTACCAAATAATTCTAGTAAGATTCTAATTGGGTTGGAAAATAGATATCCGTACCTTTCTAAAAATATATGGTAGGCTTGTTAATTCATCCAGATAAGAAAGAACGGCATGTTTGAAGTCAAGACTAAAATCTACCAAGAATGTGCGAAAATGGGAGAAACATTGTTTCCTTATGTATTATGTATTTCAGTCAATACAAGGATTCCTAATACTCTTCAAAGCATGTGTAACAGCTATTAACTTACCTATTTTACAAGGACTCCATGTGAAATAAGGAGAGATTTATGGTAGCAACTATTATCCATAGTTTGCAAGAATTCTGTTGCGATCCTAACTTCAACACCAAGAGATCCATTGGAGGTTTCATTGGGTTCAGTCACAAGACTTAGAACAAAAATATTCAAGGAGGTAATTAATAGACTTCTTCAAGATACATGAGTTATGGTAGACTTCGAAAAGATATCAAAGAATAAACAACAAGTCTTGATTAATTTGATTCATGTTCAAAAAAAGCTTGCAGGGGAGCTTTAGACATTATAAAAAGATTCAAATTTGCTAGTTTTGACCTTTCACTACTATTTTGGCCATAACTGAAGCTACATAATGCATTTTGATGCGATTCTAATTGCATTGGAAAGTAGACATCCTCATCTTTCTAGTGACATATGGTATAACTTCTAAATCATCAATATGGGGGAGAACCATTCCTTTGAAGTTGGGCTTCAATTCTGCAAATTATGAAATTTAATTTTTGAGCTTGTTTTAATTAGTTGGCCTATTATTTATTTATATTTTATTTTGTTACAGGGTTTGTGACAATTAAGGGTTATTTGGGTTAGGTTTTATTTTATTATTTTAGTTATATTGGGTTTTTAATGTGTCAAGGCCAATTTATCAAGTTTTGGTCCATTAAGTCAAATTAGGGTTAACTTCCTACTATATAAACCAATTGTTAACTTAGTATGAATACTAAGTTCTTGATTGAACTTGCAAACTCTTCAAAGGATTGATCAACTGATGTGAACCCTGTGATCACAAGGTCATGCAACCCACACGCAAAGACATCAAATTCTCGGAAAGCCAAGTAGACAAAAAGGTTGTTTGGATCAATAAACTAGTTTGGTTCCTAGCATTATTTATCTATTTGCCCTGTATTGTGATAATAATGAAGACATTGCAAAAGCAAAGGAACCAAGGTCTCATCAATGATCTAAACAAGTACTTAAGAAATTTCATATGATTTGATAAATCAAAGATGTAAAGATATAGTGAGTACCCACCAAAAAAAATCTAGAAGATCCTTTAACTAAGTCACTATCCATGCAATAACATTAATGCTACATGGAGTAATATGGTATTATATTGACTTTAGTGCAAGTGGGAGATTGTTAGTTTAATATGTCATGTAGCTAATCTGATGCGAACCTCGTGATCATGTGGTCACGTAACCCATAATCAAGATTTAAATCTGATCCTAGAAAGCTGAAATAGGTCTTATAGGAGTCCAACACAATGGAAATCTGCCCCAAGGCACCAACACTATTGGAATGAAGTAGAATGACATCATGAAACCATTTAATCTTCGATAAGTTAGATTTAGTTCATTCAAGAACTGAAAAATGCAAGAATCACTCTCATAAGTTAAAACTGAAAAATTCAGAAGTAATATTCATCAATGGCTACCAAAATTCAGGTTACATGAGTTTAAATAGTTCTTGAAAAATTAACTTTAATGGATCTTTATCCTAGTGGATTGATTTGGCCCACTCACAAAACTGATCCAAAAACCCTGAACTCAAAAAGCTCATAACCTGATCCAATCAAGCCTTGGATCCTGGCTGGAAAAAAAAGGTACTAATTAAACCCAAACAAGTGTTGTGTTGTAGCTAACAAAATTAAAAATAAAGCCCATAAGTCCTAAATCTTTATCTTCCCAATGATACTAGAAACCAATATATCATTAAATACCACCAGCCCTTCTTTCCTTGTGAACTTGGGTTAAAATTTTAGGTCAATTAGAGTTTGGGAAGACATCGCAATATTGGTCAATAGAGGCTATAAGAATTTTGTTATTTACTTCATTTTGACTTGTGGACTTTCTATTTGGCTACGATTCTTTTCCTACAAGGATGTGACAGCTGGTTTTGGGAACTTCCTAGTCTTGCAAGGATATTTAATAGGCAACAACATAGTTTCCATGTGTGGTATGGACTTTATATTAATGTGAAATCTTTATGGTGTATGGAAACAATTTTTCTATTCTTATTATAGTGGGAATCTATCATTAAATAAGTTTTTAAGTCAGCTAAGAATACTTTGCAAACAAGGAAACTAAAGAGGAGGCAGCTTCAGATTTGATTCTCCTAACTTATATGGGACTTCTAAAGGGCAACAAATATGATCCTATCATATTTAAAATATTAAATTCATATTTATTATTGTTATTAATTATTTTCTTCCTAGTTTAGGGTTTATTTATATTATTTGGGTTTAATTATAAGTGGTTATCATATAAGTCCACATAATGGGTCCATAATGGGTCCATTAGGGTTTAATTATAAGTGGTTATCATATAAGTCCACATAACCAGACAAGTTGGACAATTCAGATTAATAAACTTCTTGTTTGTCGTACTTGTTGTGTTTTGATGAGATAATATCCCTTCCTTGGTTCTTTAAAGAACTAAAATGACTTATCGAAGAACAACTGACTTCTTAGCGTCATCCTTATACTTCTCGTTCGTGAATCAATATTCGTTAGGTATGAGTTTCCGTTTCTAATAGTGCTGGTACCTAGGTACAAGTTATCTTTGTGTCACGCTCCTATCAAACCTGATTTATTTGGCTTTTTGAGAATTGGTGTCTTTGCGTGTAAGTTGCTTGACCGCATGTTCAAGAGGTTCGCATCAAATGAGATTTGATAAGGAATTCAAATCTTGTTCAAACGATTAATGACTATTATGTAGAAAACAAACATGATTTATATGGCAGATATATTTCATGCTTTAATGTTAAATCAAATCATTATTGATGAAAGAATATTTGGAGGATCAAGACACGTTGTTAGACGATACACCTGATCTTCAAATATAAATTAATCAATTGTTAAATTGATAATGATTAAATTTTTTTTAATTCTATTTAATTAGAATTAGAATTTATATTTTGGCCAACCTATTAGGATTCTAATGGGTCACACACATTAAGAACAATTAGTCAGAAATTAAACTAGGATGATTTAATCAAGGATGACTTGATTAAAATATATTTTAGAAATTAAGGACTATAATATAATTAATACAAGGATTATATTTCTAGACCTAGAAAAATCAAGTAAACACTTGATTGAGTTAATTTCTAAAATTATCCTGAATTAATATATGGATATTATCAAGGGAAAAATTAATATTTTAACAATTTATAGGTTTTTGGAGATTTTTCTATAAATAGTAAGTTATGCCTTTTATTTTTTAGGGATTGTCTATTGGAAGAAAAACAAACTACGTAAGTCACAAAATAAAGAGCTAGCACTCTAGGCATACCAATTCCTCTCTCTCAAATAGGGATTTAAGAGTTTCTCGCTAGTGGTTCTAGTGGATTACCATTGAAAGCTAGAAATTGGATGACTTGTGGTTTGCAACAACCTAGTCTTTACAAAATTATTCAAAGTCAAAGAAAAACAGATCTTCAAGTTTAGATCTATCTAATAGAATTCTTGGAACTACCGAATAATTTTGATTTATTATTTCTATTGCGTGTATGATATTCGGAAACCCAACATAAGGATCAGTCATCCTCATCGCAAGTTTATACCTAATTTGGCTTAATGAACTCAACAACATCTTGTCCCTGATCAACTGCCCCCCATTGAATTTGGCAGTTTTAAGCTGATTGAAAGCTCACTTTCCAATCAATAAATGTGGAGTTTTGAACCTCCAAATCAGATGAGATTTGATCCCCATGATAGATATACTCTCTACAAGGATCAACTATTTCTATCCCACGTTTACATCTAGGTGGTAACGATGATCTCTCCAAAGTAGATCACTCGGACAACCATGATTGAACATGAAAACCACCATGTTTGTTTAAACTTCGTGGCTACCTTCTCTTAACAGGTTTGAGCTCACAAATAGACAAAAAGAAATGCACCTTTTTAGGGAGGTTAGAAGAGAGAATGATTGAGAATCTTCTCTAACAAACTCTTGGCAAAACCACTATTGTTTTGCCATTTTTGGTTTCGTTTAGCATATAAAATGTTGTTTTTTAGCACACCAAAGGGGATCCAAAAAAGAAAGAAAATCACAAAAAAGAAAAGGAGAAAGAAAGAAAGAAAAAAAAAGCCAATACAATACTTAGAATAGAAAGGAAAGAAAAGTAATAAAGAGGTGTTTTAAAAATGAAGGAGGGCATCAATCTAAGATTGAAAAGAACCTAGAAATCAAGAGGAAAGAAACAAATAGTCCATAAAAAGTATAACCTTTTTCATTGCTAGGTAAGCTTTCAAACTTTGATGAGGGGGTGGAGTTCAATGCTGACACCCCCTGTCACGGGGTTAAATTTTTCGCACCGAAATTCAACCCAATGCGGCAGTCTAGTCCCACTAGACTAAGCCTTGCCTCACCTTTTCGCTCGTGTTTCTCTAAGACTATGTGTTTTGCTCACCCAAAGAGGTTCTCACAATTACCTCGTCGTAAACAAAGAGTAAACACAAGCAAGCACACCGAACTTTACAAGAATAACTCTCAACCTTTATTTATCTCGTCAACAAAGGATTACACAATAAGAGTGTGTGTGCTACGCACATAAATTGCATGCTACACAGCAAAGACTTTGCATCCTATTTATAGACAAACATGTGAGCTGCAAGGCTCACCTATGATCTCCTATTTTTCAGGACATAGTGGGGCACTTTCTCCCCCATGATCTCCATGATCTTAGTGGCTTATTTTCTAGCAAGTGATGGGGCATAATCCCACGATCTCAGCAGCTTGGAGAGCACCCCAGTTATGCTCCCACGTTCTGCCCCCATGATGCTGCCACTTCACCCACGTTCTGCCTATCCACAAGGCAGTCCTAACTGCCTGTTCTACTGCGTCAGCTGCTGACTTAGAAGGTCCAATATCTAAGCCCCCACGTCCATGTCAAGTCGCAAGCTCATAGACCATCGCACGCTGCCTGCCGAATTTGTTTCTGCCTACGCAAGGCTGCCGCTCTCCATCGCTGCCGAATTCTAGGCAGTGTGCTTTCGTTGGCGCGTCCCCGCGCCTAGAGCTCTAACAAACCACCCCCACTAGAAGAGTCCGACGTCCTCGTCAGAATAGACGTGAGGTAGTCTTGCACTTGATCCTCAAATTACCACAAATATGTATCCTTCTCCTACGAAACCTCCTCATTTTTCTTCCATTTTACCAAGAATTATGTTCGTCGATTCTTCCTATGTTGGCCGAGTCGACGATGATCCATGATCTTGACGATTCCATCGTCAAATTGCTTGTGAATCGTTGGAGGAGCTCGTTGTGACTTACTTCTTTTCGGATCCTCATTGTCTTCATAAAAGGGCCACAAGTAACTTATGTGAAACGTTGGATGAATCTTTAGCTGTTCGGGCAGCTTCAACCTGTATGCGACATCCCCTACCTTTTCGATGATCTCGAAAGGTCCATCGTATCTTGGCACAAACCCTCGGTGCTTCGTCGTCCCCACAATTTTCTTCCAAATTTGCGGAGTTAACTTGAGTAACACCTTGTCGCCCACAATAAATTCCAGCAATCTTCGCTTTTGATTGGCATATTTGAGCATCCTTTTCCTTGCCTTACGCAAGCTGTCTTGGGCTTGCTCAAACAGTTCATGCCGCTCCATCGCAAACCTGTACGCAGCTCGACTTTTCCCACCCGATATCTGCACTGTAATCTCGGCAGGAGTTTGGGGTTGTGCTCCCAAAAGCAGCTCAAACGGACTTGCTTTCATTGCCGAGGATTTCTGAAGATTATAGCAAAACTGCGCACTATCCAGCAACTCCAACCAGTTTCGCTACATCACTGTCATGTAGTGTCTCAAATATTCCTCCAGTAAAGCATTTATCCTTTCCGTCTGTCCATCGGTTTGCGGATGGTTGGCAGTCGAAAACTTCAGCCTTGTTCCCATCATGTTGAACAACGCTGTCCAGAATTTGCCTGTGAATCGCACATCGCGATCGCTTACAATGTCTGAAGGTACTCCAAAGTACTTTACCACGTTGCGGTAGAATAATTCAGCGGCCACTTCGGCTGTACACGCCGTAGGGGCAGCTACAAACACCGCATACTTTGTGAATCTGTCCACGACCACCATGATTGTGTTCATGCCATCTACCTTTGGAAAACCAACAATGAAGTCCATCGAAACCAATACCCAAGGCTTTTCTGGAATTTGCAGCGGCTATAACAAGCCTGCCTCACGCTGCCGTAAAGTCTTGTCTTGTTGGCACACTAGACAAGCCCTGACGTAAAGTTCTACGTCGTCCTCCATCTTTAGCCAATAATAAGTCTGCGACAGGAGAGCAACCATCATTTCCCTACCTGGATGTCCAGCCCATTGCGGATCATGAGTCTCCGTCATTAAATGTTTCCGTAGCTCTCCCTTCGGCACGAAGATTCGACCCCCCTTTGCATATAGCAGGTCTTGTTCCAGCCAATACCTCCGTATTGTCCCTTATCGTACAAGCTCAACCATCTTCTTGTACGCTGCGTCTTCCCCAGCAGCTTGGCGAAGTCGACCCAGCATGTCCGACTCCACCTAAACAATAGCAAGAACAATAGCAATTTACCTCGCGTCTGCTGAGTGCATCCGCAACCTGATTGTGGCTCCCCGGTTTGTGCTCCCATACGAAGTCATATTCGGCCAAGAATTCCTGCCACCGAGCTTGTCGCTGCGACAATTTCTTCTACGTCCTGAAAAATGTGTTAGCAATGTTGTCGGTCTTAACAACAAATTTCGGCCCCAACAGATATACTCTCCATATGCCAAGGTAGTGCACTACTGTCGTCATCTCCTTCTCAGGCGTCAAGTAATTCTACTCCACGTCACTTAGCTTCCGACTCTCGAAAGCAATCAGATGCCCCTCTTGTACGAGCACTCCACCAATGGCCCTATCCGAAGCATCAATATGCACTTCGAATGGCTTCTCGAAATCAGGCAGCCCCAAGACTAGATAGAGCTGACGCTACCGCTGTCTTCAGCTTCTCATAAGCTTGTTGGCAGTCAACCGTCCATTCCCATCTCCGATTCTTCTTGAGAAGATCCGAGAGAGGAGTTGTCTTCTTGCTATAGCCCTCAATGAATCGTCTATAGTAGTTCGCAAGCCCCAAAAATGATCTTAGTTTCAGGACTGATTTTGGTGCTGACCATTCGACGATGGCTTGAATCTTCCGTGGATCCATCTTTACCTGTCCTTCTCCAATCAAGTGGCCTAAGAACATAATTTCAGCTTTTGCAAACTCACACTTTTCTCTCTTCACATACAATTCATATTCTCTAAATCTGCTTAGGACTTTAGAAAGATGAATTACATGATCTTCAATGCCTCTACTATAGATTACAATATCATCTAAGTAGACTACAACGAAATTGTCTAAGAAATCATATAACACATCGTTCATTAGATTGCAAAATGTTGCTGGAGCATTTGTTAGGCCGAATGGCATAACTAGAAACTCGTATGAGCCATACCTCGTCACACAAGTAGTTTTATGCTCGTCACCGTCAGCAACCCGCACTTGCCAATACCCTGATCGCAAGTCCAATTTCGTAAAGATTGAGGCTCCACACAATCTGTCCATCAAATCCTGAATTAAAGGAACAGGATATTTGTTTTTATTTGTTACCTTGTTGAGTGCTCGGTAGTCCACACACATGCAAAGGCTCTTATCCGCCTTCTTTTGAAACAAAACCGGAGCACCATACGGAGCCTTGGAAGGACGGACAAACCCCGAGTCAATTAGCTCTTCCAATTGTTTCCTCAATTTTGCCAATTCCATTGGCGACATTCGGTAAGGGGCTTGAGATGGTGGCTTTGTCCCCAGCACCAGCTCAATTCGATGGTCGATGGCCCTCCTAGGCGGGAGTTTCTTCGGTAGCTGAGGCGGCATCACATCTTCGAATTGCTGCAGCACGCTAGCAATCTCTTTCGGCACCTCACCACAATAGTCTACCTTCTCGTCCACTATTGTCGCCAGAAACACTTCCCCTCCTTTCCACAACGCTTTATCAATAGCAATTGTCGAGACCAAGCTTTTTCCCCCTTTCACGACATTCGCAGCTGCGACGTTACAACATGGGACGAAACATGGGCATCCCTCACTTGCAATCATCACTCCATTGAGATACGACATCAAAACAATCTTGGCTTTTCGTAAGAAATCAAGACCAAGAATAATATCGTAATCGTCAAGATTTACGACCAACACATCCTGCTTACCTCTCCACTGATCCAGCGTTATCGGCACATCATAAGACATCCTAGCAATCCTCTGTGCCTTCGAGTTTACTGCCTTTATTGATGTATGGCTGTCACTCAGCCGCAAGCCAAGTTCCTTTACCAGCCGATCTGCCACAAATGTGTGTGTTGCACCTGAATCCAGCATAGCATTCACATTTTTGCCATTTATCCCAATCTTCACATACATTAGATTGTCCGTAGCCCCTGACTTCCCTTTCCGCAGTGCATCAATCCTCTCCAAGTCTTGATCAATAGGGCGGGTTTCGGCAGCCGTATCCCCTGATTTTGCTACCAGGCAGTTTGTCACACATATAGGATTGACGTGCGTAACTACCCCCTCATCTTCATCACTATCCCCAGCCCGAATAGCATTCAACTTCTCCCTCTTCGAACATTCCCTCGCAAAGTGAGGACCATCACAAATGAAGCAATTGAAGTTCGGTTTAGTACCCTTACCTTGTGCACTCATAAACTTAGCCTTGCCCTTATCCGCGGCAGCAGCCTTCGATGCACCCCCACCGAACTTCTTCTTTGTTCTTTCCTCCTTGTTTCTTCCCTTAGACTTGAAGGAGGCTGATGTATAGCCCTCTCTAGTAGTTGATTTAAAATCAACCAAACTGTCCGCAGCAGCAATAGCGGAGGACAGATCCTTTACGTTATGTCGTCTTAGTTCCGCTTGCGCCCAAGTTTGCAATCCAGACATGAAGTTGAACAACCTGTCCTCCTAGGACATATTCTCAATGTCGAGAATCAAAGAACTGAAAGATTTAACATACTCACGAACTGACCTTTCATGTTTGAGCCTTTTCAATTCCTCCTGTGCAATCCAAGATGTGTTGTTC
>Ga0307517_10002789_pt1 | contig 27772 bp, 37 predicted proteins | sample 23_EM_MG_FD_194515 | JGI IMG/M metagenome (GOLD analysis project Ga0307517, IMG submission 194515) | Populus trichocarpa ectomycorrhiza microbial communities from riparian zone in the Pacific Northwest, United States - 23_EM | ecosystem: Host-associated > Plants > Roots > Unclassified | place... | reverse complement strand
ACTGGTCTGGGTCGAACAGCTCGGGGCTCATCCACTGTGCCGTCCCACCACCCGTGGAGGAAATTGAGACCGTAGGGTTCAAAGGGTCCGAAACGACGGTGGTGAGTCCGAAGTCTGCCAGGCGAGCACGGCAATCGCTATCAATGAGAATGTTGGCCTTGTTAAAAAATCTGGTCAGGGCAGATGGGCGACCGGCATTCGAAGAGCCATACCCCTTTCAAATCCCCGTGTATCATCCCTTCCCCATGCATATATATCAACCCCCTAACGACATCTTTCAGCTATAAGAGTCAGGCGGTTATCAGCGGAGAGTAAGGCCGGGGGTAGAATTAGATTCCTACAAGCTCATACCGGTTCGCATCCTGATGCGCCTCGATGAACTCGTTGATGTTTCCGTTGATCATCCACTCCGATACCATCACAAATTGACAATTCGCCATTGTCGCTCCCAACAACGACAGCACATTCGGGTGGTGGAGGAGTTTCCACGTTACAGCCTCCTTGCAGAACCTCTGCACAATCACAATTAGCTCATCTATACATATTTTCACGGAACCACTCCGAAAACTCACCCTCGCAATCTTGTCAAGTTTGCTCGCCGGGAATACCCTCAGAACCTTGACCGCAACATCGCGTCCTTGGTGTTCACCCATCCACACGTCAGCGGACCCACCCCTGTACGATGTGGTTCCCGACCGGTTGTAGGAAAATGAGATTTGGAGTGATCTCGGGAGCAAACCCTGGCGGCCGCATATCCTACGCAGAGCCATCAGGCACTCCTTTTGTTGTGGTTGCGGGAGGCTATGCGACGCCTAATTAGCGGGGCCCAAGAGTTTGTGTCGAAGTCAATCGAGGCATTATGCTGAGAAAGAGTGAGGGCACCTCGTCTATCACATCGATAAAGACCTGAGCGTCATCCTCACGGAGACCTTTGACCACCTGAATCTCATCGTCGTCCGAGAAAATATTCGTAACCAGCGAGACATGCTCATCTGTAGCACGGGGGCGACCAATCAAGCGTCTCCATGCCGGAATGTCACTAGACGTGACAACCTAGTCAGACAAACAAATGGGTGATTCCAGAGCTAAAACCCACAAGCCGCGCAAAACCTCCAACACTTCTGACACCCGTGGGCGGAGGTGAGCTTCTTGATCCCAGCAGTGTCGGGTCAATTCCCACAACCGATCTGTGAAAGTTCGGTCGGTCGGTCGCGGCGGGCGCCTCCCCTCCAGTATGGACAACAAAGCCTCGGCAGGTGGGCTATCTACGAATGGAACTGCGCCGGTGAATATCTGTGTAGACGCAGAACCAAATCAGCCCAGAGGTCAACGCGCGGATCATCCATAAATACCTCGATCGCGACCATCGCCAACGAGAAGACATCCCCTTCCTTGCTGTATGTACCCCACCCACCCAAAACCTCTGGAGCGATCCACCGTACACTGCCAGCACACTCGTCCGCAGCGCTCCATACAGAGTCCGGGTATTGAGTAACCATGGCAAGGCCAGGATTTGTGATCAGTGCGCGACCGTTGATATTCACAAGGACGTTTGGCTAGGTGGGCCTCAGCACGATGGTTCAACGGTGTCAGAACAATTCCGTACCCCCTTGAGACCTCCATGAACTACGTTACAGGAGTGGAGGTAGTTAAGCCCCTCAGCAACGTCATACAACTGGTGATGAGCTCAGCACCGAGTCGTGCAACGCAGTAGGGAGAATACCTACGAGTCCAAGTCTGTCCGCGTCCGCGTGGCCCACGATGTACCCCACGAGGTCCCCGCAAGGCATCCAGTCCGAAATGAGTTGGGGAGGGTCAATAGTGGCGCCCAGAAGGGGGACAATATTTGGGTGGTTCAATCGTTTCCATATCACAGCTAATTGAATGAAGGCCTATTGGTTTCGTCAGCACTGGAGGATGGAAGATACAGTGCGGTCGCCGATATACCTTCTTGGCCCTCCGCGGATCTTCGTTGGAATATACCCGGACACCTTTTACGCGGACCTTTCCATCATTGAGCATCCCTTCTTGCGCGTAACCAGGATCTACCGATGGGCCAATCTGAAGGGGGACTGGAATCGTGGATGATTTTGGCAGCGTCTCACGAGCGCCGCATATCCTTCTGAGTTCATGTAGGGATATCCGGAACGCATGAGTCATAGGATCGAAATGATCAAGAACCTACGATGACAGTGAACAGGGAGTGGGGGAGAGCGATTTGGAGACTTACGCCATCTAGGTACTCAACGAGCCGCACCAAATCATCATCCCGAAGGTGTGGAACGCATTCTCGATATTCTTTCCCACTGATGATGTCGCGGAGTTGATTATAAAACTGGGGCGAAGACTTTTCGAGGTCGTAGAGTTGTTGTAGAGGATTGGGCAAAGTCATTGAGAGTGTGTGCTTGCGGAGAGAGATGAACAGGTCGCTCGTGGCCGCTGAGAACGCAGTGGACCCCTTGCCTTGCCTGATCTTCGAGGCTCCTACTAGATTCGGTGTCTCGCGGTCTGTGACATGGTTTGGTCATGACTGACCCCATCGCAAACTGAAGCAGGCCGTCCGACGATCGACTTGAAAAGTGAAGGGGTCAACCGAGGTCGAGTTTCGGAATCCGCCAGATCTGCCGAGCTGCCGAAACTCCGCTTCGCCATACGACCCAGTGAGGATTCGGGAACTTGGGATCTGGGGTGCGGAGAAACCGTTCCACTCCGGATGCGAGACGCAGGATCCCCGAACATCAAATCGAAACAATGCCCGTCGTAACCTGAGTTGCGTGAGGTGGTCCGAGTACCAACCATATATTGAGTAAGATTTACGCAAGGGTATATTCCGATTCGTATGACCACTCTGTGAGGACTGCTGTTTCCCGGTGCCCCACCCACCCAACCAAGCAGCGGACTTGACGAACCACCCGGTTCACTCAGGTTTATGCCAACCGAATATAGGAGGAGGGTGCCCGGCATGGGGGGGGGGGGGGGAAATCAGTTGTGACGCCCACTCCACGTCTCTCATCCTCTCCGTGAGCGTGGCAATATCGCCAAGCAGGTGTTCAAAGGTGTGAACTACGGGATAAAAAGGAACTAGAGCCTGTCGGACCAGTGTTTCCGCCCGGGCAAGAGTTGCATGAAGGGTCAGGACAAACGTACGTGCTGAACTTGAGATGCGTGAGTCTGTCTCTTCGTCGTCCTTTTGTCAACGGATCGCTTGTCACGATCGAGGTATCGACAGTATCAGCACGCAAACGTCTTTGGTTGTTGCAAGCATTCACGGTGGCGTAGTGAACAGGTTGTGGAGGGCCTCAAACTATCGTTGAGAATGAAGGACCAGCCATCGGGCTTCCTTGCTTACTGAGTTGTAGACAGTGTATGAACTCTGGCGTTATTACATCATCGGGATTGCCGGAAACCGAGGAACTAGTCAAGGAATTTAGGGAGGCGGGACTGGGTGGGAGTCTCGAATGGCTCGACCGACCGAGGGGAGGAGCGGGATCAAAAAGGGGATCTGATAGGTGACGTTGATATGTGACACGGCGCGGCAGCGTTGTTTATCATGGCCCGTCCCTCCTTCCGAACACCCCGCTCGGGACCCAGACTACGGGACACATAAGAAAAGGAGCCGAGATCCTAAATGCCGATCAACACCTGGTGCTCGTGGAAAGAGAATTGCACAACCAGGTGATGAGGCGGGAGTAACTCCCCGTCTTTGGTGGCGACTTGGGAGCGAGTCCACGTCCGAATAGGTCAATGAAAGCATTCACATACGGCGAATCGTCCTGGAGAGCAGAGAAAATATTGTCGCTCCTGGCCGGAGTTGATGGGAAGTTCTTCATATGTAGATGGCTTCTAAGTCGGACGCAATGTCTGGGGGATCATATGAGAGAGGATCGCCCTGTAACACAAAAAGTATGAGGGATGACGTCCTCGCGGCGTCTTGCTTAGGCGAGCTCGGTAATTGAATACCATGCGCATGAAAGAGGGGGTTTCAGTTAATTTGCGAATAGGAGACATTGCTATGAATAGTTGTGTAGACCAGAGCTACTAATCGATGGCTGCAGTTAACGAGGCGGAATGAGAATTGATTCTTTTGCTTCTGGAAAGGGAAGGGCGCCATCAAACTGATGGAAATGAGCGGTTATCGAAGCGGGGGGTCTGACGTAGGCGAAGCCACACTGTAAAACTTTAAACACATCGCGAAAACCGGTGGTAATCAAAGTAGAATAAGGAGCTTGAGGTGTAGGCGGGGTGGGGGCATACAAAGTTGGGGACAAAGCGAGGGACGTGAGCCTTCGTGTGTTTGTGCGACACGGCGGCGATGACGTGGTCCATTGAACGTTTCGTGCGTGGAGTGGTACGGTGAGGGGAGCACCAATGCGAGTGGACAGGGGAATGCGTCGACGGAAACTAGAGGCCGAGTTACGGCGGCGGCGCGGAAGACCGCCCAAAGAGTGGAATAGAGGACTGACTGTTTGGGACCTGTTGCGATGACTGATCTCGTCGAAGGTCTTACTAGTTATCCCCACGACCGTAAGGAAGGGGGTCTTGTTGCTTTAGTTCTGGGCTTCAGTGGGAAAACAGATTGGGCGGTCGGAGCGGCAGTTCAGCTCTGCTCACATATGAGTGGCGATCATCTCGTTCGGGTCTAGTTCCAACGACCTGGATTGGGCTTCGATGAAAACCGGACGGCTCGCGAAGGCAAGGTATGAACACTCGGCCGAACCTGTGTGGGTCAGAGCTGGTCTGCCCTCTGAACTCGAGCCTGGATTCCAGCCAATATGCGCCCAGGGCATATATCCTCTTACTTAGTACCCCCGACCCAGGCATTGGTCACGTGGCAGAATGTCCGACGCATCGGCGGGTCTGCGGAATTCGCTCATCGATCATCCTGCTTTTGATTGACATGACCGCCTCGTGGATTGGGTGAGGCCTCTGATACATATACCCTCCTACTTCCCCACCATTCATGACTCCAGTCAAGAGCTCTTCCCATGCCTCCCCACAATCTCTTGAATCAACTCCGCGGCCTCGATCCGTCTTCCTCCACGTTCCGCGATCAAGTCAGCAACATACTTTACGGGGAGGAGTATAAACGATGGATGCCCAACATTCAAGGCGATGATCTGGCGGGGCTGGTCGACTATCTGGATAAGGTACGCCACCCTGTCTTACTTGTTCGTTCCCCGCTCAACCTACGGCAGGCTCTCGAAATCCTCGACCCCACCAGTCCTGCCTTCCGGAAGTGTCTGCAGGAACTGAGGCACATATGCGGCGCCAGAACGATACTTCCAAGATCAAGCGCGGTTTTTTCTCAGGTCTTGACTGTCGGGGAGCTTCCTGTCGCCTCAGGAGGTTCTGGCGATCTGTACAATGGGTTCCTCAATGGATCGATGGTTTGCGTCAAACGTATTAGGGTATGCTCCAAAGATGGTCCTCAGAAAGCTACAAAAGTACAGTATTGGCGCCATTACGTTCCCTGTCGGCTGCTGCTGACGAGATTCAGGCTTTCTACCAGGAGGTTGTAGTGTGGAAGCACTTGGAACACGAAAATATTGTCCCACTCCTCGGCATCACCTCCACCCCTCTCCAGCTTATTTCGGAATGGATGCCCGGTGGAGACCTGACGGAATACATTAACAAAAACTCCGATGCAGACAGACTTGGCCTTGTAGGTGTCCCCCACCGCGTTTGACCTCACGCTTACTCCTGCATCCAGCTATCTGGTGTCGCTGGCGGTCTTCACTACCTCCACTCGCGCGATATAGTCCATGGTGGTCTCAAGGGAGTATGTGAATAATATAACTCCTGTCCCATGACGTTCCTGACACGTGTCAAGCACAATATCCTCGTGGATGGTGCCGGTCACGCACGAATCACGGATTTTGGTCTTGCCACAGTCACTCGAAACCTAGATTCAGTACGAGACACCTCAGGTGATTGGGATCACGGCACGCGATGGACTCCGCCAGAGAACCTGAAAGGGGAGGGCACATACAGCAAGGAAGCAGATATTTTCTCCTTTGCAATGGTCATTATCGAGGTGCATTACGAGTAGGTTATTCGCACCGGCCCTCGGCTTACTGTCATCTCGTATTACCACAGGTATTTACCGGCGCAGTTCCGTTCAACGATCGCACACATGTGGCGGCTGTGGCGGCAGTAATGGGTGGCAAGCGCCCGCCCCGACCGACTCATCCAACTTTCACAGACGAGTTGTGGGCATTGATGAGACGCTGTTGGCACCAGGATCCTCGTTTGCGCCCACGGGTTTCGGAGGTATTGAAGAGTCTACGTGGTTCGTGTGCTCCTTTATTGAAAATCATGCATTCGTTGGTTTCATTGCTTTCTCGTGTGTAGCCCCCCCCTCGCCCGTAAAACGCCTCACTCGAAAGCTTGGTTACGCTCCAACTGTGAAAAAAGCACAACAGGAGCCACCTACCAACAATGATTTGGGAGACGCGTTGGGTGTGTACACCCACCAGATTTGATTGCGACTCAACCCATCACGAGTCCTGATGACTTACCGCTCAGACTCTCCAGCATGGAAAAGATTGCTCGATAAGACGCTCACTGCGCCTGAATGTGTCTCTCTTATTACCACGATCTTCTCGGACAACAATCAAACCGAGATACCCAGACACCTCTCTCTGGACGACGCCCAGACTTTTGTCGATATGATGGACGAGGTGATGAATAGTCTCGCACCACAGATCCGCAGGAAGTTTCTGTATGCAGTATACAGGATCTGCGACCACCAGGCCCTGGTTCCGCAGTCACTGGAAATTCCACTTTGTTATGACCCGAGCGAGCGACCGGTATGCTACGGCGGATTTGCGGATGTGTGGAAGGGCCAATATCGTGGAAGGGAGGTCGCAGCCAAGGTTCTGAGGGTACACATAAAGAGTGACTTTGGACGGATTCGAAGAGTGGGTCGCTTGCGGTATTCCTCAACTTGTCATGTGTATTAGCAACTGACAAAGCCTCGTAGGATTTCTGTAAGGAGGTTGTGGGGTGGAGGTCCCTCCGCCATCCAAACGTGATACCGCTGCTGGGTGTGACGACGGTTGGTGATCGATTCGTAATGGTAACGGAGTGGATGGTAAATGGTAACATCAACGGGTTTTTGAAGATGAATACCGATGCGGATCGGCTGGAACTCGTAGGTTTTTTTTTTGTTCGAGGTCCTTACCCTCGCCTGTCATTGACGATCATGTATTTGCTGCAGTTGAGAGACGTTACCAAGGGATTGATCTATATGCATGACGAGGGGATAATTCATGGTAATCTCAAAGGGGTACGTTTCCGGGCCTGTTGCCAGCTTCCTGCATACCACTTACCGGCCCCAAGACGAATATCCTGATCAACAACAATGGTCATGCCTGTTTGACGGACTTCAGCCTACCCACGATGGCCTCGAACCAATCCACTGTGGTAACGTCATTTATGCAGGGCGGTACGATTCAGTGGATGGGCCCGGAACTCCTCCACCCACAGCGCTTCGGCTTGAGGGATGATCGCCCAACGGAGGAATCAGATTGTTATGCAATGGGGATGGTGATATACGAGGTTCTCAGTGGCCAGATACCATTTTCCCCATCTATTCTGTTCACTGTCATTAGGAAGGTTCTGGGGGGTCGATATCCTGTGAGACCTCAAGGGAATGAAGGGAAACTGTTCACGGATGCTATATGGAGACTATTGGAACTCTGCTGGAGACATCGACCGAGCGACCGACCAAGCGCAAGAGCTATACTTTTGTGTTTAGAAGGGAATCCCCTTTCCGCATGGCCATCTTCTAATACGGACGGTGGTGACCGGCTGGATGCCACATTGAGCGAGTCCGGTGCGCATTCCCGCTCCACCTCCACCTCATCTTTGATTATCCTTACGGTGGGCTAGGTTCATTCTCGTTATGGCCAGCGAAGAAAGGGAAGGAGGCTGAACCAGGAGTCATTGACATTTTGGACAGGGTACCATCTCTCCCTCGACTCCGATTCTCACCTATTGAACTTGCCGTAGGCCCTAGATTGTCTGTACCCCACGAGTGCCGCCTTCAGAATAACCTTTGGGAACCTGCTGGGAATTTGCATGTCCATGATGCGCTTACCGTCGTCACACGTTTTATTGGTTGACCTGCTCAACATCGGCGGGAGCCCATTTGCCCTTGGTGGGTACTCAGAAGTATCCAAAGGGATGTATGCTGGGTTAGAGGTTTGTGTCAAGAGGCTGAAGGTTGATTCTACCAGCAGCCCGGAGAGTGTTGTAAAGGGACGCGTTCCCCGTGATCAGCCATTCACTGTTTACTAATGACCCCATAGATGCTTTGCCGAGAAGCTTTGATTTGGAGGCGACTGATACACCCCAACATCGTCCCTTTCAGAGGTGCAACTCTCAGCCCTCCCCAGATTATATCAGAGTGGATGTCAGGCGGGGACCTGACTACTCATATCAACCTGAACTCAGACGTGGACAGGGTTGCTCTTGTGAGTCCCCAAGCTGCCTCGTTCCCTCCGAAATGCTACCTTATTGTCCCTGTAGTTGGTCGACGTCGCAAATGGGCTTCGCTACCTTCACCTTTGCGATGTGATTCATGGAGATCTCAAAGGGGTGAACATCCCGTCATCACCAGTTCTTGTGGTCTTACTCATTGGCTCCTGTAGTTGAACATTATGGTGGATGCTTCTGGCTGTGCGCGCATAACGGATTTCGGCCTCGCTCAGGATCACGGCGCTGTGGGGGGAACTGATATAACACCCGCAGGCACTGCACGGTGGACTGCACCCGAGATCTTGCAAGATAAAGGGACATTGAGCAAAGAGGCGGATATTTTCTCGTTTGCAATGGTCATGATCGAGGTGGGTCGTGGCTGATCCAGTGATCACCGGGGATCAACCCACCACTGAACCTCTTCACATTCCAATGAAGGTCTTCACTGGCTCGGCCCCGTTCCACTCACACCCATCTCTTGCGGTAACGGTAGCCATGATGCAGGGGGTGCGTCCTCTGCGGCCCCCCCATCCAGCTCTCACGGATGAGTTGTGGAAATTGATGCAAAGCTGCTGGCATCAAGACCGTCACTTGCGCCCAGGAGCTTCGGAGGTGCTGGGAATTTTACGTGGCTCGTGAGTTCGTTTCGCTACTCCATCCACAAGTTGACTTAGGTTGTAAGTAGGAGAACTACTAATGCACCCTCGAGGAAACTGCCTAATGCTGGAGGTATGTTCCCTCGTTCTCCTTCCGTACTGGTCTGAAACTTGACCTATCAATGGACGATCCGTCTGCAAAAGGTTCTACGGTTTTGGTTGCGATTCAATGCGAGCGTCCAAAGGAGACTAAGGAACTCAACGAGAAGCACGAGGTATTCCGATCCTCCTATATTTCAGCAGAGCGTTGTTCCGACCCTATTGCAGTCGGCACATCGGTGTGGACGTTGCCAGCAGCAAGTCAGTAGTCTGCCGGATAAGCCTGGAAACCTCGATCGATCAAGTTGTCAGAACTGCGGACGAATGGCTGATGGCCCCGCCGCATCTCGGCTCCCGGAATCTACTTCTGTGACCAAACCAGGAGTTCTGGGTCCGCCCCAACGGAGGCGTAGGTTATGGAGTATGCGTGGCTCTCCGCGTGAATGATCGCGAGTTAGGGATGGGACTTCTGCCTCTGTCGCTGAAAGATGAATAGTGTTTCCCAGATACTTGATATACGCCTATTCTGGGCTTGGTTTATGTTTTGTGGGCTAGGAACAATACTAGTAGCGAGTAACGATCTGTCACGTACGCATCGTAATAGTGCCAGTAAAGTGCTGTAGTATCGCTTGGGGTAAATTGTGCATGCCATTCGGCCAACAGCCAATCTTTGCTGGGCCATGTCAAGTCCGAGGTGAGGGCGACACAACCGGATTCCAGTAGCCCGGACCCTGGATCCTGTCTTGTACCGAGTCAAATTTCTGTGGGGCCACCGATCCTCAAACCCGGTAGGATGATGTTTAAAATTTAAAGGTCGGTGAGCTATTTCTCCCGCGAACCCGGAGGGTACCGATGTATCACGTCTGTTATTTTCACATACTAGAAAAGGTGAGTTCTGAAGCGGACTCTCTGGTCTGGGTTCCCTCTTCCTAAGGCTCGAATCAGATATCTCGGAGTGCTCCGGTATCACTACCATCATGCCCAGGGGGACGAACCACTACCTACAGTGATGGTCGCCGTTTCGTGTGCAAGTGTTCCTCCAGAAACTGTGCCCACCCGTTAGAAATCGACGACTGAGTGTTTTTCTTTTCGAAAATCACCCCGATTAGTATGGTTGGACCCACCGGGCTGACAGTTTTCGCCCGGTGCGCCCCTGTGTCACCTGCTGTGTGACGCGTGTACGCTTCATCCTCCGCGTCGCCTTCGAAACGGGTGTACCGGAACGCCCCCCACCGCAGCCCTAGGAGCCACACACGCCACCAATGCCGCGGAATAATCGGCCGTCACGCACGTCTCCCTCCGGCCCCAGCCATAAACCGCCAGAGGAACACCAAAAACATGGGCCACGTAGGCCTCGTCTGTCCAAATACCAGCGCTCTGTTCGTGCCCACTTCCGGTTATTTGCTGACTGTGAACTGACCGCATATACGGATTCCGGACACTCATTCTACCGCGGACGCTATCGCTAATAGGACCTGAACGAGGGAAATCAGGATGACCCGCACTACACCTCCCTACGTGTGCGTGCCAACGAAGAGGGAGATAAGATGGCGCGTTGTGTCGTGGAAAGCAAGCGCGCGTATGAGGCTGGAGATAGAACCAGGGCTAAGACGTTGTCTAATGAGCGCAAAGAGCATAAGGCAAAGATGGACCAATTGAACTTGGAAGCCAGTGCTTGGGTATACAAAAGTAAGTCGCTTTGCTTCTCCCACCGATGACTCCCAGATGATCTGACATGCTTGTCATCCTCATCCTTCGCTCAGAGAACAATGAAGCAAGTTTAGCATTCCTCTCAGGGATAGGTCAGATTTCTTACATGGTCTCTACTCGTTATTAGGACAGTGCCCCCGGAGAGATTGACCTGCACGGCTTATACGTGCAAGAGGCGGTCAAGTATTCCGGCTGGGCCATTGAGGCTGCTCAAAGTCGTGGTGATGCCACTATTAATCTCATAGTTGGTTCGTATTTTCTCTTGGTCGAGCAACGGATGGTCTTGCTAACAAAATAGGATTCCGCACCCAGGTAAAGGTTTGCATTCCGAAGATGGGGTCGCTAAACTGAAGCCCGAAATCACGGCGATGGTAAAAAAGTATCTGCTCCATCTTCACGCCGCACGCGTCCCCGGAGCTTACACATATCATTCCACCCTACAGGCGTAAACTGGTCGCGGAATTAGATCCAGACAACGCTGGAGTGTTGGTTGTACAGCTCGGCAAAAAGAAGTTTGGGAGCCGTGTCACCAGTTCCAGTGGAGTCACTCGAAATCCAGCCAACGCCTTGCCTCCGGCGGAAGTGCTGGTTGCACAATCCGGCAAAACGAAGCCGAAGAGTCGTGTAACTGGTGTCAACAAAGTCACTCATAGCCCTATTGTCCCCCGTGAGCAATACGGCAGAGTCACTTCCAGCCGCCCTGTTGTCTCCTACAGTCAATACGGCAGAGTCACTTCCAGCCCTGTTGTCCCCCACGGTCGATACAACAGAGTCACTCCCAACCCTGTCGTCCCCTATAGTCAATACATCCAAGCAACGACTGGACCGCCAGCAGTCACCACCCGCGTCGGACGAGGATATCCAAGTGAGCCGGTCATCAATCGAGATTGATAACGTTAAACTAACAGATTTCAAGTTATCTTGGGCGCTCTCGCCCTCTTCAGCTCCGTCGAGGTGAGTAAAATGCACCCCCTCCTGAGCGGTCGGAGCCCCCGCTGACGGCTTCGTATAGCTGGCAATTGCGGCATGGCTCGTTTCTGTGTCCAACGGGCGTCAAAATCGACTTTCCGGTGCCGTCAATGACAGGGCCCGTTACCTTCTTTTCACCTCCGCATGGAGTGTGATCGGCTCCTCCCTTCTCATGGTCTTATTCTTGCTCTTCAGGGCTGCGGGTGGTCTCTTCACAAGTATAAGAGTCCACCTCATTTAGTTCGTATCACCTCTTGGCATACGACTCTATCGTGACCCTGACTCTTATCAGCCTCACGCTCACATGGATTTTTTGGTCCGTCGGCGACGCGACGATCGCGGCTACGCTTGAAAGCGGACTTGACTGCAAGTAAGCTTGTCTTCCAATACGCACGGCGCCAAGTCATTGACACGAACATTGTTAGTCTCGACTATACGTATTGTGGACAACTCAAAGCACTTGAGGCGTTCGCTTGGATCCCCTGGTGAGTGCTCATCAATTCACTTCCAATGCCCGGTACTCATCGCGCAAAGGATTATTACGACGTTTGCCGTTGTGGCTGTTCTTTTGAAGTCGATCTCCTCTCACAAGCAGGGCGATGGCTGGCATGGACAGTTCGTATGAACGATTTTCCTGTTGTGTTGCCCATTTGTTTCGACCTCCCGCGTGTCTATCTGTCGTGTATTATACCGTACGCAAGCTGGGAAAAAACCAGCTTGCCGTGATCGGTGCTCCTCCCTTCACAAGCTGACAACAATCCACAAGCGAAACAAAAGTTAAAACTGTAGGTTAAAACATGGGTGAGGTAAATCTATGTAAAGCACACCTCGTGCCTTCTTATATACATAACTTGCGGTGTAGATTGGAGGCAATGCGGTACATGGTATTATATGTGACGCTGGAAGATGGCGTCGGGACATGCGTTACTGTCCGAATAAGGGGGTGGGAAACCAGGAAGACCTGTAGAATACGGGTGGTAAAAACGGATAAAACAAGGGAGAATATCCGCCCGCCTGGGAGGTTATCAGTGATGGTATCAACAGCGTACCACCATCAAGTACCGAAAAGGTTCTCTTCACCATATCCTGGATGACCTCGTTTCTCGGAGTGCCCCCCGAGTCAATCCCTCTGTGCCCAGGTCTCATTTCACCACGTCTATCGGGTACCTCGGCTCCATCATGGGGCGGAGCCTGGCTGAACTTGTATACTGTAGTCGTACGACCAAAGCGGTGGTCATCAGTCATCGATCATCAGGTCTACCTACGCAGGTTAGCAGGGCGCTTGTCATACCATTCGGCAATTGCCGTTACCGCTTTGGTCGTGCGAGTACAGTATTCTCCTTAAACACGCCCATATCACCGCTAACGATCATCAGTGGAGATGTAGTGATATAGTGCCACTCGAATCCCGATGGAGCCATACGAGTATTATGAGCACGGGCGCGGGGGCATAAACAACAGTGATACATCCCCAAGTCGAGATCGTTTTCGCCTGTCGCTGGTGATGACCACGCTCCCAGATAGCTCCCAGAAGTCGGACGTGCCGATGGCGTGCCGTCTGCCGCGCGCGCGAGGATTCGAACGGCGAATTTTCCTCATCGATGGACTTCCACACCAATAAGCTGAAAGGATCTTTATGAAGTTCCTGGAGGCGTTGAAAAAGAGATCTGGGGACTTGGAGATCGGAAGGCTCAGCGTTGAGTAGACACAGCGAAATCACAGACGGATCCTTGATCGTTTCCCAAATCTTCTCGAGCCTATATCCACGGTCCCCAACGATCACCCCCTGAACCCTGGGAATGCCGGCGGTCCAAGGAAAGGGGAGGGATCAATGTATGGGGAAGGGGAAAGCAGCAGTGAAGAAAACGCAATGGAAGTCGACTGCGAGTTCGTTGGATGTGGAATGAACTTCCGCAGTTCGCATCACCCTGTGAACGCATAGATTGCCAGTTATATGAAAGTTCCCACACTTTGACAGGGTGGGATTCGGACATATCAGCAGGCCGGGGCCGGACCCGCTCGACGATCTCCCGTTCCTCTCTCGAGAGCGCCACAACACTCGCCTCTCAGATCTCGGCGCTTAAAATTCAGCATTGAGGCCTGGGCGCTGAGCTCCTGGCTCACAGACGCCCCACGTCGGCGTGCTCAGATCTCACTCGGACAAATTCCCCAGGTATGGGAACTGTCATACCGTTGTCACCCGATAACTGGTTGGTGAGCAGCGGACATACTCGCAACTTACTGCCGCAGCGCGCAGAACTATATACGCACCCGCAAAGAGTTTGGCCGGGCGGGTTCGGAACTCGGAGCACCAGTTGAGTCGTTTCACACGTGGCCAGGACCCGGTCCAATATGGAGGTCCGTTCTGTGGGTCTACAGATGGAATGTTTCTCTGACGGATCGTATCAGTCTTCTACGACGTGATATCTACAAACGCTTGTCACAGAGGGCGTCTATGGATACGCCGACGGATTCTAAATCTTCATAGCACGTGGTTGCATAGAGATACCGATGGGTATCGTTTCGCACGGCTGCCAACTATTTGATTGACACCCTTGCACTGTGTTTACGATTCCAATGCCCATGACCCTACTGCACAGCACCTGGGTGTGGTATATTACTAAGATACCCTCCGTTTGAGGGTCGTCCACTCTTTGTCCCTACTACCCTCCCACCGGTTCCAGGATGGCCGTGCCGGGAGCCCAACTACCCCAGGGTGAGTCATCGCTCCAACAAGCATGGGTACGACGACTGACGAGCACAAGACTCTGAGCTTGCTGATATCGGGATTGAGCCGCGACTAATCCCCCACATCATTGCCGTCGAATCAGGAGTTCAGCAGCGAACGAACGATTCCGACGGTTCCAACGATTCCGACGCTCTCCCCAAGGAAGACGCGCAGACCGTTGTAGACATACTAGACGAGGTAAATCTCTCTTGTTGAACCTTCCCGCGTGCTGATTCCTCCGACCAGGCAGTATTTGTGAAACCAGAGTCGAAGGACCGGAGGATCAGAATACTGTGCAACTTTTCGCGTTTACATGGTGTCCGGCCTAGCTCGTACTCCCCATGCGGAGTTACGTTGAGTGGCGAGAAGCCATACAAAACTGCAGGATCTGTAGATGTTTGGAAGGGGAAACTGGGCGGAAACTGGGTTTGCGTGAAGACTTTTCGTCTACTGGGCTCGGGAACAGAGGGAATCAAACAGGTATGTCACGGTTCCCCACTGGGACGATGGGTAGGCTAAACCCGAATTTTATCAGGAATTCTACCGCGAGATCGTACGATGGAAGTACATCTCGCACCCAAATATAATTCCCTTCCTCGGGGTCTTGGAGGGATTGCCCGACCTTCCCAGGTTTTGTATTATCAGCCCTTGGCTAGAAAAGGGGGATATCTTTGAGTACACCAAGGAAAACCAGGATGCAGACCGATTCGAGCTGGTGAGCCGCCACCGCAATTGGCAATAAAAACCCTCTGACTACGTCCTCCATAGCTTGCACAAACCGCCTGTGGTCTGGATCACCTCCATTCACTGGATATCAAGCACGGTGGTATTCATCCCGTGAGTGACAGAGGTTGTCAGAGACAAACACAAACCGACTCTAGATCTAGGGAAACATTCTTATCAATGGGGAGAATGGTGTCTGCCTCGCGGACATTGGAATCACAACGATCATGACCACTGCTGCACGATCGTCAGCCGTGATCGGCGCTAAGCCCGGCTGTGCTCGTTATATGGCTCCAGAATTACTGAGGTTCAAGGTGCTTGGATCTGGAGAAGAGTGCAGACCTTCGAAGGAGAGTGACGTATACTCCCTCGGAATGACTGCCTTCCAGGTACATTCTTCTTCCATTATGATTCGCCTCACCGACCAACACCCCACCCCCTGGCTAGGTTCTCTCGGGATTCTTGCCGTATGAGGACATAAGGACGGAACCTCTTATAGCCCTCGAGATTACACAAGGCCGGCAACCCTCTCGCCCGCCAACCGATCATCAATGGCTACCTGATCCGATCTGGAAAGCCATCCAGCGATGCTGGGATGACAACCCGCGGTCCCGACCCTCCACTGATTCACTGTATCGAACATTCGCGAAGTCATCCGGTCGGCCTGCGCAATCGCCAGATGGCAATGATCCACTTTCGCCACACCCCCAGGGCGAATCTACACGAGTTAGGGAAAACAATGCTTCAGAAAAGAGCGGGTCGCGTGGATGGATGAAGGGCGTATGGTATTACTGCACCTGCCGCTGTTGTTACGGGTGATCCACTCCATCCAGCAGAAGCCAGCCACGTCTCATCACCGGGTTGCCATTCTCTATTACACCCACAACGCTTGTCACGAACAACGACCAGCCGCGGCCCAGGCGTAGTTGTACCATCTTACGTCCTGAGCTTCTCACACATGTAAGAAAGCCTTTTGTTGTAGTTCTGTTCTGCTGTAGCTTTAACGAATGAACCGGCATTGATTACCAGGTTCACCTGCGGAGTCTCCACCATAGGTAAAACAAAGACCCGGTACCGATGCATATCGTCTCCTGCCGCCGGGAGATCCGATTGGAGATTTTGACCCATTTTGGTGTATTTTGGCCCCATCAGCAGAGGGGAACCTTGTATCTGAAATTACGATGAGGATGCACCTTCCTGGTTTGTCCAAGGTTGGAAAGATTAGTGGATAGCAAGTGCACTTTGAAGCTTGAAGCTTGAAGGGCGAGCCTTGTCCCCACAACTCATGACACTATCTGAACGAGTTCGGTCAAGGATTGGAACTTATAATGCGCCATCGCGCCGTATCTGAAATTTACCACAGCTGGGTTGGATCCCAGATACAATACGATCACCGTCAGCTCCCACGACGATATCGAGCGGGTTTACCCGGTTCGCAAGCGTCGTGGAGGCTATGGAACATATTGATTTTGAATCACTGCCATCGTCCGTTCGGTTGGTTCCAGTATGCTGGAACCCGCCAACAAGAGATCGATTATGCCAGTTCTGCATGAGGTTCGATGTGCATGTTTTCGAGTACTCCGACTCTGAACGTCATTGCTCATACTCCAATCAATCTCGACAGGTTAGCTGCGGTTGAGATATGAACGCGACTCGATCAGTAAATCAGAGGTGTAAGGAATGCAGAATCATTCTTGGGGCGAGCCATCCACCTCCGTCGTCCCAATGCCGTTCAAAATTGGCCATGTCGTTTCCCTTTATCGTGCCGTCGGAGGTGGGCATCTCACATGTTATTATAGAGTATCATGCGAGGACGGTGACCTCTTCCATTGGTATCCTCACCCCAGGATTCCCCATCAACGCCGGTACCCTGTCCAAAGCGAACTCATTACCAGTAAACATGCCTTCCCGTAGCTGTCCGACGTGGTCCAATCGTACAACTACTCACTCTAGGGATTTTACCCTTTGAAACCGGCTTTATCCTACCGACGTAGGTTATGGAGCACGTGTGGTCCCCCCGCGTGAACGATTGCGAGTCAGGGATGGGACTCCTCTACCTCTGTCTCTAAGGATGAATCGTGTTTCCCGGAAGCCTGATATACGCCCATTGTGGGTTTGGTTTCTATTTGGTGAGCTAGAAACAGTACTATATAGCTAGTAGTGGGTAACCGTCTGTCGAGCACGCATCATAACAGTACCAGTAAAGTGCTGTGGTGCCGTTTGGGGTAAATTGTGCATGCCACTCCACGGACATCCAGTCGCTAACTTTCTGGACTAGGTAAAGCTCGAGGTGAGGGCAACACGACTGGATTCCAGTGGCCCGGATCCTGGATCCCGTCTTGTGCCGAGTCAAATTTCTGTGGGGCCACCAATCCTCAAACCCGGTAAGATGGCCTTTGAAATTTAAAGGTGCATGGGATAATCCTCCCGCGAGCTTGGAGGGTACCGATGTCTTACTTCTGTTATTATTCGCACACTAGATGAGGTGAGTTCTAAAGTGGACTCTCTGGTCTGGGTTCCCTCCCCCTGAGACTCGAATCAGATATCTCGGAGTGTTCCGGTATCGCTACCGTCATGCCGGGGGGAACAAACTGCTACCTGCAGTGATGGTTACAGCTTCGCGCGCAAGTCCTCCGCCAGAAAATGTGCCTACCCGTTAGAAATCATCGACTGAGTGTTTTTCTTTTCGAAAATCGCCCCGATTAAGTAGTATGGTTGGACCCACCGGGCTGACAGTTTCCGCCCGGTGCGCTCCTATGTCACCTGCTGTGCGACGCGTGTACACTTCATCTTCCTGTCGCCTTCGAAACTGGTATACCGGAACGCCCTCCACCACAGCCCCAGGAGCCACACACACCACCAATGTCGCAGAATAATCGGCCGTCACACACGTATCTCCCCGGCCCTAGCCATAGACCGCCCGAGGAACACCAAAAACATGGGCCACGTAGGCCTCGTCTGTCCAAATACCAGCGCTCTGTTCGTGCCCACCTCCGGTTATTTGCTGACTGTGAACTGACCGCATATACGGATTCCGGACACTCATTCTACCGCGGACGCTATCGCTAATAGGACCTGAACAAGGGAAATCAGGATGACCCTCACTACACCTCCCTACGTGCGCGTGCCAACGAAGAGGGAGATAAGATGGCGCGTTGTATCGTGGAAAGCAAGCGTGCGTATGAGGCTGGAGATAGAGCCAGGGCCAAGGCGTTGTCCAATGAGCGCAAAGCGCATAAGGCAAAGATGGACCAATTAAATTCGGAAGCCAGTGCTTGGATATACGCAAGTAAGTCGCGTTGCTTCTCCCACCGACGATCCCCAGATGATCTGACGCGTTTGTCACCCCCATTCCCCGTCCAGAGAACAATGAAGCAAGTGTAGCATTCCCCTCTGGGATAGGCTGGGTTTCTTAAATGATCTCTACTTGTTATTAGGACAGGGCCCCCGGAGAGATTGACCTACACGGCTTATACGTACCAGAGGCGGTCAAGTACTCCGGTCGGGCCATTGAAACTGCTCAAAGTCGTGGCGACGCCACTATCAATCTCATAGTTGGTTCGTCTTTTCGGTCAAACAATGGATGCCCTTGCTAACGAGATAGGGTTCCGCGCCCAGGTAAGGGTTTACATTCCGACGATAGGGTCGCCAAACTGAAGCCCGCAATCACGGCGTTGGTACAAACGTATACACTCCATCTTCACACTACACGCATCCCCGGAGCTTAGACGTATTGTTCCACCCTGCAGGCGTAAACTGGTCGCAGAACTGGATCCAGACAACGCCGGAGTGCTGGTTGTACAACTTGGCAGGAGCAAGTCTGGGAGCCGTGCCACCAGTTCCAGTGTAGTCACCCGAAATCCAGCCAACGTCTTGCCTCCGCCGGAAGTGCTGGTTGTACGATCCGGTAAAACGAAGCCGAAGAGTCGTGTAACTGGTGTCAGCAAAGTCACTCGCAGCCCCGTTGTTCCCAATGTTCAACACGGCAGAGTAACTTCCCGCCCTGTTGTCTCCTACAGTCAATACGGCGCAATAACTTCCCGCCCTGTTGTCCCCCACGGTCGATATAACAGAGTCACTCCCAACCCTGTTGTCCCCCACGGTCGATACAACACAGTCACTCCCAACCCTGTTGTTTCCTATAGTCAATACGGCCAAGCAACGGTTGGACCGCCGGCGGTCACCGCCCGCGTCGGACGAAGATACCCAAGTGAGACAATCATTAATCGAGATTGGTTATGTTAAACTAACGGATTTCAAGTTATCTTAGGCGTCCTCACCTTCTTCAACTTCATCGAGGTGAGTAACATGCACTCCTTCTGGGCGGTCGGATCCCCCGCTGACGGCTTCGTATAGCTGGCAATTGCGGCAATGCTCGTTTCTATGTTCAACGAGGATCAAAATCAACCTCCCGGTGCCGTCAATGACAGGGCCCGTTACCTTCTTTTCACCTCCGTATGGAGTGCAATCGGCTCCTCCCTTCTCATGGTCTTTTTCTTGCTCTTCGGGGGTGCGAGTGGTCCCTTCATAAGCATTAGTGGCCACCTCATTTAGTTCGTATCACCTCTTGGCATATGGCTCCGTCGTGACCCTGACTCTTATCAGCATTACGCTCACATGGGTTTCTTGGACCGCCGGCGCGGGGGCGATCACGGCTGTGCTTGGAGGCGGACCTGACTGCAGGTAAGCGCGCCTTCCAGTACGCTTGGCGCCAAGTCATTGACACGAACATTGCTAGTCTCGACTATACGTACTGTGAACTGCTCAATACACTCGAGGCGTTCGCTTGGATCCCCTGGTGGGTGCTCATCAGTTCGCTCCCAACATCTGGTACTCATCGCGAACAGGATTTTGACGACGATTGTTGTTGTGGTTACTCTATTGAAGTCGACCCCCTCCCACAGGCAGGGCGATGGCTGGCATGGACAGTTCGTATGAACGGTTGTCCTGTTGCGTTTCCCATTTATTTCGGCCGCTCATGTATCCATTTACCATGCATTATACCGTGTGTAAGCTGTTGCCCGTTTGATACGACAAAAATCAATTTGCCGTGATCGGTGTTCCTCCCTTCGAAACAAAAGTTAAAACTGCAGATGAAAACATGAGTGAGGCAAATCTATGTAAAGCACACCTCGTGCGTTTTTATATACATAATTTGCGATGTGGAGCAGAGGCAATGCGGTACGTGGTATTATATGTGGCGTTGGAAAGTGATGTTAGGACATGCGTTGTCGTCCGAACAAGGGGATGATGAACACCTGCAGAATGGGGGTGGTAAAAATGAGGAATGAAACAAGAAACGAAGAAGACCCGCCCCAACCGGAACCACTCGAAGGCTTCCCTAGAGACGACACCCTCCCTATGCCCTCCCTTCCTCTAAATTTGAGGCTGGATTCCAGCCTACTCGAAGACCACCAAACACCACCGACCACCATCAAGTACTGAATGATATCTCTTCCCCATATCCTGTGTCGTCGTTTCTCGGAGTGCCTCCCGCGTCAGTCCTTCCGTGCTCAGGTCTCGTTTCGCCGGCGCACCGTCTGCCGCACGCACTGACTTGAGCAGTGAATTCACCTCATCGGTGGTGCCGTCGCATAAGCACCGATAAGTTGAAAGGATCTCTTAAATGGGTGAAGGATATATGGTATTACTGCTCTTGTCGCTGTTGTTGTAAGTGATTCACTTCGTTCAGCGGAGGCCTGCCGCGTGACACCACTGGGCTGTTGGTCATTCTTTACTCTACCCACAACACTTCTCACGAGTAACCACCAGTCGCGATCCCGGGCGTAGTTGTGGTTGTATCCACCCTACGTACTGCGTTCGATATCCGATCCACCGCTGTCCACATCTCTTACGGTGTGAAATGTCTACCCCCAGTCCCCACACTTCTCCTCACACTTCTCCGCCCGATCGCCCCGTCTCGGGCGCCGATCCCGAGATCCGTCCCTACGAGCCCGCACGGTCTGTTCACTCTTGAATGTTGTTTCCCTCCATCGTGCTGCTGGGTGTGGGGATCCCTCACCCAGATTCCCCATCAACACCGGTATCCTGACCAAGGCGAACTCGTTGCCAGCAAGCACGCCCTCTCGTAGCCGCCCGATGTGGTTGGACTGTAGAACTACTCGCTCTAGGGACTTTACCCCTCGGGACTGGTTTTATCCTACTCACATGTACAAAAATTCTGTAAACATAGTGCTATAATCCCCGATGCTAGCGATTCAGTCGCCCCCTGATGTTCCTCACTTTTCCTTCGAGGAATTTGATGGGAGTTGATGGGCGGGAGGAAGGGTCACGCGACGGTCCACGTAAGACGCCCAGCACCTCTGAAACCTCCGGGCGCGAGCTAGGTTCCTGGGCCCAGCAGCGTTGTATTATCTTCCACAATTTGTCTGAGCACAGCGGATGGGCCGGCCGTGGCGGGCGATCCCCCTGCATTATTGCTAAACCCGCCATACCGGGTTTACTGGCACCAAATGGGACCGCACGGGTGAAAACCTGCATTGAGACGAAAGGACGGTTAAGGAAAGCTCGGCGCGCATCGATTCGTCTGCACCGCACCTCGACCATAACCATCGCGAACGAAAATACATCCGCTTCCTTGCTATACGTTCCACAGTCATTCAAAATCTCTGGTGCCGTCCATTGTACAGTTTGATCGTCGAAGAAGGCTCGTTTGGAATCTGGGTCTCGGGGCATCGTGGCGAGACCAAAGTCCGTGATCCGTGCCCGGCCAGAGTCGTCCACGAGGATATTTGGCTGTATGCATGTCAAACCAATTGTAATACCGATCGATGGGTCACCACGCACCACCCCCAGATTCCCATGAACCACATCGTTGGAGTGGAGGTACTTGAGACCGTTGGCGACGCCGCGTAGCTTGTAAGCGGTAAGCACGCGGGCTATTCAATACATGAAGGCCACATACGAGAACGAGACGGTCTTCCTCCGGGTTGTTCTTGATGTACCCCATCAGGTTTCCGCCTGAGATCCAACCCGATATTAGCTGGGGGGAAGTAGTGACATTAATACCCTGGAGGGGGACGATATTTGAATGTTTCAAGTATTTCCATGTTACAACTTCTTCGTAGAATTTCTGTGGGGTTTTCCAGTGTTGGTGGGTGAGAGAAGTGGTGGTACGGATAACATACCTTCGTAAAATCCTGCTCTGCTGCATCAGAGGGCATAGAGAGTCTCTTTACTCGAATCTCTGAACCATCGAGAGACCCCTTGTGGACGTTGCCGTAATATCCCCAAACAATCGGCTGGTCATCGATGCGTAGAACAAAGCCTGGAAGTGTGTAGGACCGTGGGAGTATCCGAAAGATGCCGCATGTCCTTCTGAGTTCACGCAAGCATGTCCGGAAGGCAGGACTAGTAGCGACTAAATCACCAAGAACCTGCATCAAAGTTGAGCACGGAGGGGGTCAAGATAATATAGAGACATGCATTGTCAAGGTATTCCACAAGTAGCACCAAATCTTCATCCCGAAGGGTTTCTTTCATGTCGAGGATGCTCGCCATTTGAGTGGGAAATTTCGTGGGATCTTCTGGTGTCAGCCCCCAGACGTTCCACGGCAGCTCCTTGTTATTTTGTAAAGGGATCGGTTCGACATCTTGAAGGATTGTTATCAGTATGATGGCATTTTCCATTCGCTCAGTTGGAACTAACCTTCACTGCCATGGCTCGTCGTCGGACCTGTCACATTACTGGGACAACTATCTGACGGAACCGAGGACTTGTTCCCGCTTCGCATGACCAACTGGTCTGCTGAACGAGGAGAATTGGAGGTGAGATGGAGATTTTAGATGGAGTGATAAAACATACAAGAATCCCTCACCGCTGGACTCAACTCATCACCCGTGCTAGGGGGTAGCCGCGAGACCCGCTCCAAACACTCAAACACGGCTTCTATGCTAGGACGCCTTGCTGGTGGGGCCGCCCAGCACAGCTGCAGCGTTCTCCATAATTCACCCGTAAACCATACGTTTTCTTCTCCTTGTGGTCTCTCCGGGCGTTGACCACTGATGACCTTGCATATGATAGCTGCGTCCCTAGACGATGCAAAGGGAATTTGCCCGCTGAGTACTTCATAAATAACCATTCCCAACGCGTAGCAATCCGACTCCTTTGTCGGTCGACTGTCCGGCAGACCGAACCGGTCAGGATCGAACAGCTCGGGGCCCATCCACCGTGCCGTCCCACCACCTGTGGATGAAAGCGTGGCCGTAGGGTTCGAAGGGTCTGAAACAATGGTGGTAAGTCCGAAGTCTGCCAAGCGAGCATGGCGATCGCTATCAATGAGAATGTTGGCCTTGGTAAAAAATCGAGTCAGGGCGGATTGGCGACCAGCATTCGAAGAGTCATACCCCTTTCAAATCCCCGTGTATCATCCCTTCTCCATGCACATATATCAACCCCCTAACGACATCCTTCAGCTATAAGAGTCGGGCGGTTATCAGCGGAGAGTAAGGCAGGGGGTAAAATCAGATTCCTACAAGCTCATACCGGTTGGCATCTTGATGTGCCTCGATGAACTCGTTGATGTTTCCGTTGATCATCCATTCCGATACCATCACAAATTGGCGATTCTCCATCGTCGCTCCCAACAGCAATAGCACATTCGGGTGATGGAGGAGTTTCCACGTTACAGCCTCCTTGCAGAACCTCTGCAGTCATAATTAGCTCATCTATACATGTTTTCAGAGAGCCACACCGAAAACCCACCCTCGCAATCTTATCACATTTGCTCTTTGGAAATACCCTCAGAACCTTGACTGCAACATTTCTCCCCTCATGTTCGCCCATCCACACGTCAGCAGACCCACCCCTGCATGGTGTGGTTGCCGACCGGTCGTAGGAAAATGAGATTTGGAGTGATCTTGGGAGTAAACCCTGGCGGCCACATATCCTGCGCAAAACTCTCATATACTCCTTCCGTTGTGGTTGCGGGAGGCTATACAATGCCTAATCAGTCCAGCGCAAAGGTTTGAGCCGAGGTCAATCGATGTATTCCGCTGAGAAAGGATGGAGGTACCTCATCTATCACATCAATAAAGAACTGCGCGTCATCCTCACGGAGACATTTGACCACCCGAATCTCATTACTGTCCGAGAAAATCTCCGTAACCAGCGAGATATGCTCGTCTGTAGCACGGGGACGGCTAATCAAGCGTCTCCATGCCGGAATGTCACTGCACGTGAGAAACTGGTCAGGCGACGAATGGGTGATTCCAGAGCTGAAACTCACAAGCCGCGCAAAACATCCAACACTTCTGACACCCGTGGGCGAAGGTGAGCCTCTTGATTCCAGCAGCGTCGGGTCAGTGCCCACAACCCATCCGTGAAAGTTGAGTCAGTCGGTCGCGGCGGGCGCCTCCCCTCCAGTATGGGCAACAAGGCTTCGGTAGGTGAGCTGCCCAGGAATGGGACTGCGCCAGTAAATATCTGTTGTAGAGACAGAATCGCATCAAGTCAAAAGTCAACGCGCGGATCATCTATAAATACCTCGATCGCGACCATCGCCAACGAGAAGACATCCCCTTCCTTGCTATATGCGCCCCACCCACCTAAGATCTCTGGTGCGATCCACCATACAGTGCCAGCACGCTCGTCCGCAGCGCCCCATACAGAGTCCGGACTTTGGGTGACCATAGCAAGGCCAGGATCCGTGATCAGCGCGCGACCGTTGGCATTCACAAGAATATTTGGCTGGCTGGGTGTTAGCTCAGCGGTTTAACGATACCAAGACAATCTCATACCCCCTTGAGACCTCCATGAATTATGTTACAGGAATGGAGGTAGTTAAGCCCCTCAGCAACGTCATACAACTGTTGATGGGCTCAGCACCGAGTGACGTAACGCAGTATGAGAATACCTACAAGGCCAAGTCTGTCTGCGTCCGTGTGGTCCACGATGTACCCCACGAGGTCCCCGCATGGCATCCAGTCCGAAACAAGTCGAGGAGGGTCGATAGTGGCACCCAGAAGGGGGACAATATTTGGGTGGTTCAATCGTTTCCATATCACAGCTAATTGATTGAAGGCCTGTTGGTTTTGTCAGTACTGGAGAACGGGAGGTACAGTACGGTCGCCGATATACCTTCTTGGCCATCCGCGGATCTTCATTGGAATATACCCGGACACCTTTTACGCGGACCTTTGCACCATTCAACATTCCATCTTGCGCGTAACCAGGATCTACCGATGGTCCAATCTGAAGGGAATCTGGAATCGTGGATGATTTTGGCAGCGTCTCATGAGCGCCGCATATCCTTCTGAGTTCATGTAGGGATATCCGGAACGCGTGGGTCATAGGATCGAAATGATCAAGAACCTACGATGACGGTGAATAGGGAATGGGGGAGAGCGATTTGTAGACTTACGCCATCTAGGTACTCAACGAGCCGCACCAAATCATCATCCCGAAGCTGTGGAACGCGTTCTCGATATTCTTCCCCGCTGATAATGCTGCGGAGCTGATTATAAAACCAGGGCGGAGACTTTTTGAGGTCGTAGAGTTGTTGTAGGGGATTGGGTAAAGTCATTGTGAGCGTGGGGTTGCGGAGAGAGATGGGCAGGTCGCTCGTGGCCGGTGGGAACGCAGTGGACTTCTCACCTTGCCTGATCTTCGAGGCTTCTAGTTGATTCGGTGCCTCGCGGTCTGTGGTATGGGTTGGTCATGACTGACCCCATCTCAAACTAACGCAGGCCATCCGGCGATCGACTTGAAAAGTGAAGGGGTCACGTGGAAACCCGAGGTCCAGTTTCGGAATCCCCCAGATCTGCCGAGCTGCCGAAACTCCGCTCCGCCATATGTCCCAGCGAGGATTCGGGAACTTGGGATCTGGGATGCGGAGAAACCGTTCCACTCCGGGTGTGAGGCGCAAGATCCTCGAACATCAAATAGAAACAATGCCCGTCTTAACCTGAGTTGCGTGAGGTGGTCCGAGTACCAACCATATATTGAGTAAAATTTACACAAGGGTATCTTCCGATTCGCATGACCATTCTGCGAGGGCCGCTGTTTCCCAGTGCCCCACCCAACCGAGCAGCGGACTTGTCGAACTACTTTCAGGTTTATGCCAACCGAATATAGGAGGAGCATGCACGGCATTGGGAGGGAAATCAGTTGTGACGCCCACTCCACATCTCTCATCCTCTCCGTGAGCGCGACAATATCGCCAAGCAGGTGTCCAAAGGTGTGAACTACGGGATCAAAAGGAACCGGGGCCTACTGGACCAGTGTTTCCACCCGAGCAAGAGTCGCATGAAGGGTTAGGACAAGCGTACGTGCTGAACTTGAGATGCGTGAGTTTGTCACTTCGTCGTCCTTTTGTCAACGGATCGCTTGTCACAATCGGGGAATCGACAGTATCAGCGCGTGAACACCTCTGGTTGTTGCAAGCATTCGCGGTGGCGTAGCGAGCGGGTTGTGGAGGGCCTCAAGTGACTTCAACCACCGTTGAGAATAAAGGACCAGCCATTGGGGCTGCTTGTGTACCAGATTGCAGACAGCGCATGAACTCTGGTGTTATCACATCATCGGAGTTACCGGAAACCGAGGGACTGGCCGAGGAACCTAGGGAGACGGGACTGGGCGGGAGTCCCAAGAGCCGAGTGACTCAATTGATCGAGGAGAGAAGCGGGATCAGGACTATCGGATCAGGGGGAAATCCGATGGGTGACCTGAGCCCCGGGAATGCCGGGCGGTCCAAGGAAATGGGCGGGGAGCAATGTATAGATGCACAATGGAAGGGGAATACAACAGCGAAGAAGGCGCAATTCAAGTCGACTGCGAGTTCGTTGGATGTGGGGTGAACGTTGAACTTCCGGAGTTTGCATCGCTCCGGCGTGAACACATAGATCGCTCGCCACACCAGTCATCCAATGACAGCGATATGAAAGTTCCCATACTTGGGTAATTTGTCGGGGTGAGATCCGGAGATATCAACAGACCGGACTCGCTCGGCGATCTCCCGTCCCTCTCTCGAGAGTGCCACAACGCTCGTCTGTCAACGTTTCAGCATCCAAATCTCACTCAAACAAACTATTCAGGCATGGGAACCGTCATATAGCTGTCGTGCTCGCAAAATGCCGCAGCGTGCAAAACCATATACACGTCCGTATAGAGTTTAGTGGGGTCTGCTCGGAACTCGGAGCCCACCCGTTGAGTCATTCCACGTGTGGCCAGGACCATGGTTCGTTGTGGGGGGCCTACAGATCGAATGTTTTTTGTCGGATCGTGTCCGTCTTCTGGGATGTGGTATCCACGGACATTTGTCACCGAGGGCGTCTACGATATCCGCCGACGGATTTTATGAACCATCCAGGGTATTTGGCTGCGAGAGAGATACCGATGGGCATCGTTTCGCGTGGCTGCCAACTATTCGATTGACACCTTTGCACTGCGTTCACGATTCAAATGCCCAAGACCCTGCTGCGCAGCGCCGTCGGAGTGGTATATTAC
>Ga0307517_10002788_pt1 | contig 27789 bp, 21 predicted proteins | sample 23_EM_MG_FD_194515 | JGI IMG/M metagenome (GOLD analysis project Ga0307517, IMG submission 194515) | Populus trichocarpa ectomycorrhiza microbial communities from riparian zone in the Pacific Northwest, United States - 23_EM | ecosystem: Host-associated > Plants > Roots > Unclassified | place... | reverse complement strand
CTCAGCAATTCCCTGACTTACAGATAGCCAGCTGCCTCCTGCAATCCTTTTCCCACCTGGATCATCAATTACCAGGCAAAATAAAGAGGAGAAATCACCAGAGGGGAGAAATTATGTAGAAAATGGAAAAGGATTGGTAATCTGAATTTATTGCACTATATAGTTGACATAATTCATTTAATAAAATACAACCAATTGACTATATGTTCCCTGTTTTACACCCTACATGCCATAGGAAACCGGAAAGCAAAGAGACTGGTGTTCCAAAACCAAAAGATACAAGATGCGCTTCATTCCTAAAAATTTGAGCTCCTAAATCATTGAAGAACTGAAAGCGCTGATATAATATATGAAAATGCTGGGAGGATGATGATCATGCTGTAATCTCTACTTCTTTAGCAAATATTTTGTCTTACATCAAAAGAGGCAAAATGGATCTTCATGTATAAGTGACAATAAAAACTTAAACACGTTAGCATGCATTTATCCCTTTATTAGCGTAAAACCAAATGGGTAAGGCGCCCCAGATTCTCACACCTGAGTTGCAGCTATCCTTTTTAGCATGAATATGGGGGGAAAAAACTGTAAATTTTTGGTCAGCATAAGATATAAACATTCAACTTCTTTGACAGTAAAACAGAACATTTCCCTTAGTTGTTGGTGTTAAAGAGATGACGCTAGTTTCACAACAACAAGATAGGTATAAATAATCAAGTATATACTACCTTATTGATAAGATTCAACCACCTAAACTGGCTAGCCATCTTTAATGTTAAAATAATATCCTAACAAGTTGAAAATAGTAGAATGTTTTATGCAAAGTGAGTTTCAATGTTGATGGATGACAAGATTTCTTTCTTTCTTTCTTTTTTCGCTGCCTTCACTTTCTGAATCAATAAACAATAACTAGCAAAAACTCTAAACCCCTGAAAAAATCCGCATAAAAGGTCAAATAATCACACTTATCATATGAGCTTACCTGAAGAATTGATTTCTTGTCCGACAGGAACATCGAGATAGGAACCTATAAGGTAGCTATTATCAGCGCTGATGACCTTTGAACTTGGCCCATCACGCTCGAACGTTTCCTGCCAATTGATTGATGGCTTATCCTCCGACTTGAGTTTAACTGGTGGAAGCCTAGGAAATTCTTCCTTTGGAATATCAGATACAAGTGAAAACCCTAAGCCACTTAAATTCTTCTGCTCTGTGCTCTCTTGAGACTTTCCAAAGAACAAAGTTCTTCCAACCTCATCCACCTGTTCTTTGATAGCCGCCCTAAGATCACTTGTACCTGCTTTCTTCTTTCCATCTCTTTTGTCCGAATTTGTAATAGTATCATCATAACTGGTCAATGCCTCCCCCTTGGGGAATGGAAAAACAGTCTTGACAGAACAATCTTTCCACAGGTCTGAGGAAGAATTTGCGGGTTCCTCATTCTGAGACCATGGGTTACCCGCAGAGAATGCAACGGTAGTTTTAAGTTGCCAATCAAGTTCCTTCAATTCATTCGTTTCAATTTTGTTATACTTGGATTCTGCATTGGCATCACTGGTACTTTTGCTTCCAAGCCATGAACTTTTCTTTTCACCAGTTAAGATAAACTCTTCTCCAGATTTGGCTTTTGCTCTAGCAGAGAAGTTACTGGTGCTAGTACCAACATCATTCTTGTATGGATTAGACGGACCATTGCTTGGATTAAAGTTCCATGAATACAAACCAAGCACGGTATCCTCTGAATCAATTGCTTCATTATTTTTACCACCCCGTTCCCCAGCAGAAGCAGAGTTTTTCCATTTGCTTTCAGTCCCATTTCTATCCACCCCACACTCTATTTCTTTCACAATAAGTTCCTTAGAAATTTCACCACTATGTTGAGGACCTGACCCCTGAGGATGACAGGTTAATTTGCCCCCATTCTCTTCTTCCACCACCTTCCCCGAGTTCTTATCTTCAAGGGCAAGTTTTTGAAGGAATCCATTCAGATCAGGGAGGTTACCAAGCTCACTGCGCAATGCTGCCTCTGCTCTTGTGAAGCGATTTTTCTTCAGAAAGTCCAGAATCACATCAACTGAGCTTGTCTCCTCCATAATCAACTTCTAAAAATCAATTAGCAAATACTAGAATGACAAATCCACCAAAACTGAAACAAAAAAAAAAAACCAAATAAACCAAAGTAAATTAAACCCACTAATTAAAAAAAAAAAAAAGCTTACTTTCATCAAAGAAACAAACTTCAAGAGGTTTAACACTCATCCACTTGGCAAACAACAAAACACCATATAATGCTTGAAACCACATAATAAACCAACCCCACAACCTCATTTAGTTCAAAATTCTCTTTTTCCACCAGTGTTTAGTTAAAAAGCCCCAAACTTTCAAAATCACAAAAATTAACTCACATTTCCAACATTAACCCAAAAAACAAAACAAAAATCCTAAATATCCTTCCAAACAACAAATCAAGACATTAAAAGATCCAAAACTCTTTAACCCACAGTATTAAAAACCCTAAACATCACATTTTATAAACAAACTTCAAGATTCAAAAAAGAGGCCTTCAATCTACAAGATTCATAAAACAAAAACAAACCCATTATTTTTTTTTCCACTTACAGATCGAAGATGGCTCGAGAGAAAAGAAAGGAGCTTTCTTTAGTGTGGATTCCATAGCCAATCTCACATTAACAATAAACAAAGTACTTACGATTTTGCATTCGTGGGTTTCGGTTTTTTGTTTAAATGTTTTTTGGGTCTCTCTCACTCTCGTGTTTTTTTTTTTTTTGGGTTTCTTGTATTGTTTTTGGCCTGCAATCTTCTCTCAGGCCTGGCAATGGTTGTTTTTTGTAATAACAATAATTCAATAAAATCTTGAGTTATGATATTGTGTTTTTCATGTGGGTTTAAGGTTTGCCTTGTATTCGTGAAATGTTGTTTTAGGATTAATCTAACGGTGGAAAATGTTTTTCAATCTAGGTTGTGGGGTATCAAATGGCTGATGAAATTTTAAAAAATGGGCTCCGGCTTTGTTTTATGCTCCATCATTGCATTTACGAGGGCATACATAGAATAAAAGCTTTGCATTCTTTTGACAACATTTACCATAAATGTATATAACCTAAGAATTTGAAGCATAATCCTTTTTTTTTTTTAGACCTAGATCTTAATAACCAAAATTATCATTGTCTATTCTATTAATGAAATAAATTCTCTTTACCTTAACTTATTATTACATTAAAGATAATGATTTTTTTATAATTATATCAGTTATGATGTTCAAATTAAATTTATCTTTCAAGTTAAATCTGAACTTGTATGTTCATAGGAGTTTTTTTATTTTAAAAAGCATGTTTATATATAAATAATTGATAAATTCAAATTAAAATGAAAATATGATGTGGTTTTCTTGTAAAGTATATCCATTTACTATTTGGATTATTGACAAATATAAATTAAATTGAATATATTTATTTGGTTAATAATTTAATCAAACAAAAAAACATAATATTTTTCTTTAGTTTGAGTTGAGTTTTTCATTATTTTTTTAGTTTCATTTCAATTAGGGAGTTTCTCTCTTTCATTATATTGTTATCAAACTCATATCTAGTAGTGGGTTAACCGAGGCAACTCGGATTAATTTTAAAATAATATTATTTTAGTTTTTTTAATTAAAACAACACCATAATAGATAAATACTTTTAAAACAAATTCTTGAAATTGACCTGATCAAGACTTACTCGAGTTTGGTTGAATTGCAGGTTGACTTGTTCTAGTCTCACTTGGGTTTGGTCTAATCGTAGGTTGATCCGATGAGTCACCCGAGTTTGATTAAGTCAATATCCACCTAGTTATATATAAAAAAACCTTGGCTTGGACCAAGTTTTGAGTTAGGGGTCGTTGGGTCAATCCACTAGATCAAGTTGAGTTTAATAGTGATGCGCCACCATATTTATTAAGACAAATATTTTGAGAAAATAAGTTTTCAAGACCTTTAAAAAAATTAAGGGGAATCATTATGTTTAGGATATAAGATTAACCATAGAAACAAGTATAAACATTAAAATTAATTAACAAAGAAACTAAAACACATTATCTTTTTAATATGAATTTCATATCCAGCCTCTTATATTTTTCTATTCATAGCATTGTTTGGCATACAATTTTTTGTTTTTAGCCTCTCGAGTTTTAGTTCTTTTTTAATTAGTTATCAATCTTTTTTTTTCTTTTCAATTAGATCCTCTCCCCTCTAAAAGCTTAGGTTTTCTTTGGATCCAATTTTAATTCTTTATCTTCCCACTATATAAACAATATGAAAATCTTGTTTCTTTCTTATGTGAGATAAAATTTTTGGGTTTCACATAAATATGTCAACTAATGATTTCTTAAGATTAGTGTCTTATTTACATCAATTTATTTTAATATTGTTAATGTTTTATGTTGTAGAGATTATGTTGAAGAATAAATTTCAATAAAGTTTTAACCTTAAAAGTGAGTAGATCTCACTTTTAATTTAGCTTCAAATATGTCTATTAAATATGTTTTAAAATAAATTTTTTCAACACTCTTCCATGACTAAAAATTATTTGACAAGTATAAAAGATTTGAAGATTTGTAAAGAGATAATGATTTAGTGGATTACTATATTAGGATTAATAACTCTTGACTTTGAACTTTTTTTATTGAAATAGTATCAAATTTACTTAGCTAAATAGTAAACGCGATATCTTAAACTATTTAGACTTTTATGTAAATTAAGATAATAATATTTATATAGTTCTCTATCTTGAGATTTCATTTGGTTCCCACAGTTATGTTCATTTTGGCATTGAACAACTCCTAGATTTATGAGTGTCGTAGATAATTCAGTCTTTTCCAAATTCTAAAAGAAACAACCATATTTCTCACTTATATAGTTGAAATTTCATTAAGAGTATAATGTTATACTTCACTTAGTATACCAATATATGAAAGTTATTAAGAGCATGTTTTGTCTTTTATCACTCTACAATTAACACCTTTTTATGAAATTAATTAGTTTGCAAGTGCTATCAAGAATGTTATATGATCTAGTTTTTTCTTTAAACCTAGATTTTAGAATCTCCAATCAACTAGGTAGGTTTATCATCATTATATTTTTTTTTTTTGTTTTTAAAGGTTTTAAGTTCATTCCCTTTGATTAAATTATACACAAGCTATCTCGTCAAAACTTTTGTTAGCGGATCCCCAATATTTTTCCTTAACTTTATATAATTAATAAAAATAATTTTATTTAAGATCAAGTGTTTAACGATATTATATCTCTAGACTTATTATTATATATTATTTTGTGTCATTCCAATTGCAAACTGACTATAACAATGGATACAAACTGCAGGCACTAGTTTTTTGCCAACATAGAATATCCTTTAAGAAGTTTCAAAGCCATTTGGCTTCCTCTCTAACACTATCAAGAGTAATAAACCATGATCCCATTATGGATGTTGTGATATATGTTTGCTTAGAGGATTTTCAAGATACAACTACTCCAACAAGTGTGAAGTCATATTTAAATCCTTAGTATTAGATATCTAATTAGCATTATTATACCCTTTTAATGTCACTGGGTATCCAATATATAGTAACTCATAATCCAAGGTTTTTTTTTAAAGCATACCTGTATATGAATTATTGAAAAATACAAATTAGAATGAAAATATCCATTTGGTTTTCTTGCAAAGCATATCCATTTACCACTTGGATTATTGACAAAAACAAATTAAATTGAATATATTTATTTGGTTAATAAATTAATCAAACAAACAAACATAATATTTCTCTTTAACTTGAGTTGAGTTTTCATTATTTTTTTACTCTCATTTCATGCTTTATGGATAGTGGTTGTTTGAATTGAATATAGGAAAATTAATTTGATATCAAATTAAATGGGGGGATTTAAAACAACAATAAATGATAATAATCTTATAAAGTATCATAAAAATATAACAAAACAACTAAAACGCTAATCATATTCATTGTACACTCACACACATTTCACTATTCACTACAATAGTGGATTTATAGTTTTACCCTTCTAAAAAAATCAATAGCCTTTGAGTTAGGGGTATTTTGATCTTTTTACATGATCTATTAGTCATTTAAAGATTGAACAAGGATATACATGTCTTTTCCATAATTTTAAAATAGTAAAATAACTTAATTACTCCTAATTAAAAAAATAAAGGTGTTGACCAAGGGTATTTAGGTCTTTTGCTTTTTAAAATAAAGTAAAAGGTCAACTTTGCCTTTGCAATCAAAGAAAAATGAACCATAGACCCATGGCCTTTTGGTCTTTTCACACAATGTTTTTGGTTAATCTCATAAATATAGAGGTAATTTGGTCATTTTAGCCTAAATTATCATTTTTTTAATCAATAAAATTGTTGGAGTGTGCTTACAACTCGTCAGCTAATGGAAGACGCCCATATTTTTTGGGTAGAACGTGCAGCATCTTTCAGAGATAGAACTAGCCCCTTTATCATTTTGTTAGATGCGCCACAAAGTTCTCTTCCTCCTGGTATGACGTGTGCTGGTGACGATATGGTGGTTTGTCGCCAAAGAATCTTTTTTTTCCATTTCTCTCTCATTCACTAAAAAACGTAGGTTTGTCCTATTTTTTAGCATTTCAATTTCAATTCTTATTCTTTTGATTTATATTTTTTTTACCCTTTTATAAAAGTTTTATTTTTTTTTCAATTTAATTCTTCAATTCCAATTTGTCATATTTTATTTTTTTCAATTCGATCCTTATTGTTTTGATTTTTTTTCCTTGACTCATTCAATCTAAATTTATGGTGTATTTTTTTTTCAATTTGGTCCTCATTCTTTAGATTTCCCCCCTTTTGTTAAAGTTATTTGTCCTTTTAATTTAACCCTCCAATAAAAAAATTTATATTGCCCTCTAATTTATTTTTTATTTTGATTTTCATCCTTATTCTTTTAATTATCATTTTTTATTTTATATCCTCTTGTGTTATTTATTTATTTTTTCTTGATTTTATCATTCAATATTTTATTTGTTGTGGATTGAGTTTCGTAATGTTTTCACATATGGTACTTTGAACCCTAAAAGTGAGTGAATCTCACTTTTAATTTAGCCTCAAATGTGCCTATTAAATATATTTTAAGATAAAAAATTTCCAATACTCTCTCACATGAATGAAATTTGTCTGCGTAGTATAAAAGATTTGAAGATTTGCAAAGAGATATTGATATGGTGGATTACTATATTAGGATTAGTAGCTTTTGCCTTTGAACCTTCCTTAGTGAAATAGTATCAGATTTACTTAACTAAATAGTGAACAAGATGTCTTGAGTTATTTAGCCTTTTATGTAAACCAAGATAATAATATTCATATAGTTCTCTACCTAGAGATTTCCTTTAATTTTCACGATTATGTCTTAAACAACCCCTAGATTTATGAGTGTGTAGATATTTAGTCTTTTTTTGGAATTTTCAAAGAAATGACCACATTTTTTACTCATGTAGTTGATCTTTCATTAAAAGTATAATGCTATACTCCAATAAATATACCAAAATATGAAATTCATTAAAAGCATATTTTGCCCTTATCGCACCTGTCGCACTCGACATCATGGCGGGCTTAAAAATTCATCAACAAAAAGAACAGATTTCTGGCATCTTGTTCTTTGATGGAGAAAGATCTTGTTTAAGGAGTTGCCACCTAGTATTATGGTCACTAGGAACCCTAACTAGTCAACAGATATTCTATGGTATGGGACTGGTTGTGGCTAGAGAATGTATTAGCACCCTTAGCGCACCCTACCTTAGGCAAGCTGCATTGCTGATTTTGTCTTAAATTACTAAAAATCTGTTGGTCTATGCTATGATGGTTTACTTGTAATATTCTTGACTCTGGCGTCAGCGCATATTCAACTATGGATATTTCCAACTCTAGTGTTGATAAATATTATGTGGTTAAAAAAAAGAATAAAATAAAATAAATTTAAATCAGTATTTTTATTCCTAACTCTAGTGTCAGTGAATAAACAAATAAAATAAATTTATTTTTATGAATGCATATATTTTTTTATTTTCTTACATAGCTAAATAAAATAAATTTAAATCAGTATTTTTATTCCTGACTCTAGTGTCAGTGAATAAACTAATAAAATAAATTTATTTTTTTATGTATATATATATTTTTTGTTTTTATTTTTATGTAAGGCTGGGTCCAGCTCAGCCCATATAGACTGAACTAGACCCTGACAATCTGGCCCGATCACTAGCCCAAGCTAGTGACTCGGCTGGGCAAAGGCACGCATGCGTGAATTATTCACGTAAGCTGGTAATTAAAAATTACCTTCGCACAGTACCAGCCTTATTTGAATTCTACGAAGCTAAAGAAAGCTTACCTGCTCTGCTGGAGTGCTAGCGTTTTGGGCGAAGATCAGTGAAGGCGCTCGTTGCTGGGAAACTAAAATTCCTCCTTCTACCTTTGCTTTCCTGCCCTCTGTTTCTTTCTCTCGTCTTCTGTCTCTGGTGCTGGAGATGGTGAAGGCAATGGTCACTCTTTTCTCTGTGGCCTTTTCTGGCTTTTATAAAGCCAGAGTATGGTCTCTGTAACGAAAGTATGCTATCCTGGCTATTTGTGTTCTGGGTCTTTTTTCTTTTCTCTTGGTCTCTTCTCTCTCGGTCTCTCTCCCTATTCTCTTTCTTCGTCTGTGTGTTTCTCTCTGCCTCTCTCTCTCTCTGTATAATCTCTATTTATCCTCCTGCTTGCCCCCTGTGTTTTTTCTTGTTTCGGTTCGTGCTCTCCCCTGTGTCTGTCTCCTGCCCCCTGTTCACTCGTTACTGGTTGCCGAAGATTGTGAAGACGACGGTCAATGCCGGTTCTCGTCTCTGTGTTTTCATCCGTTGGTGTTTTTCATCTGTTGCCCCTGTTCTTGAGATGAAGGAACGTAGACAATAGTGATGCCGGTTGTCAATGGTCTTTGGTTCCAGGTCGTTCTTTTTTTTGCAGGGACGAAGACAATTGTATTGATCCTCGTCTATGTGTCAAATGCAAATTTAGCAACAGATTATAACGAATTATGTATATATTAATTTTTTAATATTAGTAATGGATTTAACAATGTAAAATCGGTTGCTAAAAAATAAATAAATATATTAAGAATCAACAATAGATTTTCCATTGCTAATATGGGAGCACAAAATTTTCAATGAAAAAGTATGTCGCTGATAAAAAAAATTAAAATTTGACTTTTATACAAAAATAAAAAACAATAATTACGTGTTAATAATTAATTGGTACATTGTACAAAAAAAAAAAAAATCTCACACGAGCATATACCAATCTCAAGAGAAAAACCTTTCATTCTCCAAAAGAACCTTAACCTCATCTGTCCCTTTCTTTCTTTTCCAAAAACCCCATCTTCTGTCACTTTTTTAAATTGTTGTCTATGAATATTTGCTTCCAAGGCGTCCTTTTCTAATAACCTCATCTGTCAATCTTAACTTATTCTCTAGTGATGTACTTCCAAGGATTTCATCTTATAAGGAACAAATATGGTGCAACAAATTAAGATAGCAGGTATAATTAGAAACCCATATTTGAGAGATTGTGTTTGTAATTTAGAGAGAATATATATTATTTTATTCACTAATTTTATGGATGAGAAGAGTAATTTTGTTCGATCTTTAGCAAATTATTTGTTAAATATGGTTGTCATCACATGCTAATGTTTCTAATTCTTAATGTAATATTCTTTATCTTCGTAATTTCTATCGGCTAACAGAAGTCTAAAACATGATAGATAAATAATGTATTTCATTTTAAATTCTTTAACTGGGTGAGGTCGATCGATGGAATGGAAAACAAATATACAAAGAAAGGGGGGTTGGGCTTTGTGTTGAATAGGAAAATAAACATTAGATGGTTAGTAGTTGATGATACTATAAACAGGGCAGAGAGAGGGCAACTTAGTTTACTTATGGTTACAATCATTAATTTAATGATTACAATTTGAAATAAAGGAAATTGTTCTTGTTTAGTAGTGTTAAACAGAGCAGAGCAGAGAGAGTGTGATTTACATGTTTCAACAAATAAAGGAAATTGGGAATTCAATTTTCTGATTACAGTTGTATGGAATGAAAGCAATTTGTAGGCTTGCGGAATGAACATTGTTTCCATATAAATCTATGCTCAATTATTATCTTTGAAACTTCACCATGTATTAATACTTGTATATGATAGCAGAGGAATGAAGGAAGGAAAGATCTGTAATCATTTTACTCGATAGTAATTCTAATTGGTATTAAATATTAATATATCACTTATTGGATTTTGAATCCCAAAACATGATTTGTAGTTTATACCTATTATAGCATATCAAAGAAAAATTTAAAATTTAAGGTTGCAATTTTATATTTACTTCTAGTATTTATTTATTTATTAATATGTATCTTCTTTCTAGTTAAAGTAATTTTATTAATTTACTTTTTTAATTTCTTAACACTATTATTCTTGCTCATTTTTTTTTCTAATTTCAGATTGTTGAACCCTTCACATCACACTACTTATTTGCATTTGGAGTTGCTAAGTTTTTGGGTTGTGCTTGTTGGGTCCTCCAGGTTTGTCAATTTTGAAAGATAACTTGATTTATAGAAAAATTGCATGGTCAATGAATCTTGGCGTCTGTTTGCTAATAATGGTGTAATTTGTCTCCAAAGTGTTTTATTATTTATACTGCACTTCTTTGAAAAAGAAGTTGCTATTTTGTGTGTTGCGCAGTTCAGCGACCATAGATTAGATAAACATATAATCGTATTTTAGTTTGTCATTTTTTCTTTGTTTAATGTGATAATCTTAAGCAATAAATTATTGATCAAATAAATATTTAATAGTTGGTTAAAAAAATAATTGTGGCATGTGTTTGCATGAAAACTTCATTTCTACAATATTACTTGACAATGCGAACGATTATTTTTTTTAATAGAAGAGTCTAGATTACTAATGCTGAAGAAAAAAAATGACGGTGGGAAATAATAAATAGAGTAGTTGCTTGGTTTACCTAATTAATTAGCTAGCTATTTTGCCTACATAATTTTACTAATCCATTGCACAATCAAAACAACATAGTATTTTTCCTCTTTTCACATAATTCCAACTACTTAATTATATTTCAACTTCATGCAGTACTCCAATGTTGTTATCTTTTCTTTTATTGCATGTTTTCATATCTTTCCCTTTTATACTTATGAGCAAGTTATTAATGAAGTTATTTTGATAATTTATTATATAAAGTGTTAAATATAGATTAAGAAATATATTAAATAATATTCTAAAATTTTGTTGGTCGGTGTTTTCCTATGACTGTTAATTGATGAATTGACAAAGTTATGGCTTGTTGGTGTTAGTACCTATGATATATATAGGAAGGAAAATTTTCAATTAAGGGCAGCTTTGATGTGGACCATTTATGATTTTCCAGCCTATGGTATGTTATCAGGTTGGAGTACTCATGGCAAGTTATCTTGTCCTTATTGTATGGAGCATATCAAAGAATTTAGATTAAAGCATGGAGGAAAAACAACCTTTTTTTACTGTCATCGGCAATTCCTACCTATTGATCATCCATATAGATATCAATCAGATAAGTTTTTGAAAGCAATAACATAATGACTCCTTCATTTACCTCGTCGATCTGGTTCAAAAATATTATCTGAAGTGTCCAAGTTTACAGAAGAACATATTAGAAGTTCCTCGCATAATGATAAAATTCCAGGCTTTGGTGTTACACAAAATTGGGTGAAGAAGAGCATTTTCTGGGAGCTTCCATATTGGCATACAAATTTGATTCGTCATAATCTTGATGTCATGCACATTGAAAAAAATTTCTTTGACAATATTTTTTATACAACAATGGATTGTCCTGATAGAAGCAAGGACAATTTAAAGGATAGGTTGGATATTCAATTGTATTGTAAGAAGCCAAACTTATATTTGCAACATGATGCAAGTGGTCGGGTTTACAAACCTAAAGGCACTTATTATCTCTTTAAGAAACAACAACAAGAAGTGTTGTCATGGATGGAAGAATTGTCCTTTCCTGATGGTTATGCTTCAAACATGTCATAGTGTGTAAAAGAGGCACAATGTAAGGTTTCAAACATGAAAAGTCATGTTTTTATGCAAAGACTTCTTCCAATTACTTTTCGACCTTACTTGTCTAAGTCACTATGAGAGTCATTAATTGAATTGTCAGTATTTTTTCGGAACATTAGTGCTACAAGTTTAAATGTCCAACATATGGAGTTGTTGTAGATGAATATCATTGAAATTACTTGCAAACTTGAAAGGATTTTTCCTCCATTCTTCTTTAACTCTATGGAACACTTGACAATAAATTTACCTTATAGGCAAAAGTCGGAGGACCTGTTCAATATCGATGGATGTATCCATTTGAATGGTATGTTTTCATGTCATATTATTTTTTTATTATTTTCCATTTTTTCCCAAACTAATTGATATCAATGATATAGGTATATGTTTTATTCGAAGAAAAAGTGACCAATAAAGCTAAAGTTAAGGGTTTCATATGTGAAGCATATTTGATTGATGAAATTACCAATTTTGCATCTTATTATTTTGGTGATGATGTGCAAACAATATGGAATCGAGTTCCAAGAAATGTTGACGGTGGCCTTAAAAGTCTTGATGGACAACTTTTAATTTTTTCTTACCCGGGGAAAAAATTGTCCAGAAGATCGTATAGAAGATAATTATCATATGCTGAAATGAAAATTGCATATAACTATATTTGTTTCAGCTGTGAAGAATTGAAGCCCTATATAGAGTAAGTATGAAAAATTTTTTCCATACTTTATTCTTAAGAATTTAATTTAAAAAAACAAATTGTTTATAATTTAGGCAATGTCATCAAGAGCTAAAGTCTCAACAACCACATGCGAGCGATGCCGAAATAGAAAAATTATGCGAGGAGATCTTTCCAATTTGGTTAAAAAATAATGTAAGTAGTTTTATAAAATGATTTTTTTTTAATTCAATTTTATTCTTTTAAGAAATTATTTTTTTTTTGAAAAAATATTTATTATGGTGTTAAATATTGTGCTAGGTTGAATATCAATCAAATAGAACCGAGAATCAAATCTTTGCACTTGCTATGGGCCCTTCAAATTTAGTAAAATGTTATAATGAGTATTATGCGAATGGTTTTAAATTTCATACTCAAAGTTATGGTTGATTTAAAAAGACGATGAATGGTGGGGTTCGTGTGAAAGGAAGTTGTTATGATGATTGTCGCACGTGTGCGGCGTCGCGGCGAATATTCCACTTCAAATCTAAAATGTATATATCTATCTGGCAAATATGAGGAGACAAGAAATTCTTGTCTTTTATTAGTGAAAAAAAGAATGGGAGTCGCCACCTAGTATTTTGGTCACTAGGAACCCTAACTGGTCTCAGAGATCGGGTATAGGGACTGATTGCGTAAAGGGAAGGTATTAGCACCCCAAATACGCCTTACCTAAGATAAGCTGTATTGTTTGATTGTCTGATAAAAAGCTAAGGTGTTATCGTATTTCTAGTTGTTGGTCTGTCTATGGTTTAAGAAAAGTCCTCCTCAGTAAGGAGATCCTTATCTTATGGGGTAAAACCTAACCGTTCTAACGTCTACATGAAAAATATATTTTTAATATCAGGAATACGTTTTACGTATAAATTCATAATCAAGATACTAAAAGAAGACAAAAAGATTTTTTGAGAATTTTTGAAATATTGACCTAGTTCTCATGGCTCTAACAAACTTGTTGTTACAGCCAAAGTGCATACTAATACATATATTTTTTGAAATTTTCTTTGTTGTATGAAAATATGATGTGATGATTTATATATATATATATATATTGGAGAGACTAGGTCGTATGCATGAAAACAAAACATTTTTTTTTGATGTCTTGACGAAAACCGGGTTTTTTAATAGTGGATTTGTATCTTTACGGTATAAAAATACAAACCAATATTACGCAATTGTGATAAAAATAGGAGGAAAATCAACAAATTTTCATTAAAGATTTTTCAGAATTTTTTTTATTTTTTATATATATCTATATATCTATATATATAACTAATATAAAAACATTATAATATATAATATTAAGTGGGCTGGGCCGGCCCAACTAACTGGGTCGGACTCAACCCTAAAAGGGTTGGGTCGGACTTGACCCAAAAGGAGTTGGGCTGATCTCGACCCAGCAATTCTCTTATTTTTGTCTAGGTCAGACCCGACCCAGAAGGCAGGGCTGGGCCAGAATCAGCTTGGCCCAGAAAATAAAAAACACATCACCGCTGGGCCAGAATCAGACTGGCCCAACAACAAAACTGGCGGGGGGAATTATTTTCCCCCCACCCTCCTGCATGCAGAATGCATGCAGGAGGGAACACAGCCACCGAAAGCAATAACAAAGAGGGGGAAGAAGGGGTACCTGGCGCGGAGGAGGCGGTGTTGCTGGTTGGACTGCTTCGCTGGTGGTGCTGTGGTGGAGGCCGGTGGCGGTGTCGTGGCTCACGGACGGCGGCTCCAAACAGCGGCGCTGCTGTTTCAAGCAGCGGAGAGAGAGAGAGTTTTCGTCTTCCCTTCTCCTCTAGTTTTTCGTTTTTTTCTCTCTGTTTCGTTTACCAGCGGTCGTCCCCTTGTCCTCTCGGTTTTGTTTTGTTTTTGTTTTTAAATTTCCCTCCCGGTTTCAAGCTTCCCCTTAATCTTTCCTTTCTCTCTCTATTTTGTTCCTCTCTTTTCAGTCACTTTTTTTTCGGTTCGTCCTCTCGGTTCGTTCCCCTTCTTCTCCTGTATTTTCGTTTTTTCTCTGTGTTTTTTCTTTTGTTCCTCCTTTTCTCTGTTGGCATTGAGTGCGATATTTATAGGGCAAAGGGTAGCGGGGGTGTCCCTACTGCCGCCCTATCGCTGTGCGTGGGGAGCGACGCCAACCTGCCCTGCCACGGCGCCGGGCTAGGCAGCCAACGGGCCTGGGTTTGCAGAGCATATCCTTGCTGATTTTTCATCATGAGGGGGCGTGCGTGAGGCTTTGGGTTTTAGGCAGAAGCATGTGGGGAGAGAGAGGCAGGAAGAATTAAAGAGAAAAAAACAAAAGTTTCATTCTTCCCCTGCTGCACGTCCAGGGGAAGAAGAAAGAGGAACAGTGTCGCTCAAAACGACACTGTTTTGCTCTTTTTTTTTCTTTTTTTTTGAAAAGCATGAAACGGCGTCGTTTTGGACAAAACGCGCCGTTTCATTTAAATATGGCGCCAACATGTCAACTTCCAAATCAGTCCTTAATTTATCTTTTGTTCATTTCAATTGCATCCCTGTCAACTTCAATCGCCGCCCTTATAGTTGGCCGCCTTTTTCACTTTGGTCCTTGGTCTCTAATTTATGCAATTTGACCCTCAATTGACCAATAAACTTCCAATTTCTTTAATTTGGCCCCTGATTTGGTTAATTACAGTCCCTCTATTTACACGCCTTTTCCAATTTGGTCATTGGTTTCGGATTTCCTCAATTAAGTCCCTAATTGGCCATTAAACTTCAATATTTATGCAATTAAGCCCCTGATTTGACCAAATCAACTCTTAAAAATTATAATTTGCCCTCAGAACTTTAATTGCTTTCAATTAAAGCTCAAATTGACTTAAAAATTAATTTTTCTTGCAATCAAACCCTCTATAAATTCAATTAAACCTTCAATAAAATCCAATTAAGTCCATAAACATCCAATTTTGGGTTTTTCTCCTCAAATTTAAATTTTCTTTTCCAACAGGGCTTTCATCATTCAAGAATATACTGTCAAAATTTCAATCTTTGTATTTTTAACCTCCTTAATCAATTTTTCTGACCATTTTCTGAGCGTTCCCGCCTCCTATTATTTTTTTTCTAATTTTTTCTGGCTATATATTTATCTATTATTATTATTTATTATTATTTTATTATTTATTTTTATTTTTATTTTTGTGTAGGGACCCAAAAATGGGTTACAACAATGACAATGAATGAGACTATTATGAAATGCTTGAAGAAGTTGTTCGGCTAAAATATTTGGGGAGTAGGTGCAAGGTATTCATGTTTAAATGCCATTGATATGATACAAGAAGAGGAATTAGAATACATAATTCAAATGGTTTGGTTAAAATCAAGCATACTTCTCGACTATATGGAAATGAAGATTTTATGCTGGCGCAACAATGTCAACAAGTCTACTATACATGTCCACCTGATAATAAATCTTTTGAATGGTGGACAATTATTAAGACAACTGCTAGAAGTCGGTATAATATTGACATGAGTGAATTTATTGAAGATGATAACAATATGAAATCATTTGATGTCGCTCAGTCAGATGATATTTCTCAACCATGTCGTGTCCTTCCTACCTAGACACTTGATGATCCAAATATATTTGTTGAAGCATCATATTATACAGAAATCAACCATTATAAATTGTTTAAGTTATATGCAAATTTGGTAAAAGCTGAAAGGGTTCCAGAAGAAGAATTTGATGATGATGTTAATGATGATTACGATGATGATGATTATGATGATGTGGTTGTGAGTCATGATAATGATGAGCAGCATGATGATGATTTACTGTAAAATTTATTTTTTTCATTTATTGTATTTGGACTTTTTTTTAAGTGATATAAGTTGTGTTTGTATTAATGGTATTAATTAAAAATAATTATTTTTTTTATTTTTTATTTTCTTATTATTTTAATTAGTTGATGTTCAGTAATCAAAAATAATTCAGTTATATCTATTCTATAATGTTTATTATTGATGCTAATTTTTTATTCTATTTCAGGTATCTAGCATGCCTCAATATGGTTCTCTATTAGGTTCCAGGAGTAATAGGACCACTTCATCTTAGATCAAATGGCTCTTCATCCGGGCCGAATAACCAAACATCCATTTCTCATCAACCTATTCATCATGAGTTGCATGATTGCTATAATCCTACTTTGAGTACGTATCATACTTAGCAAGTTTATGGGAGGAGGCATGATTATCAATCATACGAGGGTTTTCACTTTCAAGATTTACTTCAAACTTAAGAAGGTTTCCCTCAAGATCGCCTATATACTTTTGGAGGATATAATATTGATGGGGGTTATTATGATTGGAGGGGCAAGGTTGTTAGGAGAGGTGAGAGAGTTGGGGAAGATAGAGGATAACGCTATGAGATAGTAGATAATGATGAAAATGAGGGAGATGATGTTAATGCAAGAGGATTAGGTGATGAGGGAGACAATTGTAATGTTAGAGATTCAGAGGATCGATATGACGTCCCATCAATCCATGATTCAACATCTTCTCCATTGCATCATGAGCAAAGGGTTCAAAAGGAGGGTTTTGACATACATAAAGATCCAATTACAAAAAAAAAAAGCTTCATCTATATGGAACTACAGAGTAAGTTGAAATTTATAAGGTTATTGTGCTTTATAATTATTTTTTAAGCTTCATTAATTTAATGAATCTTTCTCGTTTTTTAAGCTTCAATTACTCATTGTGTGGGCGTGAGATCAGACTTATTTTGAGGTCAAATTTTAAAGGAGCATGGCACAATTGGAAAAGAGTTGATTCAACTTATAGGGATGAACTCTTTAAAGAGTTTAAGGTATGAGATTATACATTTGTATTTTAATTTTAGACATAATTATGTGGTGATGAAATCAACTAGCATTATAGGATTGGACATATGTAATAGGTAGCTATTTTGGCAGGAGGATGCAGAAATCTATATCTAATGAAAATAGGATATTTTAAAGCCATAAAGAAACATGAGACTTAAGATTTAAGAAACAATAGGTTTGAACTTTCATTATTTGTCCCCATATATTGCAAAGGTTTAAAAGATGATTGCCTTTTGCTTTGGTGATGCGTTTCTTATTAATACATTTAGCACTTGTTGATGGCATTCCTTTGTAAAGATATGAGTTAAGATACCATAAAATTTTTGTAATTGTTTGAATATGAGATTCGTACAGGGCATCATTCCTTGTAATTAGATTATATGATCGTGAACCCATATCATTCTTTTGGTTCATGATTTTTCTTTTGTTCTCAGTGAGCATTTTTCATCCGAGACTTTTGTTTGGTGTAAGGTTAAATGTTGAGCGATGGCGTATTAGTAGAGTTCTTAGTTTGCATAATTTTTCATTTAACAATCTTAACTGTCTGTCATTTTAATGACCTTAGTTCATTGTGTCAAACCAACTCATATATATTTTTTATTTTAAAAAATATTATAATAATAACAAAATAAGACAAATTAAATTCCATTTTTTTGATGTAGTTAAGAAGTTATTATTATTTTAATAATATTTTATGTTCATCTTTTTGGCTACTGGTTGTCTATGCATTGGAATTATAGAGGCTAGTTAACACTTATATTGAGCTTTGTCTTTGTTTTTTTGTACAAAAAATATACATTTTTTTAGGACGATGAACCAATTATTCGTAAGGTTTGGGAAGATAAGACTAGAATTGTTTTGAACCAGCAGTTGACTCGAGCTTGTAAGAGAGCTATGTCAGACAGAAATATCACAAATATTATGGATTGCATTAATAAAGGTCCAGTTTGGATAAATAATGATGATTGAAATCAAATGATTAAAGATATTTGGTCCACCCCTGAATTTCGAAGGAGAACAAAATTTGCAAGGAGTAATTGGGTAACTGAAATAGATGGTAAATTAAGTAGTCATTCTGGAGGTACGATGTCATTTGCATCATATCGATCTAGCATGTTAAAGATTTTTTTTATTTGTTACAATGGACTTCAAAATTTTATATTTATATTTTCTAATATTGTTTTTTGGTTGATAGCAAGAAAAAACAGGTGGAAAAGAAACTCTATGGGATGATGTGTTTTCAGTGTTGCATCAGAGTGCTAAGGAGCCTGAAACATTCATAGATAACAAGTCTAAAAAAGTTGTTGTAAGTATTTTTTATGTAATTTAATAATTATTTAAAATTAAAATGAATTTATTATTATATTTAATTTTATTGTAGGAGAATTACAAAAAAAAAATGATTTCAGGATATGAAACTGATCGGGAAAATCATCCTTTATTTGATGAAGCAGCTTGGTATGTGATTGTAGGAGGAGTTACCAAGGGTAGAATATATGGTGCACCTGGTATGCCAAAAATCCATGGTTAGTACGAGTGCTTCATCACAATCCTATATGATGGAGTCAACACCTTCAAGTTCATCAATTCAGGTAATGAAAGAACAAATAAAGAAAAGAGATGGTCATATTTTATCACTACAGCAGGATTTGACTTCTATCAAAACATTTCTTAGTAACATGGGATACCAAGCTTGGACATCAAATATGTACTAAGGTATGTCGGCATAATGGAATATCCATTATTGAGTTATATAATCAACAACCGAATTTCAGCAATAGATAATCTGTTGCTAAAAAAATCAGCAACTAATAATTCATTGCTAAAAAATTAGCATCTCTTATTTGCATCTGACATTATTTGTTACTAATTTCATTGTTGATTTTTATCAAAAACAGATTTTAGTTTTATTTGCAATAGACTAGATAGTTACTAATAGACTTATTTTTTAGTATTGTAAGTTGTGTAGTAAACATGTAGAACGTGAATCATAATTCATATTCTGCATGTTTATACACAGAAGAAAAGATAAGAAAAAAGATGATGAAGATGGTTTCCTGGCTTGGAGGTGGTGTCATGTTGTTGTTGTGAGGAGGTTCTGATATCCAAAAAGGACTCATTTGGCCAAATATCAAAATTGAAAAGAGTGAAATAAAAGGGGAAGGCATAAGGGTGTGTTTTTCCAAATGCATCTTTGGCCCAAAGAGGATTGGGCTAGTTGGGCCTAGGGCCAGGCCCAACCCAGTATCAAACCCTCTTTTTTTTTTCTAGGTTGGATCTAGCCTAGCTATACTAGCCAAGCTAGATCTAGCCGGCCCAATTGTGTTACTGGCAGTTTAATTTTAAATTCTTTGGAAAAGACATTGTGAATGATACAAATACATCAAGAATATATTTTTTTGGTTTTTGTTGTTATTTGCTATTTTTTGGGTTTTTTTTTTAATTTTGTTTTGAAAAATAAGGTAAAAACTTGGGCAATAATAATGGTCATTATATTCATCTTAACAAAGCCATCATAAAGACACTTTTTTTTTTCTTTTTTTTCTTTTATAAACATATCATTTTTAGAGAGTATAAATTTATTTATCTCAAAGACCATCTTGAAACTAATTTTACTCAATAATGAGTCAAATACCGAGTTCTTTCCAATATTAGCAACATGAAGAACATTATTGAATGTAATAAGCTTTTTGAAAGTTATCTTCAGTATGTCCTTCCCAACACCTAGTATGTTGAAGGTTAATGAATTCTCCAAGTACAAGTATTTACCATCCACTTCTTTATAAGTGGAAAACATCATCTTATTGTCACATACATGCTTTGTTGTACTAGGATCAACTCATCACTGCTCAGGATTGTTGATTAGGTTGACTTTGAAAACAACAATAAATAAGTTAATTTCTAAAAAAATTATTAGTGAGGTGATTAATCTCGGTGATATTGGCTTGAGCGGTCCTTCCCCTTTTAAAGTTCTCTTATCGAGCCTTTTTTTACAATCCTTAGTCAAATGCTTAGTCTTGTTGCATATAAAACTTTTGTCATTGATCTTTTTGGAAAATTCCTTCCCATTTACAATTTTTTTTTCTTGTAGGACTTTGCCACTTATTCCATAATATTTGCTTTAAGGGTCATACCAAAGGAGTTGGCTTTTCTTTCAGCCAACTTGTTTTCCTCTTTTGTCCTTAGCCTTAATTTGAGGGCTTCAACTCTCATTCTCTTATGCCTATGCTTAAGATAGTTTTTGAAGTTTTTTTAAGATGGTGATATTTTTTTCTAATAATTACAGCCATTTTAAAGGATTCACTTAGAACCATTCTTTTAGCATGAATATCATACCAAGATGAACTAAAACTATTGAACTTGGCTTATCATAGTTCATGAGCTGACCATCTTGAAATTTAGAAATTTATCGACTATGAGGTTTTTCATACCATCATCTTTGACCTTATATTTTTTTGTCCAAAGCTTTCCATAACACCTTTGTGCTCTTGATTGAACTATATATATTATATACTGTATTGTCCAATCCATCCAAGCTGTAGTTCTTGCACATAAAATCACTATGATTCCATGCATTAATATTTTCCATAATAATAGGATCAAATTCATTTTCAGACAACTTTGATGCTTCTTTAAATAAGAACTTAGCCAAGTTTAAGATGATATGATAGAATAACATTTTTTTTTATTGCTAACTTTTAAAGTTCAGCCCATTAAACTTTTCAAGTTTGTCATCATACACCACAAAAGATGATGGTAAAATCTTCTTTATTGAAGTAGTACTTGACAATCAATATGGTTAGGATAACCAATTATTGAGTTGAAGTCATATAGTTTTTTATATAAGTAGTAGCCAAAAAAATTATAAATAAAGTTTTGGGTTCTCAGAAGCAAGTATAAGATAACAAATCATAATAAATTTAATAAAAGAATCATAATAATCCTTGGTTAGAGTTACACTAAATATGTTGTTTGCACTTTGCCGCAGGTCGAGCAAAACTTTTTTGACATAAAAAAAATGCTAAGCTAAAAAACAAATAAGTCTCGAGTCAATGGTTCAAGTTTTAATTCAAATAATATGAAAAAAAAACAACAACAATAAATAAATTGATAAAAAAAAACAACATAAAAAGATATAAAAAACCATACCTGAGCCTATCTGAATAATCAAACAACTTAATGCTAACCCAACAGAAGGAAAACCACAAAAAATAAAAAAAAGTACAACTTTAAAAAAGAAAAAGAAGAAAACATCACCTTAAGAAAAGGGGAAAAAACCAAGAAAACTTAGGTGAACCTCCTAAACCTGGTCTAATCTTAAAAACTTACAACTCGTTAAATCCTAGACTCGGGTTCAATCAAGAAACTTAATGGCCAATCAATTTAATTTTGAAGGATTAAATCGTTGAAAAAATATTAATCAAAGTAAAAAAAAAAAAACAACAAATAGAATGATGATAAAATCTGAGAGAAAAACACCTAAGAATGATAAAATGTTTTAAAAAAATTAGAATAATCCCAAACCAAATAAATAGCAATTAAAAAAATAAGTACCAAATTTGAAAGATTAAAAAATAGGGTTGAAATTGAAAAGTATTTGTAATATGATGATTATTTATGGATTAAAAAATATTAGGTTGTGAAATTAAAAAAATATTATAGAGGGCTAACCTTATAGAATCAAACACAAAAGATAAGAAAAAAAAAGATTAAAAATAAGAAAAAAAGGAAAAAACCAAGCAAACGAATCAAACCTTCTAAACGTGGTCTAATCTCTAAAACCTGCAAGTTGTGAAATCTTGGGCTTCAGTTCAATTAAGAAACTTAACTCTTAACAAACTTAATTTTGAAACATGAAATCGCAAAAAAAATATTAATACAAAAAACTTGCAAGAAAAAAAAACAGCAACAAAAGAATGAGGATGAAATTTGATAGAAAAAAACTCATGGAGGATGAAATTAAAAAAAAAACAATTAAAAATGATCCCAAATAAAAATAATTACAATTAAAGGAACGAGGAACAAATTTCAAAGATAAAAAAAATATAGGGAATGAAATTGAAAAATATTTATATTTTGATAGATTATTTATAGATTAATTTGATAAAAGAAATATGAAAACATCAGTTTAGAAAAAAAACAAGCAAACCCGACATACCTCTTATCCATGGTCTAATATCTAAAAGTTACAGCTCATGAAATCTTTGACCCAGATTCAATCAAGAAGCCTAATTCTCAATCAATTTAATTTCAAAGGATGAGATTGGTAAAATAATGCCAAATAAAATAAACAAAAATTAAAAGAATGAGGACCAAATTTTAAAGATAAAAAATTATAAGGAGTGAAATTTAAAAACATTTGTAAAAATTAACCAAACCTGAGCAAATATCCTAAAGTTGGTCAAATTTTAAAAACCCATAACCCATGAAACCCTAGATCCAAGTCCAATCAAGAAGTTTATTGTGAGCTAATTTAAAAATATAAATTTTGAAAAGTTGTCGAAGCAAAAAAAACTGGCAATAAAAAGAATAAGGATTAAATTTGATTGGAAAAAAAAATAAAACAGGGTGAACTCGTGAAATAAAATCATGTATAACTTAAAATGAAAACTTGTCAAGGTTAAAAAATTGACAATTAAAAGAACAAGAATTAAATTTTATAGGAAAAAAAAGAGAGCAAATAAGGGTGAAAATCATAAAACAAAATCAATAGAAAAAATGATACTAACTAAAAAAATAGCAATCAAAAGATGGGGATCAAATTCAACAAATTATTCAAGATAAAAAAAATATAATAAAAAAGAAAAGGACCAAATATGAAGAACCAAAAAAAATTAAAGGGCTGTTCTTGAATTTTTAAGGGGTTAGCGTGAAAATTTAAGTGGGGGGAGAAAAGAAGGGGGAAGAAATGGCTGTTGGCGCCAAATCATCGTAAATATTGGAACACGCGCTGCCTCATCTGGTCGAGGCACTGGAACCTGTCAAACACCGCTCTAGAAGACAGTGTTTGGTGCTGGATGACCCCAATATGCCGCCCTACGAGGCGGGGGCTATCCACACAGCACACACACTAGCATGTTTTTTTTTAATTATATTTAATAAATGTATTTTACAATAATGCCCTTGAGTGCATTTGAAAAATACAATAAAAACAATATAAAATGATAAAAAAAACCATTAGGTGAGAGTTCAATTGCTTTTGTCTTTAGAGGCATCAATACGAAAAGGCTATCTTGCTCCTAATTTCTGGTTCAAAATTTTAATAGCCAAACAACAATATAATAATAATAATATAATAATAATAATAATTATACTATTATAACGAATAGTTTTCTATGTCTTGCTACAGTAACTTCTCTTGAAGGTGTAGTTCTTCTCTAATGTGGCTTAGTTTGGTCCTTGAATTGAATTTGTACCTGGCTACATTTTGACTTTGTTTCGGGCTTCAATGCCAGCATCTATATGTTCCACATTAAGTTTTTCATGTCTTGCCCACAGTAACTTCTCCTAAAGGTGTAGTTCTTCTCTAATGTGGCTTAGTTTGGTCCTTGAATTGAATTTGTACCTGGCTACATTTTAAATTTGTTTCGGGTTTCAATACCAGCATCTATATGTTCCACATTAAGTTTTTCATGTCTTGCCCACAATAACTTCTCCTGAAGGTGTAGTTCTTCTCTAATGTGGCTTAGTTTGGTCTTTGAATTGAATTTGTACCTGGCTACATTTTGACTTTGTTTCGGGCTTCAATGCCAGCATCTATATGTTCCATATTAAGTTTTTCATGTCTTGCCCATAGTAACTTCTCCTGAAGGTGTAGTTCTTCTCTAATGTGGCTTAGTTTGGTCCTTGAATTGAATTTGTACCTGGCTACATTTTGACTTTGTTTCGGGCTCCAATGCCAGCATCTATATGTTCCACATTAAGTTTTTCATGTCTTGCCCAAAGTAACTTCTCCTGAAGGTGTAGTTCTTCTCTAATGTGGCTTAGTTTGGTCCTTGAATTGAATTTGTACCTGGCTACATTTTAAATTTGTTTCGGGCTTCAATACGAGCATCTATATGTTCCACATTAAGTTTTTCATGTCTTGCCCATAGTAACTTCTCCTGAAGGTGTAGTTCTTCTCTAATGTGGCTTAGTTTGGTCCTTGAATTGAATTTGTACCTGGCTATATTTTGACTTTGTTTCGGGCTTCAATGCCAACATCTATATGTTCCACATTAAGTTTTTCATGTTTTTCCCAAAGTAACTTCTCCTGAAGGTGTAGTTCTTCTCTAATGTGGCTTAGTTTGGTCGTTGAATTGAATTTGTACCTGGTTACATTTTGACTTTGTTTCGGGCTTCAATGCCAGCATGTATATGTTCCACATTAAGTTTTTCATGTCTTGCCAACAATAACTTCTCCTTAAGATGTAGTTCTTCTCTAATGTGGCTTAATTTGGTACTTGAATTGAATTTGTACTTGGCTACATTTTAACTTTGTTTCGAGCTTCCATGCCAGCATGTATATATTCCACATTAAGGTTTTCATGTCTTTTTTTTTTTAATGATAATCAAAATGCTTCAAGTCTTGTTTTTTGTCCTGCTACAATTTTTAAATGGGCATCACCTACCGAGTTGCAAACAAACGAACAATTACTTTTTATTTGGTAAACAAAATACATGTCATCACCAACCACTAGACTTCCTTTCCTCCGTACAGAAGTTAAGCTGACAGTGCTTGCAATCTGCCCGTCGGGTACATATAAAGAAGAATTAATGAACAAAAGAATTATCCTCTAATTAATGAGATGATTAAAGAAGAATTAACGGTATATATAGTTATCGTCACCAAAATGTTGAAAAGGTTTCAACTAGTGACTGAACTAGGTGCAAGTAAGTGGCTGGCATTTCTTGAAAGATTCCTAATTAAGGATTAGAAATAACTAGATAGCTTATTCGTGTTATTGGGTCGGACCAAGATTTTTTAGCATAAAAAAAGATTTTCAAGAGTATGTTTTTAAAAATAAAAATATGTGATTTGAGTTTTGGATTCGATTGGATCCAATAAACTAATTTCATTTAATTACATGATAAAAAAAATAGTTACGGTAAATAAATCAAATAAAAAAGGTGACCACATGATGATCTACACAAAATTTTTTTAAAAACAATTACAATATTTAATTTCCAAACAATCCTATATTAAATGGTGAAATAAAAAAAACTAAAAAAATTGATCTAAACAAATAATACAAGTCAACCTAAGTTAAATGATAAAACAAAAAAAAAAAATTAAATCTTACAAAAACAATTTAAAAAATATACCGGAGTTAACCTAAATTCATGTGATTGTGTCCTGTGGCCATTCCCAAATCACTGAAAGAAAGTTCTAATTGATGGCCCATTTGTTAACTTTTGCTTTTGGCATGCATCTTTGTATTTATTTTTCTTGAAACTTTTTAAACAGAGGGGTCTATAGTATAAACCCTAGGGCCTTCAGATGCAAACTTGGCCACTCACAAATCGTTGCATCCAGCATTTGATGTTGTAGCCCACCTGCCCTTCTTAGGTCAGTGGATTATCTTTTCGGAAGTTGAGGATTTTAATGGAAGGAAAGATTGCTTTAGTTTCTCTTAATTAGGTGATATTTCTTGGAATTTCTCCCTAATTTTAAAACACTAATTAGAAATGTTTTAATGCTTTTCATTAGTGGTTAATAATATGTTAACACTTACTTTTTAAAATATTTTTTTAAAAAAATATATCAAAATAATATATATTTTTTATTTTTTAAAATTTATTTTTAAAATCAACATATATATTTTTTAAAGTTTTACAAAATAATTTCTGGGTTGCGTTCCCAAAAGGTATCTTAATTAGTCTTCTCTTAATTAAGTGATATTTTTTTAAAATTCCAAAATTCTTAAATTTTTAAACCCCAGTCCCAAATTTTTATAACATTGTTCTTTTCTCCCCTTTTCTTGTTTTATACATACATGACTGTACAAGCAAAGAGGTACAATGCCACAATGTGGACATTGTGTGGTTTAATTTGGGCAAGTTAGGTAAGAGTATATGCATAGCTTTTATTATTTTATTCAAGAACGTAGATTAATTAAGTTCAAATATAACTCGTCTTAATTATACTGTTTATATGTAACAACAAGTTCAGTTGACTAAATTATGTCAGCTAAATGCCATTTACACGCACATCACTTTGGATCAAGGTCAAGAATTAATTAACCGATTGATCACTAACAAATTACCAAGTGGGGATATACTCATCAACTGATATTGGACTGGAGGGAGCATATTGGAGATTTTTAGTCAAATCTTTGAGTGATTAGAGGTTGTTAACCTTTCAATCCCATATGAGATCATGCTGTGTAAGAGGAGAGTATTGATATGATGTGCATTTTTACATGTGCATGTGTCTTTGTGCCCACTGGCCTGCGTTTTCGATCAGTTTCTAGATGCTTGCGCAAATCAAATAGATATATAAAGAAATTAAAAAAAGAAGAAGATGATGAATTAATGATGAAAACATCCACCAAAAAACAGCAAATGGCAATACATGCATCTAAACTATTGAAGCAGAAGCTTGATGATGGTGTTAATTAAGCTAGTTCCAATTCCGTACCTCTTATAATTTTGATAAGCGAAGAGCAAAGATGCATTAACAGCTCCCAAGGGACAAAACAAGGCACTTGAAGAGAAAAAAACATGATACAAATTAAGGTTTTGGCAATAACAAAGTGAGGCAGATGCAGTATTTGGGCATATATATATATATATATTGATCCTGTATGTTTACTATGAAATCAAGTCCCAGGTAAGGATATGCTGAGCAGATCTACACTTTACTTGTTCTGCTATACGAAGGAGCAAGAGAGTAGTTAATTGTTGTTCAGAGTTTAGCTGGGCCAAGCAAAATCTACAGAAGAAAAAGAAATGCCTTTCATTAGCTGTGTTAAGGTTGGATTGGTGTTCTTTCCTCTCTACTCTGTGTGGAAAGAAAGGAATCATGCATGGTGATGAAGGCTTAACTGTTAATGCACTAAAGGAGATGATTATGATCGATCAGCTTAATTTGTTAAACTTGGAAACT
>Ga0307517_10002787_pt1 | contig 27789 bp, 18 predicted proteins | sample 23_EM_MG_FD_194515 | JGI IMG/M metagenome (GOLD analysis project Ga0307517, IMG submission 194515) | Populus trichocarpa ectomycorrhiza microbial communities from riparian zone in the Pacific Northwest, United States - 23_EM | ecosystem: Host-associated > Plants > Roots > Unclassified | place... | reverse complement strand
ATTGAAGATATAAAATCGATGAGTTTAGCCGGGAAGGTCTCTTCATCAAGTGTTGGATAACTTTCAAATTGGTATGGTTGTTGAAGAGCTTGCGTCCTTAGATGCTTGTTAATAAAGAAATTGGTGAATTTTTCATGTATTTTCTCGGAAAGTGTGGAAAATCCTAATAATTACGAGGAGACAATTCTGATACTCGTATTTATAATCCTCCCAGGGGATCTTTAATATAGAAAAAATATTGATTACCGAAATATGTTTTAATTTTCTTATAAGAATAATTTAAATTTCATCTAAGTATAATTTCATCTTTTTGTTAATGTATTTTTTTCTACAAAACAATAATTGTTTGGTTTTATATTACTTATTTAATAAAAATTAAAAGCAATTAGAATGTATATCAACAAGATACGTCTTTTACCTAGCTTGAGTTTCAAATTGAATAAAATGGAAATTGACCTAGTCAACTTGACATATCCAGGTACAATCAAGTTAAAACTTAGTTTGATTTCATTTTTTTTTTTCAAGAAGACGTGGTTTGAACCCTTTCTTTTTATATAATGAGATGATATTATTTTGGATTGACTTGGATCAACTCGAGATAACTCATACACTCATAACTCGAGTTAACTCACCAAACCCGAAACTCAGGTCAAAAACCTGGTTGGGTTTAATAACTTTTTTTAGAATCTATTTTTTATTTAATCATACAAAAATAAAATTAGCACGTATAGGAAACTCACCAAATAAAATTTAAGAAAACAAATCATTGCAAGAGGTTGTGCAAAAAAAAATGTTGTGCAAAAAAACAATGTCCGCTAAAGTCATAAAAAAATACCATAACCTTATTCGAAAACAAACTAAAAATTGAATGTGATGCAAACTTCATAGATATAAAGATCTTAAAATCCAATGCTAAATCAACTCTTCCTGGAAAAGTTAAGATCATGTTTGTAATTAATCTTGACGCAACAATAACTTTTACTGATGTATCAAGACTATAAGTAATCGAACCCCCACCAAATGCATATAAAGAGACATGAATGATAAGTATATAAGACGACATGAAACTTGGTTAATTATTTGACAAGTCAGTAGTTCAATAAAAAACTAGAAGGTATGAGCAAAACCTCACACAAACAATAATAATTGTTGAAATTAAAGTCTGTCAAAAGAAAACATAAATACAAGATGAATAACTCTATTTATAATAGGTAAGAAAATCCTAAATAATGTTGGAAAAAAATAATAAAAAATTTCTAAATAAAATAAGAAAATAATCCTAAATCAATTAGGAAACAATACAATTCTCGCATAGTAGCTTCTGAATCTCATTGCAAAGCTTTCTCGATGTTTGATTGACTTGAAATTTTTACCCAATATAAAAAAGACCTCTGAAAACTTTTGATAAAATCTCAATTTGATCTATTGGTCAGATAAAAAAATATCCTTGTTAGAGTAAAATTATGTATTAAAAAATAAGCCAAAAACCACCTCTAAAACCAGAATTAATTAGCCCATCATTGCAAAATAATTAGGCCCGTGTTGCAGATGGATTAAAGCTCTCTTGCACATAAATTAGAATAATTAAGGTATGATCATGACTTCTTGAAGTTGTAGCCTCTTTGAAATTCACATTGGCTCAAATACTCTAAATAAGTTCATTGAATGCATATTTAAGTTTCTTTACTTTTGATCTTGTAATTAGCCCAACTAGAACTTCTAATGGGTTATTTGGTGTAGTTGGGAATGCATCATCCCCTTTCTTCTAATACAAATTCATCCATGAATCATCTTCTATATCAAATAAAGAGAGAAAAAAAACATTGAAAGTAATAATATCACTCTACTTACCTAGTAGAGCCACTTTATAAGTATCATCATTAATTCTTTCAAGGATTTGGGATGATTAATCTCCTCTCGACATCAACTTTTCTTTTTTACTAATGCATCTAAATTCAATCACCTAGTTAAAAAATAACCCTTTTTCACTCAGTATAAGACCAATTTGGTGCTTAATTCCCGTAAGAGATGGCAACTTACTAAAAATCTCATCAGGAAAGATGTTCTTAAAATCCTGTAATAAAGAAATGCAAGCATCATGAATACAATGATCAAGGTCATTGTGTTAAAATATGTTTTCTTATACACATGTAAAATCATAGGTATGTCTGAAAAATAAACATTTTAATCTCACTCCCTTTTGCATAAAAATGAACATGTTTTAATTTTTATTTTTTTTTCACTCTTTTTTTTTCTCACCCTTCCTATATTCTCTCTTCTCTCGACTAAATCCTTGCTAATTCCTATTTTGGCCGAATCTAACCTTCTTCTCTCTTGGCTCATTTTATCTTCACTTTTCCTCACATCCTTAAATGATTGATCTTTTTCTTCAGCTTTGCTTTCTCCTTTCAATTTTATTTGATCTTCATACATTTATTTAGAATACAATGATACAAGTGTGAATGTCTTCTTATCCTTTTCAAAAGAATATATGTTTTTAAACCCATCATGATTGACTTTTCTATCAAATTACTAAAGTTTCCGTAACAATAAATGAGTAGCATGCATAGACATAACATCACCAAAACTTCATCCTTGTATTTTCCAACCAAAAAAGAAATCAAAACTTACATAGTATCTCTTACTTCTTCACAATCATTCAACTATTGAAGTCTATAAGGCTTTTTATTTTTAATAGTATTCAGATTTAATTTTCTAACAAGTGTAGTACTAGCAACATTAGCACAACTCCTACTATCAATAATCATTTTATATACCTTATTATTTATATGGCATCTAGTATGGAATATGTTTTTCCTTCAATGCTCTACATCATCCTCTTTAATCTAAACATTAAGTGTTCTCCTAATCACTAAAGTCTTTCTATCAATTGGATACTCAACATCATTATAGTCCTCATGTGGTGGCATCTCATCCTCCTTGAATTTTCACTTTTGAATTCAATATCTTCATGCTCTCTCATAACCATAATCCTTTTATTTAGATATTGTAAAACTATATGTTCACTCCTCAAACACTTAAAACTCTTAATATCACGATTATAATTAGATGGGATCTCAACTTTACCTTTTGTTCTAATGGCTAAATCTTTTCTTTAAGTCTTAGATGATTCGACTTTATTTCCCATATATTTAGATTTGATGTGGCATCCTCCTCTCTCCTATAATTCAGCCTTTAAGCTGGAAAAAAAAACACCTTAAACTACCTCCTTGATGTGTGTTGCTCTTTTTTTTTCAACTGCCTCTCTATTTTGGTAGCCATATGAGCCATATCTTTAAGCTCAATATAGTTCTGTAACTCAATCATATTAGTTATCTTTCTATTCAATCCATTCAGGAACCTTGCTATTGTAACTTCTCTATCCTCCACAACATTATCTCTAATCATGAAAATCTTTATTTTTTTATGGTGATCCTCCACACTCTTAGAACCTCGGGATAAATTTTGCAATCTTTGATATAGTTCCCTATAATAATGACTAAGAACAAGCATTTTTATCATGATTACTTTAATCTCATCTCAAGTTTGTATTAGTCTCTCTCCATTTCTCCTCTTTTCTAAGACAAATTGATCCCACCAAATAATAGCATAGTTAGTAAACTCAATAACAACAAGTTATACTTTCTTTACCTTAGAGCAATGGTGATAGTTAAAAATCAACTTCATTTCTTTCCCCACTTCAAATAAGCTTTTGAATTGTGTTTGCCTTGAAAAGTCAGAACCTTCATCTTAATACTACCTAAATCTCTATCCAAACCATTCTAAAATCCATCCTCTTTATCTATTCTCCTATGGTCGAATTGCTCAAATGGCTTAACTGCCCTAGGCCTTTGGTTTCTATGTGGCTGAAACCTATCATTATGGTTATCGTCAAAATTCTTATTGGAGGTAAATTAGCTTATCTCGCAGACCTTTTTTCCTTCAAAACCCCTACTATCTGGCACATCTCAAAGACTAACCATTTCAATTCTCAAACTAGTCATCTCACTCATTACTTTAGCAAACCTTGTATTCATCAACTCCAATTATTGTTGCAAGGCCAAATAACCTCATTCAAGATTATTTCTTTCTTTTAATGGTGATGATCCACTCTTAGTTGACATTGTTAAGAATTGATATCACTTTTCTCATGTTTCACATAAAGTTTTAGCTTTTTACTCTAATATACTCACCTTTGCCTTTTATCACTCAATTCTCAAAATTTTTGTTCTTTAAGGAACTAGTTCATAACAAATCAATTATTAATATTTTAATGGCACAATTTAAATAATGTAAAGACTCAAATAAGCAATAAAGATTGAAACTGTCAAAACAAAACTACAAATATAAAATCATGAATATTAATATGAATTTGTGTTAAATATGAACGATATGAAGACATGAAATAAAATATCAAAGTCAATGGAAATCACCAATATCTCCACCAATTATGAGCATTACACTAATCAATGACTCAACTTTCTAGAAAAATATTTTTTTCCTTTATGAGATAAGTTTAAGTGACCGGGTATATAAATACCCTTATTCACTAAGTAAAAAAAAAGGACAAACACTAGGACAAACTCGATACACAAATTCTTCACAAATAGACTCTCTATACATATATTGCATACATAGATTCTATATATAAATAGACAAACAAACATTACACACACATTTTCTTCCCATATAAATTTTATCCCTTTTATATTTACTAACTTAACCATCAAAGATTTTTCTATTCTAAAGGGGAACTTGTTTTACAATTCGGTCTCCAGCCTAGGACACGGCCAAGAAAGCTTCCATCTAGTTTAATGTTTTTATGATTTCATCGCATGTTATTATGAGAATCCATGGCTTACAGCCTCAATAATAAATTAAGTAAAGCAATGTTCGTCACTAAAAAATAGATATTATGCATAATATTAAAAAAAGAAAAAAAAACTTCATGTATACCATAAGCTCTCACAATTGTTGCTTATTATCTAGCAATGATGTAAAAAAAAAAAAACATATACGAATTTGCCAAAAGCCGAATCCAAGACAATATACAAATCAAAGCTGTGGAGAAAAACTCTCAAGTATGTAAATTAATTCCAAGATAAATAACAATCACAAGCATACAAATTAGTTTAAATAATAATCAATCCTAGGAAAACTAAATTAAAATAAAATAGGAACAATCTAGCTTGATTTGTGACTTGAATTGTTCAAAAGACTTGGAAGTGGATTCTTAGAATAGATGTTGATCTTAAAATAAGCTTTGACAACTTCTCAGTAATTGATGGACTGTTAAAGGAATTAACAGTGTAGTTTGTTTGTTTCTTTCATTGCTTACTTTCCCGCTCATTTTTCTGTTTTCTGGTAATTCTGCTACCATATCCTATTATTACGGATGGTAGTTATTTCTGTTGCAATTCGGTTATTCCTTGGCTGTCAACATGCATAATGCATGCACAGCGTAAAACTTCTGTAAATGGCTATATAAGCCATATGTTGATAACAAATAAAGGCAGAGGAGTGTAATACAAATCTTGATTCTCTTGATTCAAGAACTGTGAGTGGATTAACAATTGGTATTAGAGCCGCATCATAGGAGACCTGAGGGTGAGTGTGTGTGAGGAACAAAAGAAAAATTCAACTTCTCTTCTTTCTCTCAAGAGAATTAACAGAATTATGGAAAGCAACAATAACAGCTTTGTGCAGGCGGCCATTCCTAAATTTGATGGATATTATGATTATTGGGCGATGTTGATGGAGAACTTTCTCCGCTCCAAAGAATATTGGGATCTTATAGAGAATGGGATGTCAATAGAGGTGACACAGAGGACTGAGCCAGGATCTGTTTCTATGGCAGGAGCAACAGAAGGACAACATAAATTGAGTGAGGATCGGGCAGAAGCACAACGTAAACTGATTGAGGGGCAGAAGCTGAAGGACCTGAAGGTGAAGAATTACCTTTTTCAAGCCATAGATTGAAATGTCATGGAGACCATACTCAATAGAGACACTTCAAAAGGAATTTGGGACTCCATGAAACAGAAGTACCAAGGCTCTACTAAGGTGAAAAGGGCACAGCTACAAGCACTTAGGAGGGATTTTGAGACTCTGCACATGAAGGAGGGAGAAACAGTTAACAATTACTTTGGTCGTACTCTCACTATAGCCAATAAAATGAAGACTCATGGTGATTCGATGAGCCAAACCATAATCAACGAAAAAGTTCTGAGGTCCATGACTGCAAAATTTGATTATGTGGTTTGTTCCATCGAAGAGTCAAATGACTTAAATACATTGACCATTAATGAGCTGCAGAGCAGTCTACTGGTCCATGAACAAAGAATGAATGGTCATCGAGGAGAAGAGCAGGCTCTCAAGATTACTTACGAAGAAAACACTGGTAGAGAAAGAGGTCGAGGAGTGTTTAGAGGAAGAGGTCGTGACAGACTACAATTTAACAAGGCCACTATAGAATGCTTCAAGTGTCACAGATTAGGACACTTTCAATATGAGTGTCCTGCTTGGGAGAAAAGAGTTAATTATGCAGAAACAGATGAAGGAGAAGAATTACTATTAATGGCTTATGAAGAGCTTAACCATGAGGAAAGAAAAGAGATCTGGTTTCTTGATTCAGGATGTAGCAACCACATGAGTGGGAATAAAGAATGGTTCTCAAAACTGGATGATCAATTCAGACACACAGTAAAGCTAGGCAACAACTCAAAGATGGCAGTTATAGGGAAGGGAAACGCACAAATGAAAGTAAATGGAATTACTCAAGTAATTTCAGAAGTCTATTACATTCCTGAGCTGAAAAATAACCTGTTAAGCATGGGGCAACTTCAAGACAAAGGAGTAACAATTCTGATTCAGCATGGGAAGTGTAAAGTTTTCCATCCTACTAAGGGCTTAATCATTCAATCCAAAATAAGTACAAACAGGATGTTTGTTGTGCGCGCAACAATGATACCTAAAGCTACTACTTGTCTTCAAGTTGTGATAGAGGATGAAAGTTACCTATGGCATTGCAAATTCGGCCATGTGAGCTTTAAAGGGTTGAGAACCCTTCAATCCAAAAGGATGGTTAACGGTTTGCCTTCACCAGCAGCCTGTGCACAAGTTTGCACAACATGTCTAATTGGCAAACAGCATAGGGAATCTATTCCCAAAAAGAGCCTATAGAGGGCATCACAAAAGCTGGAATTGGTGCATGTAGATATATGTGGCCCCATAAATCCGGTATCAAACAGCAACAAGAGGTATTTTTTGAGCTTTATTGATGATTTCAGTCGAAAGATGTGGATCTATTTCTTGCATGAAAAATCAGAAGCCTTTACCATGTTTAAAAGATACAAGGCATGTGTTGAAAAGGAAACAGGAGCCTGCCTCAAATGTTTAAGGACTGATAGAGGTGGCGAGTTTAACTCAAATGAGTTTGAGGAATTTTGCAAAGAAAATGGCATAACCAGACAATTAACCACGGCCTATACTCCTCAGCAGAATGGAGTCGCTGAGAGAAAGAACAGGACTGCGATGAATTTAGTGCGGTGCATTCTTACAGATAAACAGGTTCCACAGGTTTTTTGGCCAGAAGCTGTAAGGTGGTGTATGCATGTGCTCAACAGGAGTCCTACTCTAGCCGTCCAACACTCAACTCCAGAGGAAGCATGGAGTGGTATGAAGCCTACTGTAGAGTATTTTAGGGTCTTTGGGTGTTTGGCCCATGTACATGTACCAGACCAGAGAAGAATTAAGTTGGATGATAAAAGCATACTGTGTGTTTTGTTGGGAGTGAGTGATGAATCAAAAGCTTACAGACTATTTGATCCAGTTTCTAAGAAAATAATTGTTAGCAGGGATGTTGTTTTTGAAGAAACTAAAGGCTGGAATTGGGACATGAGCAGGGAAGAAATAATCTCAGATGTACTAGAATGGGGTGATCCTGAAGAAGAAATTGATGGAGCTCAGAATGCACAAAAGCTGGGAACAGAGGATAATGAGAATGAAGAAGCAAGTTCAACTGGGGAACTTAGAACAGATGCCAACGAGAATGAAGAGGCCTTCTTCAAGGGCATGAATGAGGCAGGTCCAAGTGGCACTTATGCACATTCTAGTATGACACATGAAGTGAATCCTTCAGTTTCAGGGAGGGTAAGATGAATTCCACCCTGGATGCAAGACTACGAAACAGGAGAGAATCTGTCTGAAGAAGAGGACTTAAATGCTATGATTATTCTTACAGAAGATGATCCATCCATATTTGAGGAAGCTGTAAAGAGCAAGAAATGGAGAGATGCCATGAACAAAGAGATTGAGGCTATTGAACGAAATGAAACATGGGTTCTGACCACCCTACCCGAAGGAGTAAACAACATTGGAGTTAAATGGATATTTAAAACAAAACTCAATGAAAGTGGTGAGATAGACAAATGCAAGGCTAGACTTGTGGCAAAGGGATATGCACAACAGTATGGGATTGACTACACAGAGGTATATGCTCCTGTTGCAAGATTAGATACCATACGTTTGATAATTGCTCTAACAGCTCAAGAATGATGGAGTATCTTTCAACTGGATGTGAAAAACGCATTTCTGCATAGTGAACTCAGTGAGGAAGTCTTTGTCCAACAGCCCCAAGGATATGAGAAAAAGGGTGAGGAACACAAGGTTTACAAACTAAACAAGGCACTGTATGGCCTCAAACAAGCTCCACGAGCTTGGTATAGCAAAATTGAGACCTACTTCATCCACGAAGGCTTCAAAAAGTGTTACTGTGAGCACACCTTGTTCACTAAACTAAAAGAAGGAGGAAAGCTGTTAATTGCCAGTCTGTATGTTGATGATTTGATCTTCTTTGGGAATGACAGGAACATGTGTAAAGAGTTTAAGAAGCTCATGATGCTGGAATTTGACATGTCAGACTTGGGAAAAATGAAGTACTTTTTGGGAATTGAGGTGCTGCAAAATCCTGAAGGGATTTATATATGTCAAAGGAGGTATGCTCAAGAAATCTTAAAACGATTTGGCATGGATAGATGCAACCCAGTGAAGAATCCTATAGTTCCAGGCTGCAAATTGTCAAAGGATGAGGAGGGAACCAAGGTTGATGCAAGTATGTTCAAACAGGTGGTTGGCAGCCTCATGTACTTAACTGCAACCAGACCTGATTTAATGTATGGTGTTAGTCTTATTAGCAGGTTCATGTCATGCCCAACGGAGCAACACTGGTTAGCAGCAAAAAGGCTACTCCGATACCTGATGGGAACAATGAACCTGGGCATCTTCTACAAGAAAGGAGGTTGCAAACAGCTCATAGCCTACTCAGATAGCGACTTTGCTGGAGATATAGATGATCGCAAGAGTACTACAGGATGTGTGTTTATAATCAGCTCTTGAGCAGTATCATGGTCTTCTAAGAAACAGCCTGTTGTTAGTTTATCAACAACCGAAGTTGAGTACATCGCTGTTGTCTCATGTGCCTGTCAATGTGTTTGGCTAAGAAGAGTCTTGGAGCAGCTTGGTTGTGAACAGAAGGAATGCACTACAATTTTGTGCGATAACAGTTCCAGCATAAAACTTTCCAAGAATCCTGTTCTCCACGGCAGAAGTAAGCATATTGATATCAGGTTTCATTTCCTTCGTGAAATGGTGAAAGAGAATGTGGTTAACTTGAGTTACTGTAAAACTCAAGATCAGATAGCCGACATTATGACAAAACCTCTCAGGTTAGAGGTGTTCTTAAAGCTTCGAAGATTGCTGGGATTGTGTGAAATTCCAAACATAAACTGAATACAGTTTAAGGGAGGGAATGATGGATTGTTAAAGGAATTAACAGTGTAGTTTGTTTGTTTCTTTCATTGCTTACTTTCCCGCTCATTTTTCTATTTTCTGGTAATTCTGTTACCATATCCTATTATTACGAATGGTAGTTATTTCTGTTGCAATTCGGTTATTCCTTGGCTGTCAACATGCATAATGCATGCACAGCGTAAAACTTCTGTAAATGGCTATATAAGCCATATGTTGATAACAAATAAAGGTAGAGAAGTGTAATACAAATCTTGATTCTCTTGATTCAAGAACTGTGAGTGGATTAACAGTAATCACTAAATTATGAAATTTTAAATTAACTTTTTAAATTGATAGACGCCTATACTTAGGTTGATTTCTTGAACTTTTATTTGTTTGATTTGATGGACTAGTTTTCTGCTTTCAATTGTTATTCATTTTTATTTAATTTTGTGGATGATCCATTTATATCCCCTTTATTTTTCTTTTAAGTCTTAATTTCAAGATACTAAATATAAATAAAAAATATAAATTTGACATATATAAAACAAGTTTTATAAGTTTTAAAATCATATATGAAATTCAACACCACCCAACAAGTTTTTTAAGGGTATGTACATATGGTGTGCATTCTACGTACAATAGGGCAGATGAAAATAAAAGGTATCTTTTGTTGTTGTTGCAAGGAGATGGTTATGTTTGATGTTTTATATAAATAAAGAAAATAATTAATTGGCATGTTATATTATTATTATTTTTTATTCACACTTTTCTAAAATACCTCTGTAATTTTATGTTTCTTACAAGATGAGTTTTAAATAGAAATAATGTCGGAAACATAACCTGATATTTCTAACTGTAATCATTTTAAAACAATTTAAAGCAAAAATTGTGGCAGAATTATCCATATATTTCTTTATTTTTTTTTATCTCTATTAAGTATATGTTTGGTAATGAAAAAACAGATCGAAGACAAAAATAAACAAGCTTTGAACTCCAACCTGCAGCAACCACTAACTTCGACACTCCAACTCTCAGTCCCTGCCCAACCCCAGAATGACTCTAATCTTTTTTTCTTTTTCTTTTTCTTTTTCTGGACCTGCCAATTCCAGTACTAACATCCTCATTTCCTGCTCACTTTCGTCCAAGGATTGCTTCCGAATGAATCATTGCATATAGCTTATATTTTTAAAACAAGCCGAATCTCTGCTGTGAAGAATTGAACATCTTAAGTACATAGAAGATAATTATAATCCCTTCTGAAAGAAAGAAAGAAACCTGTAGAAGTGGCACACAATGTAATGTAACCAATCAGTTGGTTACATGTTGTGCTAATTTTATTTATGTAAATTGTATTTATTATTAATAAAAACTTTTATTATTTTTAATATTTTATTATAATTTATTAATGAATATAGAGTAAAGATAAAGTCATGGAACAAAAATACTTTGCATAGAAAATTATATAATTGTTATAATAATAAGATTCTTATTGTATTAAAATATTATTTCTAAATGTAATTCATGGTCACTGTTCTAGTAAAATTTATTATTAATTAGAGTTATTGAGTCCGGCTCATATTATGTTCCTTTCTTTATAAAAAGAAGTAGTTGCTGTCATAAATCGAAGTATGAGAGATACCTGGAACTGATATGCAGGTACTCGTCAAATGACAGGTGTACTGAAATAGTTAATCAATTTTTCATAACACTTTTGAATATCTCTGAGAATGCCAATGTCAAAGATTCTTGACATCATTAGCTTTCACATCAGGAATAGCTAATTAAGTTTCATGGAATTACCGATATCAACATCACCCATCAATATCATTAACTATTCTTAACCCAAATAGTTAATCAAGTTCAGTATTCCTTATTCTCTGGGATGGTTATGCAGATGTTAGTAAACCTTATTAACATCATTAGCCTCCCGTGCTCGAGACCAGCTAATCAAATTCAAGAAGCGATTATCAAAGAAGTTCATTAATATAGTTCATTATTCCTAACCAAACCAATTAGTCAAGTATGTTTTCATTTCTCATTTATTTCATCGGATCGATTCTTCTTTTGGCAACATCAACATGTATACAATCCAAGAATTAAATAGATTTCCAAGGTTACAGATATTTAAAAAGGGTATAGGTATAGGAAACCTACTTGTTGTAGAAGCTTGGCTCGCGCTCCCTTACTGTTGTTATGCCCTTCCCGCGGTCCCTCTTGAATTCGCAAGCATACCACATTATTTATTCACAAGCATACCATGTTATAATGATAATAACGACAATGTTGACTCCCTTTTTACAATTGCTTCATTTCCATTTGTGTTCCCAATACATCCCTTAAGGTTATGGTTCATTATTAAATCATAACTAACATCACAAATTCAATTTCAAATATGGCTTATTTCCTTTTTAATGTCAAGACACGGCACTACATATTTTTTGAAAGGAAGGAAACTTGATTATACCCCTAACATGACTAAATTTCCTGTTTTGACAATTTATCGAAACTACCAGCAGAGGTTACAACTCAACCTCTCCTCAAATATTTATCTATATCTGGAGTTCTAGAGCTCTAAATTAAGCAAGTCAGACTCGTTGGAAAGCTAATATCCTTGGCTATAACTTCTTTAAGAAACTTTTCCAAAATATTATTATTTTTAGGCCCGAATCCTCTCTGGAATTAGGGTGACAAATTTGTCCAATTTTCAACAATGGTTTAAATGAACCTTCAATTATCTTCATTTCCCCCTATTATCTTAAGACAACTATTTTTACGTTATATGCATGGTAAACTTCCTAAATATGATCTCTCAAGTGTCGTTTAAGCTAATTTGCCTCTTTTGTGTAAAATAATCGAGAACTATTTTAAGAAACATATACATCATTGAATTCCATGTTTCTCCTACATTCCGCAACTCCTCTTAAGAAAAGCCATAGGCTTTACATATGACCAATAAACTCGTTTCTACATCACGTAACACATGTATTCGATCTATGAAGTTCCCTACTATCAAGTTATCATGCTTCCCCTATTAGTAAACTTCCTACCATACCTAATCCACTCATCATTAACATATGAAATCTTAAAACTCGTGCTCCCCCTACTCAATTTAGCCTTGACTGAAACTTGGCCTCAGGAACCAAGCGTTCCCTTCTCCTTCTCATGCAATTATTTATATTATTTAGTTATTATTAATATTATAACATCACATCACAAAGACTTTATAAAGAAAATCAAATTTTATTTTCCTCCCATTCAACCCCTAAATGGTCGGCCACTCTTGTTCCTTTGGGCATTGATTTTTCTTTGGTATTTTTAGTAATGACAAATGAATTCCGTGAAAAAGATAATTTTGCCCCTTAAAGTAAGTTATATGGTTTTAATTATGAAAAAGAGATGATAATTTTACTATATGAATCCATAATAAATTATGAGTGCGTGTACAGTGAAGTACTCATCTCTTTTAGCTTTTATTTTAACTAGTTCATTTTTTTTAATCAATTTTAGTGCATATTATCTAAATAAAAAATATATTTTATTATGTTATTTCTCTTGTATAAACAATTTCAATATAAATTAAATAAGAAAAGGTAAATCCATATATTATATCACATGAGAAACCACTTATGATTACTAAAAACTCTTATTATAAGAAAATTTAGGAGGGGATAATACAAAATTTTCAAGGGAAATAATTTAATAATTTATATAATTGTAGGGATCAAAATAAACTTTGGAGGGGCTCCTGCCCTTATTGAGTCCTGATAATAATTTTTGGTTTGACTAAGTTACTATATGTCGTGCATTTTTAAAAAGTATTATATATCACATTACGAAACAAAACTTAAGATATGGTTTCTCAATCAAAGTTATTACTTTTTTATTTATATTTTTAATTAGAAAGGGAAAATTGTATTGTAGATTGATTTTTTTATTTTTTTAATTATATTTAATTTATTTTTCCTTTTATACAGATAAGAAGAAAATGATTTTCCTATTTAAAAATTATTTCTTTTTTATTTTTTATTACAAATGTACATATATCAATCATATATTTATTCAATTTTGTTGACTAAATGTCTACTCTAACTGAAGAATCACATTGTAGATATTATATGACATACAATGAGACAATCAAATTAAAAAATATGTTAAAAAAATATCAAAAAGGGAAGAATTATACGCGAAATCCAAATTTGTTATATATTAATGTTTATTGTTATCAATGATGTTTATGGATGATGTGTTGATATTGCTCCTATTTTGTTTTTGTTTTTCTTTTATATCTTTAAATGTAGTGTTTATTTGGGAATAGGATAAAGATTGTATTTCAAAGTATTTTTTGTTCAAAATCATATTAAAATAATATATTTTTTATTTTTTAAAAAAATTATTTTTAATATCTGCACGTCAAAATGATTCAAAATACTAAAAAATAATTTTAAATAAAAAAAATCTAAATTTTAAGTAAACGATGTTTTAGCCACAATACCAAACACGTATATAAAACTCATATTTTGCATAAAGAAAATAGCTTTACCGAATAACTTTATAGGATTTTATAGATTTTCAATTTGCCGGCTTGCGAACAAATTTTATTTTTACTACCGGGATTCAGAGTCCGTTTGGGAACGCGGTTTCAACCGCGTTCCCTCAAATTTTGAAAAACAATTATTTTTTTTGCTAAAAAATATTCTTTTATGTTTTCAGATTGTTTTGATATGCTGATCTCAAAAATGATTTTCAAAAAATAAAAAATAAAACATTATTTTGATGCATTTCTAAGTAAAAAACACTTTAAACAGTTACCACTATCACAATCTCCAACAGACACTTAGATCCACCAAGGTTGGGACCGATTGCATAATGTACCCTAAAATCCACACTCTACATAGGAGCTTCTTCTTCTGTTTTTTTTTTTTTTGTTTTTCCCCCACAAGTATCACCATGAAGGAAGGAGTTTTCTACTCTAGTCCTAATTTATAAACTTAACTTGATTGAGTTGGAAAGTTCATCAAATCAAACAACAAAGGGAAAAAAAAAAGTAGATATTTATATAAGAATATAAATTTCTGTCAGAAATTAGAAAAAAAACTGACAATATGACTTGAATTTCTTTTTGTAACCACTTTCTCTTATATATGTTCTTATTTTATATATGAACGTGTTCGATTGGTTGAACTTCAAAACTCAACAATATTAAGTTGTAAAACCAGGACCAAGGTAGAATCTTCAAAGATAAAGAAAACGATATTTTTTTTGAATAAAAGCCATTCTCTATTGGTTTTGAACAAAACCCATAAAACCACACTTAGAAAGTTTGTGTTGCTTGCTATAGAACTTGAAATTGAAAATCTTATGTGAATACAATCTAGCCTTCAATCTTTACTTTTTGATCCTCCTTTTAGCGCTGCAATATAATAATGACAAACATTGTTAGAGAAACTAAAGAAAAGAGGCGGAGAAAATAAGAAGATTTTAACCTAAAGATTTTTTAAAAAGATGACCCGACTTCAAAGCAGAACGAAAAGATACAAGAGCGATAGTATGCAGTCAAAAAAAACCTGAGGTGGGCTAAGATTTTGGAAGTGAAACGCGAGATACCGACCAGACATGACAGGAACGGTATTAACAACAATGGATCTTATGTCTATTAGTAAGTTTTTGTCTGTCTCACCATGGATTTATATCATCATAAACGGGAAGCCAAAATATGAATTTCTTTGTGAAGCTACAATGATAGTGGTATATGAACCTTCTTTGATGTGTTTTTTCCTTTCAAAGTCAGATTTTTTCCAGCCTGTGACAAAAATAATGCTGATCTACAGCTTTGTCACAATATCGCACATCTTTGAAGCCCGAGAGCTGAAAACAATCTTCTACCAGTTGGCCACAAGCGGGAGAACAATCCTTCTCTAGGTTCATCGGCCACATCTTCAACATCCTCTGTGTCAGTCCCATTTGAATCCTCCTGATCACCATTCTTCTGATTTTCACTTGTACTCTGCTCTTCTCCTCTGTCGTCAGTTCCAGCATCTGCAATTTCCCCTGGCTTCTTGTCAAATAGTCCTTTAAATTGTCTCCGTGCCTTCTTCTCGACATCCTGCTCATCAAATGGACAAGCAGCACGATATGAATTGTGTATGTCCATCTCAAATTGCAAATAGAATTTGGTTGCACATTAACCCACCTGCTGCTTCTGCTTCAGTTTTTTAAGAGCTGCTGTTGCATCAAGTTCAGATGATTTGTCGACTTTCAACATCTGACATCCAGAAGCATATTCAGACAATGGATGTCAAAGAATTAGAAGTTTGCACTAAATAACAACTACAGGTGCTACCATTTCAAAATCACTTCTTGCTTCCTCAAAATCTCCAACTTCCATGTAGGCCATTCCACGGCGATAAAGGGCCTTGACGTGTGCAGGATTTGCTTCCAGAACCTGCAGGATTTATCAGCAATGAACATCAACATCCAGACTCTGAAGGATGGCAATGGACTTCAGGATAAGTTAACTACTACGCATCCATTGAAAAGCAAGCTATGTTTTTTTGGTTTCCCACTTTCCAGATAGGGGAACTTTTCTGCACAATTGCCTCATTGGCATCTGTATTTTTTCAAAGTGCTTGTCCTAGGAACATCATATATAGGATAATATCAGACAAGAACATCATATATCATCCTATGGCATGCTCTCTTACTGCTAGCTGATAGCCACCTCAATGCTCGACCCCAAAACAAGTCGTAAGCAATTAATGTGGGGCTAGGAATTGACCAGCAGCTTTCTGCACAAAGTGTGCTGCCATAGGGAGTTTGGACCCTGTCATGTTATACAAGAGCTGGATACCTAGTGTATTGCCAGTTGTGCTTCACATGAAATTCCTCATCTGAAAGACTTACAAAGCCCTGAACCCCAGTAACTGATTTCAATTAATAATATATAATTGATGCCCAACATAATCTGTCTTCTCACCCAAATCCAATAAACTACAGCAGGCACATCAATGACATCTTTTTCACAGCATTGTACTCCTTACACTCTAGTAGAGGCTCTTGCTAGACAAGATTTCCATGTAAGAAAACAGAAACTAGTTGAATTAAACACATACCTTATTGCATGTCTCAATGGACTTTCTGCATTCCCCTAATTTGAGGTGGCATGCAGCGACATTTAGATTTAACAAATTCTTCAAACATACAAGAAAGAAAATGAAAGCATCAAGTGAGAGATGGAAAAATATATTTGATAGTGATTCTTTTCCTACACTGCAAGGGGTAAAAAGCTTACTCTTGTATTCAGGAAAACTTTCCCTTCCTCGTCATCTTGTGGATTAACATGATTAAATTCTCGAAGAACCTGTGGAACAGTTTTTCATGATGTTATATGAGGACTTGAAAGGTTCATAAATACAACTCAGACATTTACGAGCACAAAAACTTTTGAAGAAATCAGAATAAAAGATTTTTATCTTGAGAAGCAAATTTTGACGATTAGGAAAGATATTTTAGCAAAACTAAATTGCAGGTCATGGCACTTCCATAATTAACAATTTCCGAGATAAGAACATGTTCGATATCTAAATATATAATTCAGTTTGATGACCAATTGAAAAACAAACTTGATTTCATGTACGTCACCAACTGGGAAATGTGATTGCTTGCTAGCCTAAACATGTAGATACTGAATTTCAAAATACTGATTATAACATGACAATGCCAGCAAATGGCTTCATGCAGTGTGGTGGAAATAAATCCAGAGTAATAAAAGATGGGAACCCAAGAATTTGAATGGCAATGTTAATGCTCAAGATGTGAGATGAATGTAGTTAGGAGAGAGCACATTACCTTCTCATATTTTGCCTTAGCAAGCTCAAACTTTCCTTCTTTGAAAAGCCTGTTTCCCTGAAGATCAAGGAGATCATCACAATTTCAAGATCATAATACACAAATTTACACCCCAAACAACCAATTCATGTCATTGAAATAAATTACTATAACTGGAACACATCCAAATTGCCAGTAAAGTCAGCACAATTAACAAACATGAAGTACACATACTGTGGTTCTGATCTTCTCTGCTTCATCCATTACACCCTGAAAGTCCAAACCAGTCCAATCCTGAAAAAAGTATCCATGATATAAATAGGAGAGAAATTCATAATCCTCAAACATGAATTCCAAATAAGTATCTTCTGTGACTTGAAGCTCAATCAACTGACACAAGTACATTCATAGTAGTTTCCTATGTGATTCCAAGTTCACCTCAATCAATTTCGAATACAGAAAACACTATAGAGCCAAAAGCAGACTTCAGTGGCAAGCCATAGACAAAGTAATTAGCAAAGTTAATAAAGACACAACACTAACTATAGGTGTTTAAAAGAGTTCATCAAGCAGCATTTCAGCTAAACTTCTACGAGACAACATTCAGTTACCTTTGGCATCTCAAAACCAAGAAGCTCAATTTCCCATTCAATATGAGCACCTTCAGGAACATTTGCCGGTCTAATTATATAGGAAGGGAAAACTTGGTCAGAAAGTAGTTAAAGAATGATGATGTCAATAGCAATACAAAATGTGCCTGTAATTTATGCCGTATTTGCGGCACAATAGATCTCAAAATGTAACCTGGTAAACTTGTCATATGCGTAGTCAGGAGGGCAAGTAACAAGAGCTACCTCTCCAGGAAGCATTAAGCGCACACACATTTCAAAACCTTCAGGCACCTACAAACAAAATTCAGTCATTTGTTATTCCCCTAAACAACCAATTCATAAAAACCTATTCCATCCTTTACACGAGAGAACTCACAAGCCCTTCTCCAGAGCTGAACTCCAAAGGCTGACCATCATTATCAATTCTTGTATCAATGACGACTGTCTTTTCTTCATTAAGCAGCATACCCTTGTAATGAACCCGTAGTAGACTGTCCTGAAGAGGGCAATCCATAGGAAACTCACCTAAATTTTCAGAGCTATTAGAAATCTATATTTTAGCATGCATGATTTCATAATTGCAAAACCAAAAGCAGTTAAATAAATGGATAGACACTTGCAAAAGAAGCTAGGACTAAATAAGAAAAAGGGAGTTGGAATGAAAGAGGTGAACGTGCCCTAATTATATAGAGCTTAAAACACAAGTGGAGACATTCTGCATTTCTGGATTTCATTGCGCTTTTCAAGCAAATAACAAGAATCATCATCTTAATTTCAAGTATAATCTTTGATGTTTCCTGATTAAATAAACAAAAAGGAAAATTGCATACTATCCTTTATGCTTTCCAAATAACCCAAAGCTTAAAGGGTTGGACTTTACAATTAAGTTTTTCAAACATAACATAGTTTCAATCAATCTGAACTTATTGCAACAAAAATCCAACGCTTTGTCCATGGAAATCCAGGTAGAGCTTGCATGAGAGCTCTCCTTGACCCTTAAAAGGGTTAATTACTTGCATCATCCCTATATTATGGTGATTTGATAAATTGAGTCCCTCTACTATTAATCTGATGAATTAAGTCCCTCTACAATGTTTTCCATTTAAATTAGAATCCTCCATCCAAGACGCCGTTAGCAAGTACTGCCTGAGCCTTTAGATATTTGAAACCTGTCCAGATTTACTAAATTTTGACATCTTCTTTTTCAAAAAAAAAAGGCAAACATGACTACATTTAAAAATTAAAAAAAAAATACTCTGCCACTTTTCTAGCAATCACACAAGCTAGAAAAAACTGCACCCTTCCTTTCTCTATCCCTTCTCATTTGCATTTTTCCTTTTTCTATCTTATTTATCAATCTACCAAGAAACATGAGATAATACAAAACCCCCTAAAGAAACAAAAACAAGAGATGATAGTCCTCATGAAAAGCAAGGCCATTTTAGGGACAATTCACCGAACATGCAGTAGGCTTCTCTTGTATAACCATTACAACTTTATTTCTTTCTCCTAATCACTACAAACGCTTGAGGATTTGAGTATTTTTAATTTCTTCAGTTTTCCTTTTCACAAGCAAAACTGTTGGGAAAACAAAGACTATCAGATCTACATTTAGCCACCAACACTTTCTTCTCGTCTCATTATCAAAAACACAGCTATTTTTATATACTTATCCCAATCTAGTTGTGGAGAGGAGTACTTGGGTCAAATAAGCGATAAAATCAATACGGATTTAAAATTGAGTGGTACACATAATTTTTTCATAATCATTTTAAGTAGAAGATTATGATCTCAATGCCACTGAGTTGAGTGTACGCAAGTGAGGAAAAGCTGGCTTTCATTAGAAGTTAGATTCAGTGAGGCTGGAATATTTGTACCATTGAGATTTTTGTAACCTAAAAATGTGTTTCTATTTATCATTGTAGTTCCCAAAATAAATCTCTCGAGAAAAAGAAGGTGGTGGTCTCCTCCACCATTGATCTCCCTCTTTGTAATATTCATCACCATAAACAGCCAACATTTCACAATCCAAGAATGAACGAATCCAACAAGCCTTTTTACATGCACAAAATCAAGACCTTCAATTATATGCAGAAAATCTCTCTTTTTAATTTTGGTCAAGAATTATTTAGTTTAAGTTCTACAGAATTTTGTCTCAATAGGGGTGACGAGGTTTTAAGGTTTTATTAATTTTCATTTTTTAAAAACATTTTAAATATAAAGAAAATTAAGAAATATAGATTTCATTTTTTAAGCTTTTTCTCCTACAGCATGACACATCAAAAGCATCTGCTTAGGGTCAGATTGGACTCTCTCTTTTGGCCCATGCTTGCCTCAAAAGCATGATTCGGAGCTCTCTAAATCATTATGAAGTCAGTTAGGGGTCTAGCTCAGCTCTAAGCCTAGGATAGGACCTCGTCCAGGAACCAACTTCTTTCTATTTTAGCATAATGAGAATGGATGCAACACGACTAGCATGACAGCACATTATTCTTAATGGTGCAAGGGATTGAGGGTCGTAAATTTTAATGGAATGTATAGTAGAGGGACTCCATTAATCATATTAATAGAAGAACTTAATTAATCAAACTCTACAGTAGAGGAGTCAAATGTAATTAACCAAACCCTAAAAGAGAACCGAAAAAACAACAAGAGAGAGAGAGACTCAGCAGAACCCCGACACTGTCCAGTAACTGTTGGTGCAAATTTTGACACTTTTATTCTGCAGGATAGAATGTAAATTGCACTCATAATGGAATTATTGAGAAAGATTTTAGAACACCGACAAGATGCACCAGAATACTAGTAAAAGGCATGCATGCACATCAAGGGAGAGCACATTAATACAGACCCTGTATAGTAAACAAAAATTGAAAACAGCTTTAAAGTGTTCCCCTTTACATATTTTAATAAAATGAGGAACTATACAATTATACCCTGAAAAAAGTGGTTTAGAAGTTTCCGAAATGATTTCTCAGATATAGAATCCAATTACATGATTCTCTCACAGCATCCATGTATTTTTTATACAGTCCAGAAGGATATCAGAAAATTGGAGCAGAGAAAATAATAGAATCAAGCAACACATAAATACGGATGCATGCACCAACAAATCAATAGCATTTTTAAATAAACTCTGAATCCACACCTTTTCCATCACGAAGCCGACGCTTTATCAAGCGTCCATCTCCAAGCATGTCCCTCACCTGTCAACATTAAGTAAAGAGAGTTAAACAGCACCACCAGGAACTTCACCAAGGAAGAAAATGCAGTTTTTGATGAAAAGAAAAAAGAATAAAAACCACAGTATAATAATATACAATCCTGACTTGAAAAAGCCAATGCCTATCTAACAGTATACCTCAGGAACAAATTAAAAGCTTCAATGTATTTTTCAAGTGTGTGCATATATCCATTCATCATTAATCACCTAAATTGTGGACAAATCTGAATGAGGATAAGCTAATCAGCACATATATACAGCAACAAAGCCCATCCTCTAGTACCATCAAGGCTCCCCCTATAGAGTAACCAACTAACCATACAGGAATGGGCAAACTAACCACATATTGCGGCTCATCTCATGGCCATATTCAAACCTGAGTAAAATGAAAGCATGCACACAAGAAAATTGAACATGATATAAGATATATAGTGCAGCATATATATGATAATTAAAGGAAGAAAATCAATCCATATAAACAAAGTGATGACATAGCATATTTCACATGAATTGGAATTTTAGCTAACTAAATTAGCATTAAGATAATTATCTGGTGCAATCATCAAAAAATCCCTCATCAATAAACAAACCTATATTTTTAAAGAGTAAATTTATTACTCAGATTGCTCTTTGGATTAGGATTTCCTATTTCAGAGTTTTCCGTGTTTTATGAAAGGCTTTCAAATGCATGTTCCATATGCAACAAGAATTACAGTTAATCTCTCCAAATAGAACACAGAACTAGGTTGCTTTTGTGCAAAAAAGAATTTCTCTCGTGACAGAGAGAGGAAACTACAGACATTACATGGTGAGAATTTGTACTTTCATGAAAGGAATGGGTGTGATAAAATTTTGCGATTGTTTGTGGGCAGTTTCCTGGAGATTTTCTTTTAAAGGATAAATGGCACAAATGCGAGTATTCTCTCGGTTATGTGGATTAGGAAAATGTTTACCCACCTTAAACCCGGTGTCCTCTATTCTAATATTATAAGGATTTGTGCAATCATAAAGTAACATTTAAGATGGCAGCAGAAAAGTTAGCATACAAATGGATTATCAATTATGATTTGCAACTAGGAAAAGATGCTGGATAAGAAAGCAACTGAAAGAGAAAAATAGAAAAGGGAGAAAAAGCAAAGAAATACTGCAAGGCTCAAAAGTTAATAATCAAAAAAGCTCTCTCAGTAGATAAATAATGTGGGGTCCAGTATGGGCACCAAAAACAAAAAATATCATGGGCAACAGGAATTCCTAAACAGTAAACATTAATTGAACTACTACGTAGAAACTACAGTAAATTCCCAATCACTAGTACTTTAGTAGGAAATACACCGAATCCTACAAAATAAAAACATAACAACCTAAAGTTACAAATAATCAAAACAATGATTCTCAAAGAAATGCTTTGCTCTCCATCAATAAGAAAATTTCTGACCTGAGTGAAATGGATAAGCTCTACTTCGAACTGAACTTCCTCAAGACCTACCACGGACATGAGCGGAGATTCAGTCAAGTACTGATTGGTAACATATATTACTGCCTTCTCTTCTCGTGTCATAGTTCCAATTCCCATCTCAAGACCTTTAGGTACCTAATATAGTCAGAAATAATCATAAATACCTTTAGGTACCTAATGCAAAATATTTTAAGAAAATCCAAATAACTTCTCTTTCAATAGTTTAGATTATTGAGCTCAAGAAATCAACATGATGTGCTTGGGAATAAGAACTGGGGCAGAAAGATGTGAAACTGATGAAACATATTGCCACTAAAGATGAAAATACTAAGAAGTATTTTATTAGACATGAAAAACCAAGAATATCAAAGAAAAAAGTAGTATATTAAAGTGGAGCAGAATGCATCACCAACCTCAGATTTTCCAATAGTAAAGAAATAAGGTTCTCCTTGTTTGGGCGATAGAATTACTTTGTCATCTCCTGTCTTCGCAGAAATCCTGGAAGTATAGCACATTTCGTGTAAGGACTTCATATGTTTCATCTAATAGTCCAACAAAAATCCAAAAGAATAAGAAAGGGGATTTTTGGACAAGTTTCTACCAAGCTTTTACTTCATATGGTTCTCTTGGCGACTCCCAACCCTGCCCTTCATCTATTACCTATCCATGTAAGTTGTCAATTAACTATGAAATAAATTTTAAATCTGAAAACAAAATAGGACAGATAAATACTGACTGTAAAAGTCACATTACTCCAGTTAACAAATGTCCACCCCAGTAGCATCTTCTTAGTGTTACATGCATCTGATTCACCCATTTATTTCAATGCCATCATTGCTTCCCACATCCTATGTTTCCTTCTCTATAAGGACAACAGTTTTTAATAGTTGTTTGTCATCACTATATAGCATATCAAAATTATTCACTTTTACATTTGTGGGGTTTGTCAAGGTGTAGGGAGTGATGGACATTTACAACTATTCTCATTATACTCTAAAGAGAAACTACTTGACCAAATTCAATATTTAATATTCAAATGGTGCTCTCATAAATATAACAAATGTATCACTTTGCAATCTCCTATGAATTTAATCCTATGACACTGAGACTTTTCAATATGAAAGCAAATGACAGTACCGTGACTTTGGAATATTCCCTCTAACCAAATATAAGGACCCAAACCATAATTCATATTCGCAAAAAGTTAGCATGATACATATTAATTTATCAAAATGAATTAATCAAAATTTTAATTATCTAAAACTACTTCAATAGATGCACATAGCACAATTATAAACTTCCCCATAAATCAATCATGGTATCCACCACATGTATCTCGTGCAACAGATAAGTATTTTTCAGTACCTTCTTTATGACTCCTAAATCATCACTGACAACCTGGTAATCAGCACAAACACAATTCAAGATTAGAATTAAGGATAGATCAAATGAAATAAAATGTAACAAGTCTTGTTCCTTTTAACTAAAACTTCAAAACATTTTCAGAAAATAAATGGGAAAAAAAAAAAAAACTAGAAAAGGTTGTAGAGAAGATATTTTAGTGTGCTCTCCCTTCTTTCAGCATCTATAATCAACCATTGTTAGCTTTAAGATATATTGGTGTATAAATGCATAAAATCTAAGTGTAAGAATCACAAACCTCCAAGGATCTTGGATTGCATTTCAATTAACAGTAACACAAGGCATCATGAAATATCATATAGAAATAATATAACGGAAAAATAATCATGAGAAAAAAATATTCAGCATTGCCAAAAAGTAACAAAATAAAATGATAGCATTTAGAATAAAAGCCTTGCCTTGACTTTCGAAAAGTCTATCATCTCAATCTCAAAATGAAGTTCATCATCCCTTGGAAAGCTACTTGGAGGTGAAACTGGACAGTCCGCCTCAGAATAATGCATTTGAGGTTTCATCTTGAACTGAAACAGGAGGTTTGAAGAAAGAAAACATGAAAATTCAGCATAGTTAAATGATGGGATTATCTTTTTCAACACTGTATCCCATGCTTTTATAGGTAAAAGTGAAATTAAATAGATTAAACAAACTGAATGAAATTAAACAATTAAATAAATGGTCTCTCATATATTGATAGAGGATGCCCAATTCATTTTACTTCTTGTTGTGCATGTAATTCTTTTTTCTTCTCATTTTTCTTTTTTCTTCTTTCTTTCATCAAACATGTGCTTGCAAGGGGAAAAAACACATGTGCATGATGAAACGAGTGTGCGCGCGCGCACACAATGTTGTATGGAAAATGAGGAAGCTCAATACCATTGCAACTTCACCACTCAACATTGTTGGAAGCCCTTCAAGTAATCCTAATAACATCTTGCTTTTTCCCAAAACCTGTCGTATTGGAGTGCCCTTGCCTGCGAGTCAAACAAAACATTCACTTTAATACGATGACTAGATGACTCAAAGGCATTTACTTGAGGCCTAATTGTCAAATTAAGTCATTCTATTAAATAAAAATGAAGACAGTTAAAACTCCTCCAGAACTTCAACACATATATCCTCAATCCATAACCTCACCTCCGTATTCTGATCTTGTAGACTCAACAACAACTCCAGCTAATGTCCTAACAGTGCAATGATATATGACCTGCAAAATGCTTATAAGAAAAAACAACCTAGTAACTGAAATTCAGCAACTAAACCAACCAACGCACTACACGATTACACACAAACACGAAGCATGATTAAAACAGGAAGGAAAGAAAGTAACCTGATCACCATCAGATGGTCTCGCATCACCTCCTCCTGGTCTAATTTCAGCTTTCATTAAACTTCCAGGCACAATTTTCTTTCTCCTGAGTACCAAAATTAACAAAATCAAAACAGAACAAGACAAATCTTCACCTAATTCATTAGCTATTGATTAAGCATTAAAAAAGTGAAGGCATATATTGACCTCTTCTCGGTCTCGGTAGGCTCTTTATTCTTCTTCTGTGGCACATATTCTTGCGCCGTACCGTCCTCCGCAGCCATGTCTGATCCCCGACTTCGAAGAATCGAAGCTGAGCAATGGAATAACAAGCAGACTGACTAAACCCTAGCAGAACTTACAGTGGTAAATGAACTGAATTGCACGAATCGAAATGCAATATATCCTGATTTCTAGAAGAATCTGTGACTAATTGACCGCAGGTCGTTATCTTCGAAGATGAAGGTCGATGGAGGAGTTGGAAATTAGTTAGAGCGTTTGGTTAATTTTTTGGGTAAATTTCATTTTCACCTCTATAGATTAATCGATGTTCCATTTCCATCCCAATTTCTTGAACTTTAGCATGCTAGGGTATTCACTTGCTGGATTTCTATTATATCCATCTTATTTATATTCAAAACTAATATTTACATCTTATATTAAATGTCAAATTTATAGGTATTATACATATATTTAAGGTATTCATTACCTCAATATTAATATATATTATATTTAATAACTAAACTATAAATATTTAACATGTACATAATATTAATATATATATTTCAAGTTAGATTTGACAATATCTATATTTTATTTATTAATAAATAAGAATTTTAGATATTTATTCTCAATCCAAAATATTAATTATTTAAAAGAATTATCTATCGATATCAATTTAGTTAGATATTCATTATGTTCGAGTTTAATTGTTATCTTGTTAGTAATATAGATCTTTTAATGTACAATAAATTTAATTTAACATGTTTAATTTTGTGAAATATTTTGCAAATAATACTTTATTTAAAAAATTATCTAATAATTTTAATAATAACAACAACAACCACCGCTTTATCATCATGATACATCATTATTATTTTACTATCATCTTAATTTTTATATAAATACTTATTAAATATTGTTGTGATATTTCATGTAGAAACTCTGAAATAACTCAAAAATATAAACAAATTGAAAAGTAGGCTACCTAAATCGCCAACGATAATATTAGAACTTTTTTAAATAAAGGGGGCAAAATTGTGTTGAGCCATAGACAAATAAAAAAGAGAAGAAAGGATTCCTGTGGTGTGAGCAAAAATGAGTGAGAAGAAAGGATTCCAAAATAACTCGTGTTGTTGTATCACGCGAGATGCGTTTCACGGTCTTTTGTAGCTGCAACTAGAACGAGCCAAGGCATCAGCTAGAGGTGCTTGTGAGCACATTTATGGCATTATGTGCCCGTTTGGATTTGTTTTTAATTAAAATAATTTTTATATATATTTTACACAGTTATCAAAAATAATTTTAAAAAAATAAAAAAATATTATTTTAATATATTTTTAATAAAAAAATATTTTATGCTGCAATCGCAATCACAATCTCAAACAGACATAACTGCACTACTATGTTTATTTTTGTGTTCTAAGAGTATTTTTGAAAAAAGATTTAAAAATTTTAATTTTAAATTTTAAATTAATATATATTTTTAGTGTTTTTAGATTATTTTAATTTACTGATATTAAAAATAATTTTTTAAAAATAAAAAAAATATATTATTTTAATAGATTTACAAGAAAAAAATACTTTAAAAAACAACCACTACCGCACAGCTAATATTTAAAAATGATTGCAATACCTCCAAGGCCACACACCTTTTTATTTTCCTAATCACATCTATAAATTCAATTGCAGGAGTTATTCTCATTGAAGTGCAGTTTTCAATATTCTATTAGGATTTAAAAAAAAAAAACGTTTATTGGTATTCTTCTTTTCTTTAGATTGATGGTATTAATTCTAAATTTTTCATAATTAACGGTTCGTGTGATATTTTTGTAGGATATGCGGACGAGTACTGAAGAGCACTAAAGCACATGGTTCCCAAGAGATATATATATATATATATATATATATATATATATATATATGAAAGTAAATA
>Ga0307517_10002786_pt1 | contig 27793 bp, 18 predicted proteins | sample 23_EM_MG_FD_194515 | JGI IMG/M metagenome (GOLD analysis project Ga0307517, IMG submission 194515) | Populus trichocarpa ectomycorrhiza microbial communities from riparian zone in the Pacific Northwest, United States - 23_EM | ecosystem: Host-associated > Plants > Roots > Unclassified | place... | reverse complement strand
GGACGTATTCGTCGCCGTCCTTGACCGCCTTCGACGTGATCGCCGAGACGTCGGACCCCAACGCCGGTTCCGACATGGAGAACGCGCCCCGGATGTCGCCGGCCGCCATGCGCGGCAGGAAGTGGTCCTTCTGCTCCTGCGTCCCGTGCTGCTTGAGCATGTAGGCCACGATGAAATGGGTGTTGATGATGCCGGACACCGACATCCACCCGCGCGCGATCTCCTCCACGCACAGGGCGTACGTCAACAGGGACTCGCCCAGGCCGCCGTACTCCTCCGGGATCATCAGGCCGAACAGGCCCAACTCCTTGAGCCCGTCGACGATCGCTTGCGGATACTCGTCGCGGTGCTCCAGCTCGGTGGCGACCGGGAGGATCTCCTTGTCCACGAAGTCGCGGACGGTGGACAGGATTTCCCGCTGGATGTCGGTGAGACCGGCGGTCTGGGCGAGTCGCGCCATGGCTACTTCTCCTGCTCCTTGAGCTGGGGGCGGCCGGGCTGCTCGCCGCCGCGCTCCTTGATGTACGTCTCGGTCGGCACCATCACCTTGCGGCGGAACACGCAGACCAGCGTGCCGTCCTGCTTGTAGCCCTTGGTCTCGACGTACACGATCCCGCGGTCGTTCTTCGACCTGGAGGGCGTCTTGTCGAGGACCGTCGTCTCGCCGTAGATCGTGTCCCCGTGGAAGGTCGGAGCCACGTGCTTCAGCGACTCGACCTCCAGGTTGGCGATCGCCTTGCCCGACACGTCCGGCACCGACATGCCGAGCAGCAGCGAGTAGATGTAGTTCCCGACCACCACGTTCTTGCCGAAGTCCGTTGTGTTCTCGGCGTAGTTGGCGTCCATGTGGAGCGGGTGGTGGTTCATCGTCAGGAGACAGAAGAGGTGGTCGTCGTACTCCGTGACGGTCTTCCCGGGCCAGTGCTTGTAGACCGCGCCGACCTCGAACTCCTCGTAGGTGCGTCCGAATTGCATGGTGCTCAGGCCTCCGGGGCTTCGAACTTGGACGTGCGCTCCATACCGGCGGCCCGGCCCTTGCCCGAGATGACGAGCGCCATCTTGCGGCTGGCCTCGTCGATCATCTCGTCGCCGAGCATCGCGGAGCCCTTCTTGCCGCCCGCCTCGGACGTGTAGTAGTCGTACGCGTCCAGGATCAACTCGGCGTGGTCGAAGTCCTCTTGAGAGGGCGAGAAGATCTCGTTGGACGCCTCGACCTGGCCGGGGTGCAGCACCCACTTGCCGTCGAAGCCGAGCGCGGCGGCCCGCTGCGCGACCGCGCGGTAGCCGTCGATGTTGCGGATCTGGAGGTAAGGGCCGTCGATCGCCTGGAGGTTGTTGGCGCGGGCGGCCATCAGGATCTTCATCAGGATGTAGTGGTAGGCGTCCGCCGGGTAACCGGGCGGCTGCTCGCCCACGACCAACGACTTCATGTTGATCGACGCCATGAAGTCGGCCGGGCCGAAGATGATCGTCTCGACGCGCTGGGAGGCCGTCGCGATCTCGTTGACGTTGTTGAGGCCCTGCGCGTTCTCGATCTGCGCCTCGATGCCGATCTTGCCGACCTCGAAGCCCATCGTCTTCTCGATCTGCGTCAGCAGCAGGTCCAGGGCGACGACCTGCTGGGCCGTCTGCACCTTCGGCAGCATGATGCAGTCGAGGTTCTGGCCCGCGCCCTCGACGACCGTGACGACATCGCGGTACGTCCACTCGGTCGTCCAGTCGTTGACGCGCACGACCCGCGTCTTGCCCGTCCAGTCGCCCTCGTTGAGGAACTTGACGATGGTGTGCCGCGCCTCGGGCTTGGCGAGCGGCGCGCACGCGTCCTCCAGGTCCAGGAACACCTGGTCGGCCGGGAGGCCCTGTGCCTTCTCCAGGAAGCGCGGATTGCTCCCGGGGACCGCGAGACAGGAGCGCCGCGGGCGAAGCCGGTTGACGGGGGCGGGCGTGGTCATGCGGGGACCTCCAAGGGGTCGAGCAGGGGGTCGAGCTTGTTCGCTTTCCGGATCTCGTCGACGATACGGCCGATGATTCCCGTGATGTCGAAGTCCTTCGGGGTGAAGACCGCGGCCACTCCCGCGGCCCTGAGCAGCTCGGCGTCGGCGTTCGGGATGATCCCGCCCGCGATCACCGGGATGTCGGCCGCGCCGGCCTCGCGCAGCCGGTCCAGCACGTCCGGCACCAACTGGGCGTGCGAGCCGGACAGGATGGACAGACCGACCGCGTGCACGTCCTCGGCGAGGGCCGCGTCCACGATCTGCTCCGGGGTCAGCCGGATGCCCTGGTAGACCACCTCGAAGCCGGCGTCACGCGCGCGTACGGCGATCTGCTCGGCGCCGTTGGAGTGCCCGTCCAGGCCCGGCTTGCCGACCAGGAACCGCAGCTTCCCGGCGCCCATCTCGCGCGCCGTCACATCCACCTTGCGGCGCACCTCGGCCATCGCCGAGCCCTCCTCGGCGGGGACCGCGACCGGCGCCGACGAGACGCCCGTGGGCGCCCGGAACTCGCCGAACACCTCGCGCAGGGCCCCGGCCCACTCGCCGGTCGTGACACCGGCGCGGGCGCACTCCAGAGTGGCCTCCATGAGGTTGCCGCTGCCCTTGGCGGCCTCCTTCAGCCGCTCCAGCGCCTTGCACGGGCGCGGGTGGTTGAACGGCGGCTGGTAGCGCGTGTCCCGCCAGTGCTGCAACGACTCGATGACACGGGCCTCGACGGCCGGGTCGACCGTCTGGATAGCTGTATCGAGGTCGGCGGTGAGTGGATTGGGCTCGGTCGTGTTGAAGATGTTGACGCCGACGATCTTCTCTTGACCGGACTCAATACGGGCCCGACGCTCGGCGTGCGAGGAGACGAGCTGCGACTTGAGATAGCCCGACTCGACGGCGGCCATCGCGCCGCCCATCTCCTCGATGCGGTCCATCTCCGCGAGGGACTCCTCGACCAGGGAGGCCACCTTCGCCTCGATGACGTGCGAGCCCTCGAAGATGTCCGCGTACTCCAACAGGTCGCTCTCGTAGGCCAGCACCTGTTGCATGCGCAGCGACCACTGCTGGTCCCAGGGCCGGGGGAGCCCCAACGCCTCGTTCCACGCCGGGAGTTGCACGGCACGCGCGCGTGCGTCCTTCGACAGTGTCACGGCCAGCATCTCCAGGACGATCCGCTGGACGTTGTTCTCCGGCTGCGCTTCCGTCAGGCCCAGGGAGTTGACCTGGACGCCGTAGCGGAACCGGCGCTGCTTCGGGTTCTCGATGCCGTAGCGCTCGCGGGTGATCTCGTCCCAGATGCGGCCGAAGGCGCGCATCTTGCACATCTCCTCGATGAAGCGGACGCCCGCGTTCACGAAGAAGGAGATGCGGGCGACGACATCGCCCTTGCGGTCCTCGGGGATCTGGCCGGACGCGAACACCGCGTCCAGGACGGCGATCGCGGTGGACATGGCGTACGCGATCTCCTGGACCGGGGTGGCCCCGGCCTCCTGGAGGTGGTAGCTGCAGATGTTGATCGGGTTCCACTTGGGGATGTGGTTGACCGTGTAGCAGATCATGTCGGTCGTCAGCCGGAGCGAGGGAACCGGCGGGAACACGTGTGTGCCCCGCGACAGGTACTCCTTGACGATGTCGTTCTGGGTCGTCCCCTGGAGCAGGGTGATGTCGACGCCCTGCTCCTCCGCGACGACCTGATAGAGCGCCAACATCCACATGGCGGTGGCGTTGATCGTCATCGAGGTGTTCATCTGGTCCAGGGGAATGTCCTGGAACAGCCGGCGCATGTCCCCGAGGTGCGCGATCGGCACGCCGACCCGGCCGACCTCGCCGCGGGCGAGGATGTGGTCGGAGTCGTAGCCGGTCTGCGTCGGCAGGTCGAACGCGACCGACAGACCGGTCTGGCCCTTGGCGAGGTTGCGCCGGTACAGCTCGTTGGACGCCTCTGCCGTGGAGTGACCGGCGTACGTGCGCATCAGCCACGGCCGGTCTTTCTGGCGCTCAGTCATGTACTGGACCTCAGCCCTCAGATGTTCCGGAAGCGGTTGATGGCGTCGATGTGCTGGGCGCGCTTCTCCTCGTCGCGCACGCCGAGGCCTTCCTCGGGGGCGAGGCACAGGACCCCGACCTTGCCCTGGTGGAGGTTGCGGTGGACGTCGTAGGCGGCCTGCCCGGTCTCCTCCAGGGAGTACACCTTGGAGAGCGTGGGGTGGATCTTGCCCTTGGCGACCAGCCGGTTGGCCTCCCAGGCCTCGCGGTAGTTGGCGAAGTGCGAGCCGATGATCTTCTTCAGGGACATCCACAGGTAGCGGTTGTCGTACTCGTGGTTGTACCCGGAGGTCGAGGCGCAGGTGACGATCGTGCCGCCCTTGCGGGTGACGTAAACGCTTGCGCCGAAGGTCTCGCGGCCCGGGTGCTCGAAGACGATGTCCACGTCCTCGCCGCTCGTGAGTTCACGGATGCGCTTGCCGAACCGCTTCCACTCGCGCGGGTCCTGGTTGTGCTCGTCGGCCCAGAACTTGTAGTCCTCGGCGGTGCGGTCGATGATCGCCTCGGCGCCCATCGCCCGGCAGATGTCCGCCTTCTGCTCGCTGGAGACGACACAGATGGGGTTGGCGCCGCCCGCGAGCGCGAACTGCGTGGCGTACGAGCCGAGTCCGCCGCTCGCGCCCCAGATGAGGACGTTGTCGCCCTGCTTCATGCCGGCGCCGTTGCGGGAGACCAGCTGCCGGTAGGCGGTGGAGTTCACCAGGCCCGGGGCGGCGGCCTCCTCCCACGACAAGTGGCCCGGCTTGGGCATCAGCTGGTTGGACTTGACGAGCGCGATCTCGGCGAGCCCGCCGAAGTTCGTCTCGAAGCCCCAGATCCGCTGCTCGGGGTCGAGCATCGTGTCGTTGTGCCCGTCGCTCGACTCCAGCTCCACGCTCAGGCAGTGCGCGACGACCTCGTCACCGGGCTTCCAGGCGTTGACGCCCGGGCCGGTGCGCAGGACGACGCCCGCGAGGTCGGAGCCGATGATGTGGTACGGCAGGTCGTGCCGCTTGGTCAGCTCGCTGAGCTTGCCGTAGCGCTCCAGGAAGCCGAACGTCGACAGCGGCTCGAAGATCGAGGTCCACACGGAGTTGTAGTTGACCGAGGAGGCCATCACGGCCACCAGGGCCTCGCCCGGGCCGAGTTCGGGCACCGGGACGTCGTCCAGGTGGATCGACTTGCGGGGGTCCTTGTCGCGGGTGGTGAGGCCCGCGAACATGTCCGTCTCGTCCTTGTGCACGGTGATCGCGCGGTACGACTCGGGGAGCGGCAGGGCGGCGAAGTCGGCCGGAGTCGAGTCCGGCGACTGGATCGCTTCGAGGATGTCCTTCACGGTCACGGTATTGCCTCCGGCGAAGTGCGCCCTGAGGGAGGGGCGCCGATGGTTACGTCGGTGCTGCTGCTGAGGGTGGGTGCTGAGGTGCCGTCGGTTCGGCGGATGGTGCTTCGGCAGCGCTTTGTGGCGCGGGAGGTTGCCTGTGACGCAGGCGTCCGGGCGCGCAGCCCAGTGGTGGGTTGCGGGGACAGCCGACGTACGGAAGATCTCTGCACGCCGGCCGCCCGGACACCTTCAACGTATGACACTGCGTGTCACCCCGCAAGGCACCGAGTGCCATGAATCGCTCTCAGGTGAAATCTTTACGTAACAAATGAGCGATGATCGATCGAACGGGGTCTGAAAGATGCCTGAAAACCTGCTCTGACATGCCAAAACGGCCACCCCGTGGGGTGGCCGTCATCACAGAGCCCGTAGGGGCCCCAGGGTCCTCAGCGGTCCCTCAGTGCCTCTTCGATGGTCCGCATGACCTCGTCCAGCGGGGCGTCGGTGCGGGCGACCGTCACCAGGACCTCGCCGTTCTGGTGCACCGCCGCGGGGGTCGGCTTGGGGGTCGCGGTGCGGCCGGCGCCGATGCCGCTCCCGAACGTCTTCCGTACGATCCCGAAGGCGTGGTCGAGCTGTGCCTCGACGTCGCCCTGGCCGCCGGCCCGCAGCCAGCGCCGGAGCACGTGGTTGTGGGCGGTGACCACGGCCGAGGCGGCGACCTCGGCGAGCAGCGGGTCGTCGTTGGCGTCGTCGTCGTGCGCGTGCTCGTCGAAGTGGCCCAGGAGATAGCGCGTGAACAGTCGCTCGTAGCGGGCCACCGACGCGATCTCGGCCTCGCGCAGGGTGGGTACCTCGCGCGTCAGCTTGTAGCGGGCGACCGAGATCTCCGGCTGGGCCGCGTACATGCGCATGACTTCCTTGATGCCCCGGCACACCGTGTCGAGCGGGTGCTCGTGCGCGGGGGCGGCATTGAGTACCGCCTCGGCCCGAATCAAGGTGTCGTCATGGTCGGGAAAGATCGCCTCTTCCTTGGAGCGGAAGTGGCGGAAGAACGTCCGGCGCGCGACCCCGGCCGCCGCCGCGATCTCGTCGACCGTGGTCGCCTCGTACCCCTTGGTCGCGAACAGCTCCATCGCGGCCGCCGCCAACTCGCGCCGCATCTTGAGGCGCTGGGCGGCGGCGCGACTGCCCGCGGCACTCTCCGGTGCGTCGGGCGTGGCAGGTGTACGGGAGGGCTTGGCGGGCTGGGGCATGACCCGAACGTACTGCATGTGCGCAGCTTGGCGTGCACGTCCGGGGTTTCCCCCGCCCGCTGTGGGCAGGGGTTCTCCGGTGGGATCGAGCAGCCCGCCCCAGTCGCCGTCGGCCGCGAACCGGTCGCCGGGATCCTCAGCGGCGGGCATATTCGCGGAAGCCGCGGCCCGTCTTGCGGCCGAGGCAGCCCGCGGCCACCAGGTGCTCCAGAAGCGGTGCCGGAGCCAGGCCCGGGTCGCGGAACTCGCGGTGCAGGACCTTCTCGATCGCGAGGGAGACATCGAGCCCGACGACGTCCAACAGCTCGAAGGGGCCCATCGGGTAGCCGCCGCCCAGCTTCATCGCGGCATCAATGTCGTCAAGAGACGCATAGTGCTCCTGCACCATCTTGATCGCGTTGTTGAGGTACGGGAAAAGCAGTGCATTGACGATGAATCCAGCTCGGTCACCACAGTCAACCGCGTGCTTCTTGATCTTGACGCAGACCTCGTGCACTGTTGATTGGACGTCAACATCCGTCAAGACTGTACGGACGACCTCGACCAACTTCATGGCCGGTGCGGGGTTGAAGAAGTGCATGCCGATCACGTCCTGCGGACGCGAGGTGGCGCGGGCGCACGCGACGACCGGGAGCGACGAGGTCGTGGTGGCCAGGATCGCGCCCGGCTTGCAGACCTTGTCCAGCGTCGCGAACAGCTGCTGCTTGATCTCAAGGTCCTCGGCGACCGCCTCGACGGCCAAGTCGACGTCGGCGAAGGAGTCGTAGGAGCCCGCCGCGGTGATCCGGTCCAGGGTCTCGGCGGCGGCCTCGGCGGTCATCCGGCCCTTGTCGACGGAGCGCGAAAGCGACTTGCCGATACGGGACTTGGCGACCTGCGCCTTCTCCTCACTACGGGCGGCGAGCACGACCTCGTACCCGGCCTTGGCGAAGACCTCGGCGATACCGGACGCCATGGTCCCGGAACCGGCGACCCCGACCGAGCGCACGGTACGGCCGGGGGTGAGCCGCGCGCCCTCCGGCGGGGTCAGCGCGTCCCGCACGACGGTCGCGCTGCCCGGAGTCTCGTAGGAGTAGAAGCCGCGACCCGTCTTACGGCCGGTCAGGCCCGCCTCGCTGAGCTGTTTCAGGATCGGCGCGGGGGCGTGCAGACGGTCGTGGGACTCGGAGTACATGGCCTCCAGGACCGTGCGCGCGGTGTCGATGCCGATGAGGTCCAGGAGCGCGAGCGGGCCCATGGGGAGCCCGCAGCCGAGCCGCATCGCCGCGTCGATGTCCTCGCGGGAGGCGTACTTCGCCTCGTACATCGCGGCCGCCTGGTTGAGGTAGCCGAACAGCAGCCCGTCCGCGACGAACCCGGGCCGGTCGCCGACCGCGACGGGCTCCTTGCCCAGCTCGATCGCGAGGTCGGTGACGGCGGCGACGGCGGTGGGCGCGGTCAGCACCGAGGACACGACCTCGACCAGCTTCATCGCGGGCGCCGGGTTGAAGAAGTGCAGCCCGAGCACCCGCTCGGGGCGCGCCGAATCGGCCGCCAGCCGGGTCACGGAGAGGGCGTTCGTGCCGGTCGCGAGGATGGTGTCGGGACGCACGATGTCGTCCAGCTCGCGGAAGATCTGGTGCTTGATCTCGTACGACTCCGGGGCCACCTCGATGACCAGGTCGGCGTCGGCCGCGGCGCCCAGGTCGGTGGAGGTGCGGACGCGGGCCAGGGCGTCGGTGCGCTCCTGCTCGGTCAGCCGGCCGCGCCGCACGGCGTGGGCGGTCGCGTTCTCCAGGGCGGCGACGGCATGGGCGGTCGCGGCCTCGCTGACGTCGATACCGATGACCTCGCGGCCGGCCCGGGCGAGGACCTCGGTGATACCGGTGCCCATCGTGCCGAGACCGACCACGGCAATGGTCTTGAACGGGGACAGGGGGGCGTCGGGCAGGGGAGTTGCCATCGCGGGACTCCTGGAATGAGGGTGACGACTGGGAGCGCACCCGTACGCCGAGGGGCGCACGGAGTGCGAGAAGGAGTGCGGGTGATGCCGGGCAACGAGCGCACACGCCCGGCGAGAAGAGAGAGTTCCGACCGGCCCTGTCCCAGGCCTGGTCGTACCGCGGTACACGAGGCACCGAACCGACTGCACTCACGGCGGCTGCGTCACCAGGCCACCGTAAGGAGATCCGCGAGTGGGTAACTCGCTCACCTGAGCTTAACCGGTGAGTAACGAGCGCGCCAGCCCCCGGAGTTTGTGATGTACGTCCCGCCCCTCTCACGACCCGCCTAGGCTCGGCTTCATGGACGAAGAGTTGCGATCACTCACGGAGCGCTTACGGCAGGAGTCGGGAGGGACGGTGCCGTACGAGCATCTGGCGGCGACCGGCGACCTCGACGAGCTGGCGGATGTGCTCACGGCCGTCGGGCAACCACTCTGGGCCCGGGAGTTGGCCGCGTTCCGCCTCGGCCTCGCGGGCGACCGGCGTGCCTTCGAGTCCCTCGTCCTGTTCCTCAACCACCGCGACCCACCCCGCTGCGCCTCCGCCGCGTACGCCCTGGCCCGCCTCGACGACCCCCGCACCGCCCGCGCGGCCGCCGCCCTCGCCACCAACGAACTCCGCGTCGCCTACGCGCTGCACCCCGTCCGCCTCCTGGCCGACCTCCACGCCCCCGAATCCGTCCCCGCCCTCATCACCACGCTGCAACGCCGCCTCCGCCCGCACGACCCGTACCGCCGCGTGGCCCTCGCCTGCGTGGAGGGCCTCGGCGAACTGGCCGACCCGCGCGCCAGACCGGTACTGAACGACGCGCTGGCCCACCCGGCGCTGGCGGAGGCGGCGGTGCATGCGCTGGGGCGGATTCCTCGGCAGCGGTGAGCAGTTCGCCCCGTCCCCTACGCGTTGTATCCGCCCACCACCGCGAACGCCTCGATCTCCATCAGGAACTCCGGGCGCACCAGCGCGGCGACCTGTACGGCCGAGGCGGCGGGGAGCCGGGCGTCGGGTATGTGTGCCGCGCGGGCCTCGCGGATCGTCGGCATGTGGGCCATGTCCGTGACGAAGTAGGTCAGTTTGACCACGTCGTCGAAGGTGGCGTCCGCTGAGGCGAGGCAGCGGCGGAGGTTCTCGAAGACCTGGCGGGCCTGGGCCGCCGCGTCGCCCTCGCCGACGAGCTTGCCGTCCTCGTCCAGGGCGAGTTGGCCGGAGACCGCGACGAAGCGGCCGGTGCCCATGACGACGTGCGTGTAGGCCGTCGCGGGGGCGACGCCTTCGGGGGCGGGAATCCTCGTCAGCTCACTCATGCGTCCATGGTGGACGATGGGTCTGACAACGAGGATGCCCACCGTCCCCGACGGACCGACGGGGACGGTGGGCAGTACTCAGCCCTGCTCGGTCGTGCTCAGCCGCGGAAGCCCAACAAGCCGTGCAGCGTCGAGCCATGTGCCGTGCTCGTCGCCGACTTCGCCGTGGTCAGTGGCTTCGGGTCCGGCGTCTTCTGGCACACCGCGTCGACCTCGCCGCCACTGCGCGGCACCTTGCCGTTGGTCAGATACGTCGCCAGGTACTTGTCCAGGCAGGCGTTCCCGCTCAGCGTGATGCCGTGGTTACCGCCACCCTGCTCGACCACGAAGCTGGAGTCGGCCAGGAGTTGGTGGACCGTGGCGCCGCCCTCGTACGGAGTGGCCGCGTCGTTCGTCGCCTGGAACAGCAGCACCGGCGGCAGCTTGCCGTTGGCGATGTTGATCGGCTGCTTCGTCCGCGTCGGCCAGAACGCGCACGGCGCGTTGTACCAGGCGTTGTTCCACACCATGAACGGCGCCTTGTCGTAGGCCGCCCAGTTGTCCTTGCGCCACTGGTTCCAGTCGCGCGGCCAGGACGCGTCACGGCACTGCACCGACGTGTAGACGCTGTACCCGTTGTCTCCGGAGGCGTCGATCGCGGCGAAGTTGTCGTACGCCTCGACCAGCGGATCGGCGTTCTTGTCGTTCACGTAGGCCGCGAACGCCTCGGCGAGATAAGGCCAGTAGCCGTTGTAGTACCCGCCGGGGATGTAGGTGTCCTCCAGCTCGGAGGCCCCCACCTTCCCGCCGGCCGGCTTCTTGGCCAGCGCCTTCCGCATCGCGTACCACTTGGCCTCGATCTTGGCCGGGTCGGTACCGAGCTTGTACGTCGAGTCGTACTTCGCGATCCACGCCATGAGCGCCTGCTGGCGGTCGTTGAAGGCGTAGTCCTGGCCGAGGTTGTCGTCGTACCAGACGCCCGTGGGATCGACGATGGAGTCCAGGACCAGGCGACGTACGCGCTCCGGGAAGAGCTTCGCGTACACCGCGCCCAGGTAGGTGCCGTACGAGTAACCGAAGTAGTTGATCTTCTTCGCGCCGAGTGCTGCTCGGATCGAGTCCATGTCCTGCACGGCGCTGATCGTGTCGATGTACGGCAGCACGCTCGCGTACTTCTTGCCGCAGGCCGCCGCGTACGCCTTCACGCGCGTGAGGTTGGCCTTTTCCAGCGCCGGGGTGCTCGGCACCGAGTCGGGGCGGACCGGGTTGAAGTAGCCGGGCTTGCAGTCGAGGGCGGGAGTGCTCTTGCCGACGCCGCGCGGGTCGAAGCCGATGACGTCGTACTGGGACGCCACCGCCTTGGGCAGCGAGGACGCGACGAAGCCCGCGAGGGTCAGCCCACTGCCGCCGGGGCCGCCGGGGTTGACCAGCAGCGGGCCCTGGTAGGTCTTCGCGGTGTGCGGGACGCGGGACAGGGCGAGCGAGATCTGCCTGCCGTGCGGGTTCGCGTGGTCCAGCGGCACCTTGACGCTCGAGCACTGGAGCGTCGGGTAGTCGGTCGTGGCGCAGCTCTTCCAGCTGAGCTTCGCCGTCCGGACGGTGGTCGTGGGGTGCGCGGTGCTCGCGTCGGCGGGGAGCGCGGTGACCGTCCCGGCCACGACGACGGCGGCACCGCACAGTACGGCTACGCGTTTTCTCATGAGTCCTCCCAGGGCGGAGAGGCAGCGGACCGCGGCTTCTCGCGGTCGGTCCTCGCCGCATAGTCCCGAATACTCGGGGCGGAAGAACCTGTTCGGCCGATACTTGACCCAATTGGGCCGCCGGATGCGCTCGAACGCCCTCGGATCGCCGAGAAACGCCCGCAGACCGACGCCCTCAGATCAGAGTGAGCTGCGTCGGCTCGGACACCGGCTCGTCCGCTGGGTCCGGCGGCTCGGGAATCCGGCGCGGCATCCCCGCGCGCGCGGGACCGATGCCGTACTCCTGCGCCAGGTCGTGGACCTGACGGGTGATCCGGCGCTGGTACCACTTCGGGGCGTACGCGCCCTCCGCGTACAACCGCTCGTAACGGCGCACCAGATGCGGGTGGTGCTGCCCGAGCCAGGCCATGAACCACTCGCGGGCGCCGGGCCGCAGATGCAGCACCAGGGGAGTCACCGAGCTGGCCCCGGAGGCCGCTATCGCCCTTACGGTGGCGCGCAGTTGGGCCGGGTGGTCGCTCAGGAAGGGGATCACCGGGGCCATCAGCACCCCGACGTCGATGCCGTGCTCGGTCAGGGTCCGTACGGCGTCCAGGCGCCGCTCCGGGGAGGGCGTGCCGGGCTCCACAGTGCGCCACAGCGCCGGGTCGGTGAAGCCGACGGAGACCGAGATGCCGACGTCGGTGACCTCGGAGGCCTGCACCAGGAGGTCCAGGTCGCGCAGGATCAGCGTGCCCTTCGTCAGGATCGAGAAGGGGTTCGCGTGGTCGCGCAGGGCGCCGAGGATGCCCGGCATCAGCCGGTAGCGGCCCTCCGCGCGCTGGTAGCAGTCGACGTTCGTGCCCATCGCTATGTGCTCGCCCAGCCAGCGCCGGGAGCCGAGCTGGCGGCGCAGCAGGTCCGGCGCGTTCACCTTGACCACGATCTGTGAGTCGAAGCCGTGGCCGGTGTCGAGGTCCAGGTAGCTGTGCGACTTGCGGGCGAAGCAGTACACGCACGCGTGCGAGCAGCCCCGGTACGGGTTGACCGTCCACTCGAAGGGCATGCGGGAGGCCCCCGGCACCCGGTTGATGATCGAGCGGGCCCGCACCTCGTGGAAGGTGATCCCGCGGAACTCTGGTGTGTCGAAGGTACGGCTGACCACGGCGTCCGCGCCGAACAGTGCGGCGTCGGCCGCCCGGCTGTGACCGCCGGAATCGACGGTGAGGTTCTCCCAGCGCATGACGCCTCCTAAGTAGGCCTGCCCTCCGAGTGAAACACTTGTTCGAATTACTGTGCAAGTGTCATTCCCGATCGCTTCCGACGCCTTGAGGCACCCCGATTTGGGTGGCCGTGGGCGGGGGTGGTTGGCTTGCCCCGACCCCGAGAACCGATGTCCTGACTCATGTCCTGGAGGAAACCGATGGCGCAGGTCGAGGCGACTACCGAGCGGGTCGTCGCAGCCGACGCGGAGGCTGTCTTCGACGCCCTCGCCGACTACAGCGGCACGCGCGCGAAGGTGCTGCCCGAGCAGTTCAGCGAGTACGAGGTGCGCGAGGGCGGCGACGGCGAGGGCACTCTCGTCCACTGGAAGCTCCAGGCCACCAGCAAGCGCGTCCGCGACTGCCTCCTGGAGGTCGGCGAGCCCACCGACGGCGAACTGGTCGAGAAGGACCGCAACTCCACCATGGTCACCACCTGGCGGGTCACCCCGGCCGGCGAGGGCAAGTCCCGCGTCGTCGTGACCAGCACCTGGAACGGTGCCACCGGCATCGGCGGCTTCTTCGAACGCACCTTCGCCCCCAAGGGCCTCGCCCGCATCTACGACCTGGTCCTCGACAGGCTCGCCGCCGAGGTCGAGAAGTAGGCCCCAAGGGCCAAGCCGCCAGGGCGCGTTGACGCTCCGGCCGCGTCCCTCACCGGTTCGAGTGGATCTCCGTGCGAGCCGGGCGTACGCCGTAACTCGTCACGCTTGCTCACAGTTGTCGCCTAAAGCGGGAATTGTGCGGCAGGCGCGACGAGGGGAGCGGTACGTGGGCGGGACGACTCTGGTGCAGGACGAACAGGCCCCGGCGCCCCCGGAGACACCGGTCCCCGCACCCGTCGACAAGGCCGAACTGAGCCCCCGCCGCGTGCGGTTGGTGTTCCTCGGCCTGATGCTCGCGCTGCTCCTCGCGGCCCTCGACCAGATGATCGTCGCCACCGCGCTCCCGAAGATCGTCGGCGAACTGCACGGCCTGGAGAAGATGTCCTGGGCGATCACCGCCTACCTCCTCACCTCCACGGTCGGCCTGCCGGTCTACGGCAAACTCGGCGACCTCCTCGGCCGCAAGAGCGTGTTCCAGTTCGCGATCGGCGTCTTCGTCATCGGCTCCGCACTCTCGGGCCGCGCCCAGTCCATGGACCAACTCATCGCCTTCCGCGCGGTGCAGGGCATCGGCGCCGGCGGCCTCATGATCGGCGTGCAGGCGATCATCGCGGACATCGTGCCGCCCCGGGAGCGCGGCCGGTTCATGGGCCTGATCGGCGCCACCTTCGGACTCGCCTCCGTGGCAGGGCCGTTGCTCGGCGGCTACTTCACCGACCACCTCTCCTGGCGCTGGTGCTTCTACATCAACGTGCCGTTCGGCGTGGTGACGTTCGCCGTCGTCACCGTCGTACTGAAGCTGCCGAAGCCCACCGTCAAGGCGCGCCTCGACCTCCTCGGCGCACTGCTGCTCGCCGCCGCCTCAACGTGCCTGGTGCTGCTGACCAGTTGGGGCGGGACCGAGTACGCCTGGGGCTCGCACGTCATCCTCGGGCTCGGCGCCGGAGCCGTGGCCGCCGCGGTCCTCTTCCTCGTCGCCGAGCGCCTCGCGCCCGAACCCCTCATCCCGCTACGGCTGTTCAAGGACGCCGTCTTCAACGTCACCGCTCTCGTGGGCCTGGTGATCGGGGTCGCGCTGTTCGGGGCCGCCAGCTATCTGCCGACCTTCCTGCAGATGGTCGACGGGGCGAGCGCCACCGAGTCGGGACTGCTGATGCTGCCCATGATGGGCGGCATCGTCGGCGCGTCGATCATCTCCGGCCAACTCATCAGCCACACCGGCCGCTACAAGATCTACCCCCTCCTCGGCAGCGCGCTGGCCACCCTCGGCATGTGGCTGCTGTCCCGCCTCGAAGTCGACACCTCCCGGCTGCAGTACAGCGTCTGGATGGCCGTCCTCGGCGCCGGCATCGGCATGGTGATGCCCGTCCTCGTCCTCGCCGTGCAGAACTCCGTACGGCCCGCCGACCTCGGCACCGCCACCAGCGCCAACAACTACTTCCGGCAGATCGGCGGCAGCGTCGGCGCCGCCATCTTCGGCACCCTCTTTGCCAACCGGCTCACCGACGCCCTCCGCGACCGGATCCCCGCGCGCGCGGGCGCCGGCCTCCCCGACCCCGAGTCCATCACCCCGCAGCTCGTCCACACGCTGCCCCCGGCGCTGCGCGACGGCTACATCCAGGCGTACGCCGACGCCATGCCGCGGATCTTCCTCTACCTGGTGCCGGTGGTCGCCCTCGGCCTGCTCATCGCCTTCTTCCTCAAGGAGAAACCCCTGGTGTCCCACAACGCCCCCGCCGAGACGTCCGAGGCCGCGCCCCTCAACTCCCCGATCCCGCAGGCCCGTTCGGCGTACGCGGCCGGAATCCCCGTCTGCGGCACGGTGCAGCACCCCGACGGGACCGTCGTACCCCGGGCCGCGCTCACCCTCATCGACGTCTCCGGACAGCAGATCGGGCGCGGCGCCAGCGGCCCGGACGGGCGGTACGCGCTGTCGACGCCCGGCTCCGGGTCGTACGTCCTGATCGCGGCGGCCGGTGGGCACCAGCCGCAGGCGGTGTCCGTGACCGTCGGCGAGCGGCCGGTCGAGTTGGACGTCGTCCTCGGCGGCGCCGGACGCCTCGCCGGGAGCGTGCTGACCGCGGACGGCACCCCGGTGCGGGAGGCCGCCGTAACGCTCACCAACGTGCACGGCGAGGTTGTCGCCAGCACTCGCAGCGGGCGCGAAGGCACCTATGTGATCAGCGAGTTGGTGGCCGGCGAGTACACCCTCGCGGCCAGCGCGCCCGCGTTCCGCCCGGCCGCGCTCCCCGTCAGCGTCCAGGCCTCCCGCGAGACCCGCCAGGACGTCGAACTCGCCGGCGGCGCCGTGCTGCGCGGCACGGTCAGGGCGAGCGGCGGACAGCCCGTCGAGGACGCGCGCGTGACGCTGCTGGACGCGGCGGGCAACGTCGTGGACACCCTCACCACGGGGCCCGACGGAACGTTCCGGTTCATCGACCTGTCCTCCGGCGAGTACACGGTGATCGCCGCCGGGTACCCGCCCGTGGCCACCGTGCTCCAAGTGGCGGGCGGGGGACGCACCGAGCGCGATCTCCAACTCGGCCACGAGGACTGACTCCTGCCCCACAGAGCGCGGAGGCGCACGCCGGTGCGATGGAGTGGAACCAATTCCAGGAATGCCACACATCGCCACCGGCCGCCCCCGTAGCGTGGTGAGTGGCGGCACAGATCTTGCGGAGCCGTGGGGAGAGAGGGCCTGGGTCATGGACCGTGGCACCGAGCGGGAGGCAGCTCCCGGCCGCGGGGCCGGGGACGACGTGGTGACGGAGCACACCGCGGCGGGTCGCGTCCCGCTGGCCGTGATCCTGATCGACCGCGACGGCCTCGTCTCCCACTGGAGCCGCGGCGCCCGACGCCTGTTCGGCGCCACCAGGGAAGAGGCCATCGGCCAGCCCGCCCTCGACCTGCTCCCCGTCTCCGGCGCCCTGCCCGACGAAGACGAGACCGGTCCCTACGGCGCGGACGAACAGACCGGTCCCTACGGCGCGTTCGCCGCCTACGACGGACTGGGCCCCGACCTGGAGTCCTCCCTCGACGGACGGCTCTCCTACCCGGCCGCGGGCCGCGCCCGCCTCACCGTCCCCGAGCGAAGCGAGATGGGGATCCGCCCGGCCGAAGGCTGGGGGAGCGACCGCGTGGACGTCCTGTGGTGGGCCTACCCGCTCGTCGGCCCCGGACAGGAACGGCTGCTGGTGCTCGCCGCCGACGCGGGCGGACTGCGCCAGGACCTCCCCGAAGGGGACGGTGCCTTCGAGCGCATAGCGCCCGGCTTCGCGCATCACACCGACTTCCCCGGCGCCGACGAACTCGCCCGCAGGCTCCCCGAGATCCTGCCCAGCATGAGCGTCGACGAGAGCGCCCGCATCGTCGCGCAGGTCCTCGAACTGGGCTACCCCGTCCTGGAGTTCAGCCAGAACGAGCGGGTGCCGGTGACCCCCGACTGGGGCGTCGCCCGCCGCGCCGAGCGCAAGGCGCGCCGCGAGCGGGCCGCCCTCGCGGTCGCCGAAGGACTTCCGGTGCCGCAGGAGGTCGCGGACGAGGGCGAGGACCTCGAATACGTCGCCGTACGCGAGCGGTTGGAGTTCCTGAACGAGGTCAGCGGCCGCATCGGCACCTCGCTCGACCTCGCCCAGACCATCATCGAGGTCAGCAAGGCCGTCGTACCCAAGTTCACGGACGTCGCCGGCACCTACCTCCGCGAACAGGTCGTCGCCGGTGAGGGGTTCCCGGACGGTGTGCCGGACACGACCACCATGTGGCACCGGGTCGCCCTGGAGCACACCGACGAACCCGGCCGCTGGGACGACGTCGTACCGGTCGGCGAGGCCATGCCGTTCCCGGCGCACACCCCGTTCTTCCAGTGCATGACCACCGGCGAACCCGTCCTCGTGCCGCGCATCAGCGAGCAGATGGGGCACATGATCGCCTCGCAGTTCGAGAAGCGCGACATCAGGCCGCTGATCACCGGCCGCTCCATGCTCGTCGTGCCGCTCAAGGCACGCAATGTCGTCCTCGGCTTCATGATCCTGCTGCGCCACCCGGAGCGCGTCGAGTTCAACGACATGGACCGCGTCACCGGCGCCGAACTCGCCGCCCGCGCGGGCCTGGTGCTCGACAACGCGCGCATGTACACCTACCAGGAGTCCGTCGCCGAGACCCTCCAGGACAGCATGCTGCCGCACATACCGGCGCGCATGGCGGGCTGCGACATCGCCACCCGCTATCTGCCGGGCACGCTGCTCGGACGGGTCGGCGGCGACTGGTTCGACGCGGTGAAACTGCCCGGCGCCCGCACCGCGCTCGTCGTCGGCGACGTCATGGGCCACGGCCTCAACTCGGCCGCGATGATGGGCCAGTTGCGCACCGCCGTGCAGACCATGGCCGCCATGGACCTCCCGCCCGCCCAACTCCTGCGCAACCTCGACGACTTGGCCCAGCGCCTCGGCGACTTGTACCTCGCGACCTGCCTGTACGTGATCTACGACCCGATCGCGAGCGAACTCCACATCGCCAACGCGGGCCACATCCCGCCGGTGATCGTGCGCGCCGACGACGGCCGCAGCGAGCTGCTCGACCTGCCCACGGGTGCGCCCATCGGCGTCGGCGGGGTGCCCTTCGAGGCGGTACGCGTGCGCGTGGAGCCCGGCGACCGGCTCGTGATGTGCACCGACGGTCTCGTCGAGGTGCGCGGCGAGGACATCGGCGTAGGACTCGCGACCCTGAGCGAGTCGGCCGCGCATCCGGCCGCGTCCATGGACGACGCGTGCGACACGATCATCCGCACCCTGAACACCCGCGGTGGCCGCAAGGACGACGTCGCACTGCTGATGGCCCGCCTGAACGGCATCGAGCCGGACGACGTCGCCGAGTGGCGGCTCACCCTCGACCCGGTCGAGGCCGGCCGGGCCCGCGCGGTGGTCCGCGAACAGCTCCACGAGTGGGGCCTGGCCAAACTCGCCGACAACGCCGCCCTGTTGGCGGGCGAGCTGGTCACCAACGCCGTACGGCACTCCCACGGCCGCCGCGTCGCACTGCGCCTGGTGCGCGGCGACACGCTGCTGTGCGAGGTGGACGACGACGACCCCACCCTGCCGTCCCTGCTCGGCGCGGGCCCCGACGCCGAGTTCGGCCGCGGCCTGCGCCTGGTCGGCGTTCTCGCCCGCGAATGGGGCGCCAGCCGTACGACCACGGGCAAGACCGTCTGGTTCGAACTCACCCTGCCCCGCCGCTGAAGCGGGCGCGACGGGCGGGGCACAAGGGGCGCACAACGGCGTACACCGGTCGAATGAGCGGTGAAGGAATGCGCCGTGTGCTTGTGAGCAGGACCGGGGCGCGATAGACCGTACTGGCCCGTCACTTATGGCGGAACGGCCTCGCATCCTGGGGAGTTGGGCATGAGCGTGACCAGTCGGTACCGGGAGGCCTGGGAAGGTTTCTGGCGCGAGGCGCCCGACGGACAAGGAGCCGTCTTCTGGGACGCGGCGGCGGCCCAGACGGTCGGGCTCCATCTCGCCCTGTTCGAACCGAAGTTGCGTGATCCCGGCCTCCAGATGGTGGACCTCGGCTGCGGCAACGGCACGCAGACCCGGTTCCTCGCCGACCGGTTCACCCATGTCGTCGGCGTCGACCTGTCCGCCGCCGCCCTCGACCACGCCCGGCACGCGGACCCGGCGGGGCAGGCGACCTACCGGCTGCTGGACGCCGCCGACAAGACCGAGGTCGAGACCCTGCACGCCGAACTCGGCGACGCCAACGTCTACATGAGGGGCGTACTGCACCAGGTCGAGCCCGACGACCGGCAGCCGCTGGTCGACGGCATCGCCGCGCTGATCGGGGAGCGCGGCCACGCCTTCCTCGTCGAACTCGCCGAAGCCGCCGGCCCGATCCTGGGCGAACTTGCCCAGGACCCGGCAGGACCGCCCGCGAAACTCGCCCCGGTCCTGCGTCACGGCATCGTCCCCGGCGAGGTGTCCGACGACGAGGTGCCGGAACTCCTGCGGGCAGCCGGCCTCACCGTCGTCGCGCGCGGCGAACTGCCGTTGATCACCACCGAGTTCACGGCGGACGGCGCGCGCATCGAGCTGCCGTCGAAGTGGCTGATCGTGGGGCGTACGGTCTGAGGCGGCGGGAGCGGGCGCGGGCAGGGCGCCGGACGCGGCACAGCAAGGGGGAGCGGACATGCCAGGACCGCCGGGTCACGGGCCGGGTTTCGAAGTCAGACGCGAGAAGATCATCGACATCGCGGCGGCCCTGTTCGCGCGACAGGGCTACGCGGCGACCTCCATCAACGACCTCGGCCGCGCGGTCGGACTCGCCAAGGGCGCCCTGTACTACTACATCGGCTCCAAGGAGAACCTCCTCATCGAGATCCAGTCGCGGGTCCTCGACCCGCTGCTGGCCCGTGCCCAGCAGATCGCGGACCTCGACGAGCCGCCACTGCTGCGACTGCGGCTGCTGTCCGAGTCGTTGCTGACGATCATCTTCCGCAGACTCGACCACATCTGGGTCTACGAGCACGACTACCGCAGCCTCAGAGACCGGGAGTTGGAGCGGGTGCTGCGGCAACGCGCCGACTTCGAGCGGCTGATCACCGGCCTGCTCGCGGAGGCCGTCGAGGAAGGGACCTTCCGCGTGGTCGAACTGGACCTGGCCACCCTGCAGTTCGTCAATCTGCACCACCCGACCTACCAGTGGGTGTGGCCGGAGGGCCGTTGGGACGCCACGCTCCTGTCCGCCGAGTACTGCGCGACCCTGTTCCGCGGTTTCGCCGTGTCCGTCGACGGACTCCCGGACGTCGAGGCGCTGGCCGCCGAGTTCAAGCGGACCCGGCCCGCGCTGCGCCTCGACCCCGAAGCGGCGTGGGAAGCGGTCTCCGCGGCGAGCTGAGACGCCTCCCGCTTCAGCACGACAAAGGAACCACGCTCACTGCTCCGACGCGGGCCGCACGGTGAGCATCTGCAACGCGTGCCCCACCGGGCCGTTGACGTCGTGCAGCACCGTGCTGGTCAGGCCCTGTCCGGTGGGCCCGAAGGTGACCGTCGTGTCCAACCCCGTCCAGTCGCCCACGGGTTGGCGGTGCAGGTGGACGGTCAGGTCGACGTTCGGGTAGATCCAGGCGGTCGGCGGCTGGCGTACGGCGATGCCGTTCGCGGTGTCGACGAGCGCGAGGTAGGACGCGAGCGGGCTGCTGGGCTCACCGGCGACGAGGGCGTGCCGGGTGGAGATCCAGGCGGTCGTACGGCCCGGCCGGGGTGGCGCGAGCGGCCGTACGTCCACGGAGGCGATGTAGCCGCCGGGCCACAGCGCGCTCATCTCCCAGGGGGCCAACTCACCGGGAGGCGTGAGCCGTTCGTCGGGGCCGCCCGCCACGGCGGAGGTGTCGATCGCGGCGAGGAACCAGGCCCGGGCCCGCACCACCGGCCGGTCGGCGACCAGCACCACCGCCTCGACCAGCTCGATCGTGCGGCCGGGGCGGACGACCTCCACCCGGATCTCGCACTCGTCGAGGGCGAGCCGGCCCAGGATGTCGTAACTGATCCGCGCCATCACGAGCCCGTCGCCGCCCGGCCGCTGCGCCAACTGACGCTCGATGGCGTGGACGACGAGCCCGCCGAGCGGGCTGAAGTGCAGCTCGGCCGGGTCCCAGGCGCCGCCCGCGTGGGCGGTGGGCTTGTAACGGTGCTCGTCGATGCGCTCGTAGTAGCTGTCGGGGGCCGGGGTACCGGAGTTCAACGGACTTCTCTCCCAAGACTGTTCTCGCCGTGCGTGCGATGTTGCGGTGACCACTCTGCCACCTGCGGAAAGGTCCATACCGGACGCGTCAAGTGATGGAGGAAAGGGGCGGGTCGGAGCGAGGTCCGCAGTCGGATCCTGAACAGAAGTCCCGCTGTGAGCGCCTGCATCGACGAACTGCCGTTCATTCGGCTTCAGTTGTTGACGGCTGGCAAGGGCGGGACTACAACCCGGGGAGAGCGCTCCCAACCCCGCTGAGGAGACCCCCCATGCAGACGTCCGCCGGTACATCCGCCAGACCGCCGACCGGAGCCCTGCGCTCCCGTACGGCTCTCGGTCTGGCCGTCGTCCTGATCGTCGCCTTCTTCGCCGCCCTGAGCCCCTCACCCGCCCGCGCCGCCGACCAGTTGCTGTCCCAAGGACGGCCCGCCACCGCGTCCTCGACCGAGAGCGCTTCCTTCCCCGCCAGCGCGGCCGTCGACGGGAACACCGGCACCCGCTGGTCCTCCGCCTTCGCCGACCCGCAGTGGCTTCAGGTGGACCTTGGAACGGTCCAACAGATCACCCGCGTCTCGCTCAACTGGGAGGCCGCGTACGCCACCGGCTACCAGATCCAGACCTCCACCGACGCGACCACCTGGACCACGGTCTACTCCACCACGACCGCCACCGGCGGCACCCAGAACCTCACCGTCACCGGCAGCGGCCGCTACGTCCGCCTCTACGGCACCGCCCGCGCCACCCAATGGGGCTACTCCCTCTGGGAGTTCCAGGTCTACGGCCCCGGAAGCACCATCCCGCCCGACGACTTCTGGGGCAGCACCAGTGACATACCGGCGGCCAACAACGCCGTGGAGGTGAAGATCCTCAACCGCACCAACGGCAAGTACCCGGACAGCCAGGTGTATTGGAGCTTCAACGGGCAAACGCACTCCATCGCCGAGCAGCCCTACCTCGACATGCCCGCCAACTCCGCGGGCCGCATGTACTTCTACCTGGGCTCACCCACCAGCTCCTACTACGACTTCATCGAGTTCACGGTCGGCGGCAACGTCTTCAACGGCAACACCACCCGCGTCGACGCCTTCGGCCTCAAACTCGCCATGCGCCTGCACAGCAAGGACGGTTACGACACCGAGGTCGGCGAGAACCGGGCCACCTTCGCCGAGGACCGCGCGACCACCTTCCAGCGGTTCACCGACGCGGTGCCGACCCAGTTCAAGGTGCTGGCCCAGACCCAGGCGCCGTACCGGATCATCGCGCCCGGCAGCGACCCGAGCTTCCGCGCGGGCGGCGCCAACGCCGGCTACTTCACGTCGTACGCCCAGTCGGTCGGCGTGAACGCGGCCACCTCCGACATCTTCGGGTGTGCGGGCTCGCTGGCCGCCGATCCCAACATGTGCGCCGCCCTCAACCGCCATGTGGCGACCCTGCCGGCGTCGCAGCAGTCCGACCCGGCGCAGTTCTACAAGGCGGCGCCCGCGAACTACTACGCCAAGTTCTGGCACGACAACGCCATCAACCAGCTTGCCTACGGCTTCCCTTACGACGATGTCGCGGGCCAGTCCTCGTTCATCTCGCACGCCGACCCGCAGTGGCTCCTGGTCGCCGTCGGCTGGTAGGCACTACGGACACAGCGCGAAACGGGGCCGCCCTCGTCAGGAAGGGCGGCCCCGCTTCAGTTTGTAGCGGCGGGAGTTACTGGACGTTGATCGTGAAGGTGGACGTGGTGTTGCGGATGTCCTGCGCGTTGCCGCTCATCCGCAGGTTGACGAAGGTCGCCGAACCCACGGCGGGTCCCTGACCGGGTTCGGGCAACTCGTTGGCCCAGATGCCCCATCCGGACTTGGCGTCGAACGCGTCTCCGCTCTTCTTGGAGTTGGTGATGGAGATGTCGGTGAAGATCGTGTCCTTCACCGGGAACTGGGGCTGTCCTCCTACGTAGTTGGTCTGGAACATCACGCCTCCGTACGTGGAGTCGTCGATGTCGACGTCGTTGACCCGGATGCCCTGGAAGACCTTCGAGGCCGAGAACGCCCAGATGGCAGGGAAGACCTGGGAGCCCCAGAAATGGCCGCCCGTTCGGTCCAGGGAGACGTTCTCGATCGTCGTCGGATCGGTCCCGAAGCCGTTCATCGGGTAGCCGAAGTCCAGCGAGGAGATCGTGATGCCGGAGTAGACCAGGGTGTCGGCGACCCGGATGTTGCGGAAGGTGTTGTTGAAGCCGCCGTAGACGGCGATACCGGCCGCACGCCAGGTGAGCGTCGACGTCAGGTTCTCGTAGAGGTTGTTCTTCTCGTCGGCGCCGCCCGCGTCGATCGCCGAGAAGAGCGCGAAGCTGTCGTCACCCGTGGCGCGGGCGTCGTTGTTGACGACGTGGTTGTCCGTGGAGCCGTTCGTCATGTTGATGCCGTCGGCGAACGTGTCACGGATGCGGGAGTTCTTGATGGTCATGTTGTCGGTGTTGGCGCCCCAGTACATGCACACCATGTGCTCGACCCAGATGTCGTCGATGGTGATGTTGGAGACGTTGGAGAAGTCAAAGACCTTTCCTGGTCCGTCGATTCGGGACGTGTAGTTCCCGAAGTAGGCGAAGCCGGTGAACGACGAGCCGTTCGCGGTGGCCTCGGCCCGGATGCCGACGTCGGTGTTCTCCTGCGAGGAGGGGGCGTGGAAGCGGGTGAACCACGACCCGGCTCCGACGACCTTGACCGCCTTGCCGTAGACCTGGAGCTTGCTGGAGGTCTCGTAGTCACCGGCGGGCAGGTAGACGCCGACGAGCTTGCCCGTGGTGTCCATGCGGACCGTGTCGAGCGCGTTCTGCACGTCCTGCTGCGCGAAGCCGGCCGGGACCACGTACGCGGCCGGGTCCGGGTTCGGAGTCGCCGTCGCCTGCTCGGTGTTGATGAAGTCGATCGCGTACGTGGAGGTGTTGGCCGCGTCCTTCTGGAGGCGGATCTTGGAACCGGCCGGAACTGTCTTGCCCAGCAGGAGATTCGCCTCGTCGTAGATGTGGCGTTGGGTACCGGCGCTCGGCGAGTTGCCGGGCGCGGTCTCGGCGCCGTACAGCCAGGCGTACTTGGAGGTGAGGTCGATGACCTTGAGGAACTGGCCGTCGACGTAGACGTCGAGCGTGGTGTTGGTGCCGTCGGGGATGGAGAAGCGGGTGACCAGGGTGTTGGTGGACGCGCGGGTGGTCCATTCGACGTACTGGCCGGTCGAGTTGAGGGTCACCGCCTTGCGGCCGCTCGCCTCGCCCGCGATGTCGCCGATGGTGCGGTTCGGTCCGACGACCTGGGCGCCGCCGCCCACTGTGCCGTCCTCGGCTTCGTACATGTCGTACGGCATGTCGGCGCCGCGGCCGACGAACAGGTTCTGCGTGGTGGTGTTGTTGGTCCGCTTGACCGGGAGTTCGTTGGTGTCGTCGGCGATGACCGTCTTGACGGTGAACTTGCCGTTGGCGGCCGTCCAGGAGCCGAGGCTGACGGGTGCGGTCGTCTGGCCGGCGGCGATCGTGCCGCTGTAGGAGCCGGTGAGCGTCTTGACGGTGGCGCCGTTGGCGTCCAGGAGCGTCAGCGTGACGCCGTGCGCGCCGGCGGCCGAGCCGATCGAACCCTGGTTCTTGATCGCCACGGTGAACGTGACGTTGTCGCCCGCCGAGGGGCTGGACGGGGTCCAGGCGACCGGTGCGGCGACCAGGTCGGAGCTGGAGACCGGCTTGACGACGAGGGCGTCGGGGGCGGTGTAGACGTTGTTGCCCTCGTTCTGCTCGATGACCTTGTTGGACGGGTCCACCTCGGCGCCGAGCGGGTAACTCCCCGCGTCCCGGGTGCCGATGCTCGCCGTGACCGTCGTCGACGCGCCCGCCGCGAGGGCCGGGACGTCCGCCGTGGCGGCCTTCGTGCCGCCGAGCGTGAAGTTCAGGTCGGTGGCCTTGGACGCCTTGCTGCCGCTGTTGGTGACCGTCGCCGTCAGGCTGATGGCGTCCGACTCGACCGGGGCCGCGGGCGTGTGGGTGATGCCGGTGACCTTGAGGTCAGGGTTGGCGGCCGGGGTGCCGATCACCTGGAACTCGGCGACCTGGGCGCCCGGGGCACCGGTGTTGGAGGCGAACTTGAGCTGGATGTCGGCGGCGGCGCCGGACACCGGGATGGTCACCGTGTTGCCGCTCGCCGGGTTGAAGACGTAGTCCTTCGCCGCGACGAGACTCGTGAACGCGGTCGCGTCCTGGTCCCGGCCCAGCACCTGGATGTTCTGCGTACGCGTCGACCACGCGGCGTCCGGGTTCAGCTTGACGACGACCTGACTGAGGTCGGCGTTGGCGCCCAGCTTGGTGGTGAGGGTGGCCGGGTAGGCACCGCCCCCGCCCTCCCAATACGTCGCGATCTGGCCGTCGTTGGCGTTCGCGGCGACATAGGTGAAGGTGTACGACGAGGCCTCGATGGGCTTGCCCTGCGCGAGGTTGGACCCGGCACCGTTACCGGCCCGGGTGACGCTGTTGCTCGCCACCGACACGTTCCCGGCGGCGTCCTTGGCCTTCACGTAGTAGGTGACCGTGGCCGTCGCCGAAGGGGTGTCGGTGTACGAAGTCACGTCACCGGCAAGGGACTTGAGGAGCTGGTCGTTGGCGTAGACGTCGTACCCGGTGACCTGGACGTTGTCGCTCGACGCCTGCCAGGTCAGCTTCACGTCGCTGCCCGACTGCGTGTAGGCGAGGTTGCCCGGCGCGGTGGGCGCCTGGGTGTCGCCGGTCGAGCCCTTGCGGGTGACGCTGTTGCTGTTGGCGGAGACATTGCCCGCCGTGTCCTTGGCCCGCACGAAGTACGTGATGTCGCTGCCGGCCGGCTGCGTGTCGGTGTACGTCAGCACGTTCCCGGCGACGCTCGACCTCAACTGCCCGTTGGCGTAGATGTCGTAGCCGGTCACGGCCGTGTCGTCGGTGGCCGCGGTCCAGTTCAACTCGATCTGCCCGGTGGCCGGTTCGGTGTAGCTCAGGTTGCCCGGTGCGGTGGGCGCCTGCGTGTCACCGGTCGCCGGTCCGTAGACCTCCAGCTCGGACACCTGCCCGGCGGGCCAGCCGGTGTTCGCCGTGATCAGCACGCGCACGTACCGCGTGGTCGTCGCGTCGAAGGCGATGGTCGTCGACTGGTCGGTGGAGCTTTCGAAGGTGTACGCCTTCGAGGCCGTCAGGTCGGTGAAGTTCTGGTTGTCGGTCGAGCCCTGGATCTTGAGCGTCTGGCTGCGGCTCGGCCAGCTGCTCGGCAGCCGCAACGTCACCTGGTTGACCCTGACCGACGAGCCGAGGTCGACCTGGAGCCACTGCGGGAACGCGTTGTTCGTGCTCTCCCAGTAGGTGTCGCGGTTGCCGTCACCGGCGTTGGCCGCGCCGTAGACATCGGCGTGCCCGCTCTCGCTGAAGGGCTTGCCCTGGGCGAGGTTGGGGGTCTGGGCGGTGGCCGTGAGGACCTGCATCTCGGCCAACTGGGCCGTACCGGCTACCGAGTTGGCGCTGAAGTCGGCCCGCACGTACCGGGCGAGGGTCGAAGGCACCGAGATCTTCACGGTGTTGTCGTCACCGGGGCTGAAGACGTACTGCGCCGATGACTTGAGCGTCGCGAAGCTCTTGCCGTCGTCGCTGCCCTGGAGCGCCAGCGTCTGCTTGCGGGTCTGCCAGCCCTCGGGCAGCCGCAGCACGACCTGTCGGACGCGCTCGCTCTTCCCGAGGTCGGTCTGCACCCACTGGGCCGACTTCTTCCCGGCCTGCCAGTAGGTATCGGTGTCGCCGTCGGTGATGTTGGTGGCCTTGTGCGCGCCGCGGGTGCTGCCCGCGGTGGTCTTCGCGTCCGCGGCGAGGTTGGGACCGCCGGCCGCGTGCGCGCCGACGGCGGGCAGGCCCAGCACCATCACGGCGGAGGCGAGCGCGGCGATCGCCGCGCGCCGCCTGGGGGATCTCTGCTTGTGTCGAGTCGGTCGAGTCATACGGGTCACTTCCTGCGGAGGCTCGCGCGCCGGTGGGGCGGCGAGGGCGGCTCGTTCCTGGCGGAGTGGTGCAGGAGCAGAAAGGTGCGGGTGATCGGTGACGAGTGATCAGCACAGAGTGTGAGGCAGGAATTTGCGTTCTTTCATCGAAATATTGCAGAGCTGGGTGGGCGGGTCTACAACTTGAACAGCGCAATTTTCACCAGAAGCACTCATCACTCCGGAGTGGCGGGGGCTCGGGTGCCCCTTCCGGGCCGGTGGAGCGATCAACTGGCGGGTGCCAGGGCAGGCTTGAGGGGCTCGCGGGGTTCGGTCTGCGACTCGGCGGTAGCCGCGGGCTTGCGTTCCGGGACCGCAAGTGGACGCAAGATGTGCAAGTTCTTGCGCGATCTGTGCGTTGTGAGAGGCGAATCCAGGGTGGGGCGTGGAGTCGACCGCTGCGTGTGTGCGGCCGAGGGCCGAGTGGTCGGCTCCAGAAGCCCGCGGTCGTGCTCGCGGGCCGCGTGGAAGCGCCAGGCCCTGCCGCTGACCTGCGGATCCTGTTGTTCCGTCAGTTCCCGTGCGAAGCCAGTCGATCATGATTGCATGCAGCGCGTCGCGGTGCTCGGAGCGCTGATGTCGCGCACGCTCTCTACTCTCGATGTGACGCGGGTCATATCGACCCCGTGTCACGAACCGAAGGGCA
>Ga0307517_10002785_pt1 | contig 27795 bp, 32 predicted proteins | sample 23_EM_MG_FD_194515 | JGI IMG/M metagenome (GOLD analysis project Ga0307517, IMG submission 194515) | Populus trichocarpa ectomycorrhiza microbial communities from riparian zone in the Pacific Northwest, United States - 23_EM | ecosystem: Host-associated > Plants > Roots > Unclassified | place... | reverse complement strand
AGCAGGATCCTAGTCTGCGAGACAAAGAGCAAAGAGGAAACATGAGAGATTACATAATCTGTCACACCTGTTTGCAACGTTGCAACCCAAACTTAAGCCTTACCCACAACAAAGCTTTTCAAGTTTCCCTGCTTCCACGCATTCCGTCCATGAACGACCGAAAAAGACCTCTAGAGTCTACTGGTGGAGATGTATTCAGCAATAAAAGGCTTAAAAAGTCGGTGAATTTCTGCCTCCTATGCAATCGTGAACTAACGTCTCTTTTGTCGGTTCAGTAGCGATGTGAGTACAGCTTTTCCTCATTCTGTAAAGGTGAATCCCATTTTACAAATGTCCTAACTTGTGTCTCCAACCTTTTCAACCCAGACAACCTCAAGCTCTAATCGTCCATCTGCAGCTAACTCGGTTCGTCTATTTTATCTCAGAATCACTGCATAATTGCTGAGTGTTTGCTGTTTTCTAGGCCGATGTTGCCAAAAAGCGTGCAGTAATTGCCGCAAAGGCAGCAGAGATGCTGAAGAACACCCCTTTGTCTCAAACTCTAAAGCGAAACACCAATGCTGCAATCCCTGTGCCGCGAGCACCAACTTCTGATCCATCAAGTGTTGTTTATGCTGTTTCACCTTCTCCGAGTGTTTCTGCGGGTCCAACTCCAGCTTCCGGCTCCGCAACACCCGCTGTAGGTGGGTCCGATGACATGGCCCGTCGGGTTGTAGATGCGAAACGGCGCGTTTCCGAAGCGACGACCAAGCTAGCTGTCAAAGATAACCCATACATGGTTTGTATTCCCTCTCCTAGCTTGGAATTTGTCCTTACTCCGGTCCACAGTCCTTAGCAATGGCGAATAAGAAGAAAGGCGGTACTCCTGCCATGGAACCACCTCAACAAGGCGCTGGACTCAAGATGGCTGCCCACCCCCTCCTCCTTGACCAGACCCCTGCTGTACCTCAGTCCAAGAAGGACCGATATAAACCCATGCAGCCGAAATTTGCCTCCATCAGGGCCAATGTACGCAACCAACCATCACCCTCACCCGCCCCCGTACCGATTGCCACTCCAAGCCCAGCAGCAAATCCTTACAGCGCCGCCAGCAATAATGCTACTAAGGATGGCATTGGATTTGAAGGTGCACCAAGAGAAAGAGCAGGAAAAAAGTTCCATTTCAATCCAAAGGGGAAGTATATTGCGATGGCGGATCAGATGAGGCAAGAGCAGCAACTGGAAGCACTTAAGCAAAGAATTGCAGCAGGTGCCCGCAAAGCTGGACTGGATGGCGATATAGGGATTGAGAAAGCTGTCAAGGTTTGTAACATAAGTTTATTGAAAGTGAAGTCGTCGCTTAATAAATCCCCTTTCAGCGTCCACCTCCTCCTGACGTGGAGTGGTGGGATGCTAGTCTCTTGCCGAACAAACGGTACAGCGATATTGCTCTTCTCGGCATCGCAAATCTCAGTATTAGGAAAGAAGGATCACCTATCAATAACCTCGTTCTTCATCCTATTCCTATTCCCGCACCTGACGAAAAGAATCAAGTCGAGTTGAAGCCCATGAAACTGACCACAAAGGTTCGAAGCCATTGATATTATGTCTTCATTGATTTTTATTTGTTTATCCAGGAACAAAAAAAGATGAGGAAATTAAGAAGGAAGGCCGAATTGCAAGACAAGCGAGACAGGATTCGAATGGGTCTGTTACCTCCGGACCCTCCAAAGGGTAAGCCCAAATATTTCGTATTTTGATAACGACCCTTATATATATCGATCTTAGTTCGGCTGTCGAACTTGATGAAGGTCTTGACCTCAGATGCCATTCAAGACCCAACAAGGGTAGAAGCCCGCGTGAGACGCGATGTTGCGATGAGGCGGCACACCCATGAAAAAATGAATGCAGAACGTAAGCTCACAGATGACCAGCGGCGCGAGAAGAAGGAGAACAAGAAGTTGGAAGAGGAGAAAAAGGGCATTTACGGGGCTGTTTACAAGTGAAGCCTTTTCCTTCCACCTTTGGATTCCATGTTGATCTCCCATTAAAAGGGTGCTAATTCTTTCCGATCCCTCGCATCAGTTTAAAGTGCGCAAGAACGCCGAACAGTTCAGTCTCACGGGGGTTTGCATCTTCAATCCTACATTCAATCTCGTTTATGTTGAAGGCGCTGCGAAGTTCATGAAGAATTTCAGGCGACTCATGTTACACCGTATCGCTTGGACTGAACCAGCTCGTTCGCGAGGCGGGGTGGAGGATGTCGAGCTTGAGGACCCGAACTCGGATGCTGATGCTGGCGAAGCTGAAAGAAAAGCGTCCGATGCTGCTGCAACCTTAGGCAAGGGAAAAGAAAGAGACGCCGGAGATGGCGAGAAATCCCTGGAAACTAACAAATGCTACCTTGTCTGGGAGGGGGCTTTGCGAGACAGAGAGTATAATTCCTTCCGGGCAAAGAGCTGCCCGACTGATAGGGACGCAAAAGACTTTTTGGGCGACAAATTAAAGGGGTATTGGGACGTTGCGAAAAATTGGAAACCTGAAGAGGAGGAATTCTTTTGAACTCGTTGTCCATTTTACGTACGATTTCCAGAAAGGTCGTATGGGACTTTATGCATTATGCGTGATGATACACTCAAATTAAGAACCTGGGTCACAGGTCACGCTAACCTTTGGTTGAACTTGAAGGGAAGACATGGTAAGCGACGAAGAAGAGATCAACGAGGTCGAAGAATCAGACGAAACTGGTTCCGACGACGCTTCAAACCTCCCTTCAAAGGGCAAAGGAAAGTCTTCTGGCAGCATTATCGTTCACACAGCTTTCGATTCTTACTTTGCCCATAACAAATCTGGGCGCATCCAAACCTCTTCCAGTGTCTTTTCCGAACTCGTACTCCCTCTGAGTTCAGAGGAATATGTCAAAGCCATTGGGACATCTGGAAAAGGCCACATTGTTCAACCGGGTGTCCTACAAGACACAAATCGAGAAGAATTGTTTGCTCGCTTCATGTGCGAACTGTGCGAAGGTTTCAATATCTTGTGTTACGGATTGGGTTCTAAGCGACAAATCCTCAACCAATTTGCCGTGGATTTCTGTCAGACGCGAGGCCATGTTGTCGTCATAAACGGTTTTCAACCAGAGTCTAGTCTGAAGGACGTTCTCAACTCCATCGAAAACATCCCAGATATCCAGGAGCTTGATCTTTCATCTACAACAATCGAAAAACGAACAAAAAGGATCTATGACTTCTTCACCTCCTCCGAGGTTGACCTGTATCTCGTCATCCACAACATCGACGCTGCTTCCTTCCGACCAACGAAAACGAGATCCATCCTCTCCTTTTTGGCCCACAACGCCCACATCCACCTCATAGCATCCATTGACCACATAAATGCTCCTCTTCTTTGGTCTTCATCTGAGATATTTTCTCGAAAACCAGACAAAACTGCAGTCAACGATGCCATCCATTCTCATGGATTTGCTTGGTTGTGGCACGACCTTACCACTCTTACGCCCTACGATTTCGAGCTCGCCTTTGCCGATCGCACTTCCCTCTCTGGTGCACATTACGGAGGCGCAAAACGCAAACCTGACATGTCCAGTCAGAATTCCATTACCATGAACGAAACAGCTGCATCACATATTCTCGCTTCCGTGACTCAGAAGGCTCAGAAGTTGTTTGCCCTTCTCGGGAATAAACAGCTAGAGGCAGCTGACAGTGCAGATGGGAATTCTCAGCAAGTCGGTCTGGCGTATGATGTTTTGTTCAGTGCGGCGAGGGACAACTTTATCGCGACAAATGACACTGCACTTCGATCGCTTTTGACAGAGTTCAGGGATCACAATTTGATTGTCTCATCTCAAGCTGGTATGGGTGGCGGAGAAGTTTTATGGATACCGATGCGCAAAGAGAGGCTGGCCAGTGTACTTCAAAGTTTGCATGTACCATTAAATCAATAATTTTGATCGTGGTCCTTTACAAGGTACAATATGATTGATTGATCAAGGACCGACAATCCTAAGTAAGAGGCGGTATCGACATGGGCATCTTGGAAAGGGGCAGTGGAGCCTGAGTAAAATTACAGAACGAGTTCTTGGAAAAGAACGCAAAGCACTACACCCTGACTATGGTGGAGGGTAGTAATGGTGGAATCGAGGAATAATTAGCAGGAACAAGCCTGCATATATGAATACAGTAAAAAAAAAGAAAGTGTAGCGATATTCTGAAGAAGTTAAACATGGGGAGATCTCGAGAATGAACGGTCTATGCACATAGGATCCAATTAACAAGGAGTCCATCGAGGTAAATGTGCGCATGGTACAAGCGAATAGGATTTCGGGTCTGATATTCATGAGAGGTATAAGGTGTCCTTGATGGAAGATGACGTATGTTACAGGAGATAGAGTAAGTCGGGCAAGAGACACAGAGGAAAACGGTCGAGGGGCACAAATGACAAAATACAGAGATGTCTTATACGTTACTGGAGCAGTTGATGCCTATGGCTAATGACGGTCAAAACATGAATGAGTAATATGGGAAGAGTCATTATCCGAAAATAGGATAAGTCTAGAGAGGAATGAAGCGGTCGTAAGGCTAGCCAGAATTTATGCATGAGCAATGTAGTCCATGAAAAGCTTGTCGGAGAAGCTCTCGTCGGTCTTTTGTGAAGGTTAAAACGGCAAGAGAAACAGCAGCCATCAACACTAACCTGGAGGAGCCTTAGAACCTGTTGAACAAACTCGGTCTTACTGCCGCTTGATACCAGCTGATTGTGACCATTAAGCACCTGAGCCATGCTCGACCTGACTGCCTCAGGATCGACTACACCGTTTCCATTTTGGGCTTCCGCATTGTGGCCATTCCCTTTCGACTTGGATGAAGAACATGAGCCACTTCTAGGCAGTAACATTGTCCCAGACATGGTGGGTGTCTTCATCTCCCCTGGTTTCTGGTGTGTGAAAACGGAGGATGAGGAACGTGAGGTCGATGGGTGTCCATTTTCCACGACCCTGTCTATTCCCAAACCGCGAGTGGTAGCTGGGGAAACGGGTGGCAAATCCCGATCTTTCTCGATATCTTCCTTCTTAGAACGTTTTCGTTTGGCCCTCACTCTAACCCTCTCCGAAGAAACCGAGGAATTGCCATTGCCATTGAGTGGCCGCAAAACTCCATTCGCGGCATCTGTTTGTCGTAACATAACTGCACTCTTCTTCTGCTTCACTACTCTCGTAAAATTCGGATCGCTGAGAAGGCTGGTATCCTCAAAGTTTAATTCAACGATGTCGGACGCGTCGTCGTCATCGGTACTCGTAGTGGAGGGTTGACTGGAAGGCCAAAGATCCGAGTCGGACTCGAAGTCGGGATGGAAGCTCGCGTCATGAACAGAAAATGGTGCTGGTGGGTTCACATGATTGGTTGGACGGGTAGTTGAAGTAGAAGACGTCTCGGCAACTGAAGAAGTCCGCTGCAAACTGTTCAGCTGTAGTCGGGGTGTTACATCGCCATTGACCCTCTGGTTCAACCGTGCAGCGTTCCCGTTTCGGAGGTCTGCATTAATACGCGGGGCCTTCTTCTTGGTCGAGCGGACCTTGTGATAATCGCTGTCCTCATCAAGAACGGTGCTGGGAGAATCGCTTCCACCCTCGTTGTCTCCCTCACGTGAACTTGGATGTGACACAACTGAAGACGCCCGGCTAGGCGCCGAGCCAGTAAGAATTGTAGTCAAAACTTGCGAATTGAGAATTTGTGGACCCGACGTCCCAACAGAGGGCTGTGGAGAGAAGACTGATGTGGCTTGTCGTTTGGCATTACTAGTAGCCGTTGTTGTAGGGGCGGAAAGTGGGGCAGTGGCAGAGGCAAAAATTTGATTCAAGAGGGCATTGCCCGTCAGTTTCATCTCAGTACTGGAAGAAACAGGCTTGGGTGCCTTGAATCGCGCAGTGGACTTGCCCTCTTGAGGTGAAGGTGTTTCTAGTTTCGAAAAGAGTTTGTCGATGTCCGAAATTGCTCCTCGATTGGTCAGATTCGGAGCATCGGAATAATATGATCGTTCGTTTTCACTGTCTGACTGGAACATTTGGGCTTGGGAATCGGATGTACTGCCAGCTGAAAAAGAAAAGACGTGAGTGTTCGCAGACATTGGCCAGAGTGATTTATATACCGGTCTTTTTCGGGATAGCTCGCAACCTGTTGGGCGGAGGCGGTCTTCCTGGACCGTAACGAAATTCTTCAGGATAAGGTTTGTTTTGTCTGATGTAAGTGTGCAATCTACATAGCGGTGTCAGCAAGTGGTAAGCGATGAAAAATAAGACATCTTACCTTTGCATGACTTCCGCCAAGGAATCTCGAGAATTATCTTGGAATGTCCATAATCCTGTAATGGTGCGTTGACCTTTAGACTTTGAGTCAATTTCACCAACATTTGGAACGCCATAAGCATCTGAAAATTTATCCAGATCTTGGCCAGGGTATAAAGAAGTGAGTTTGGTAAGCCTGGCTTCCAGAAAATCGGGATATGAGCGTATGATAAGGAACTTCTGGCTGGGAACCACTTCGTCTTCTGGGCAAAGTTGCTTCACATAATCGGCCCTGCCAGCACGGTTCATAACGTAAAGGCCGTATGGAGGGTAAGCGTTTCTGAAAACATAGATGTCAAAATCTTTGTCGGGTCTAGATGGAAAAACAGCGCTCACCTTTCGAACAAAAACATGCTTCCTTCAACACCATGTTTTTCCCAGTTGTTTCCATTATGCTGATAGACACAGACATGGCTGAACTGGTCAATAATCGATAAGATAGAAGGGTCCCGCCTCCGCATCACTCTGAGGTTGCTATCGTATCTGGATGCAGGTGTCATGCCAAGGGGTGGTGGTTGAGGTGAGTGAGCGCCCGATTGTATTGATGATCCAGGGAGCGACTCCGTCAAAAGAGGGGTATTCGATGCGAACTGTGACATTGCATTCGATGTTGATGCTGGTTGTATCTGTCTGAGTAGAGATCCCATGAAGGCGGAGACCATGTTGTCTAAACGCCCATGATGAGCCTCTTTGAAGCCGGGCAATGCCGGATTGATGTTTACAGTATCAGACGCTTGCCAAACAATGAACAGCTCCCTCTTCACCAGAAGATGCTGCCTGTCATTAACTATGTTGTCACCCAAAAGGCATCTGCTTTGTCGGCTGGCATCGCCATCGTCCGCCAGATACTCAAAGACCACAAGTTTCCTGATGGCTTCACGACTAAGCGAATATTCGAGATTTCACAAAACTATCCGCCTCCGTCAGGTTTCAAGCCAATGAGACCTCCTCAGCCCCAACAAACAGCTCCTAGACCAGAACACCCCATTCGGTCAGTTACGTGAGTGAACCTATTGAACAGAGTTCGCTTCAGTCTTATTAGTGCTTTCGTTATAGTTTCCTGAAAACCATGGTTTTACCCTCTTTGGAGGGCCAACAAGAAATCGTGACAGTTGCTCAACCTCCTTCCGGGTTGCACGAACCACCGGACCTCTCAAACCTCCGCCCCATAAGACGAAAACAACGACTTGCGCTTTCGCGGGAATTTGTTTGGAAAATTGTACCGCCTGAAGAACGCGTTGTTCCGAAGGTACATGTAGAAAAAAAGAAAGTTGGTGTCGAAATGGATGACACGAGGCATCTTAACAAGCGAAGACAGAAGGCAAGGGTTAGGAAAGTCACTGAAGCCATTCTTAAGTTGAAAGGAGGACTTCCATTCACTAAAGAGTTGAAAGAGATTGCATCTATACCATTTACCAACAACATTTGATTCTATATGTAATGAACATCACATTTCCTGTCTGAGTCGATTCCCAGACTCGATGAACGTCAAAAGGTTTTCGGATTGTTAATGTCCGTCATAGCAATAGTATCAGTGAGATCCCCTTCCGAACTGAAAGCATGTCCCTATATAAGTCATTGGCCCCCATTCTGTGAGCAAGAATTGCAAGAACGTTGCTCACGTAAATCGGATTGGAACTACGAGCACTCTCCTTCGTCGATCGTGCGTCACCATCCGACAAAGGCTGCATCGGAAGTGGTCGATCCGAGTCGAGCCTGAAAATCAGACGGTCCTTCGTCACAATGATTGACGATTCCCCTACTCTTCTTGCAGATGGCATGGTGAAGACAGAGCCTCTGCCTCCCGGATTCCTCGGTGTTGCTTCCAAACTGTCCAATTCAGTCTGTGACCGGCCACTGGCAATCCGGTTATTCAGAATGACGAGCATCGTGTTGCCATAGACCTTTGAAATTGTGAGGCCAGGGACAATGAATGCAGTAGTCTTGATAAAGTAGAGACAGAAATGAAGAATAGCTATGGCAGCTATGCAAATTTGTCAGACATGTGAGTGGAAGGTGACAACCTTGTCCCTACCAGTAAAGATACCCGTCTCAATAATCAAGGTAATGAGATTCACGATCTTAATATGGGTTGACCTGAGGCCAGTGCCGCGGCGCATTAAATAGTATGGCATACTCAGTGCGATAATTATATCGCACAAAGAGCCGAATCCATTCCAAACCTTCAAAACACAATTACCCAACATGAGGAACGCGAAGCAAGAGTGCTTACACCAATAGCCGCCAGGTTGTCACCATTGTTTATGAGATTGGAGAATGTCCTAGCTTCAAAGAAAGTAACTCCTGCCACAATACCCGACGCAAACGAGGCTAATCCAAGCTGCGGACAATGGCAAATGATTAACGTGAAATAATGGTATCCGATATGTCTGGAGAGCACTCACAACACCGATAATAATCGGAGTACCTTTTTCCCTTGAACCAGTCATGCCCCATATTCGATACGCAAAGAAGAACTGTCCGATTCCCCCGGCTGTGCGTCGCAGGTAACGGTCAGATTCTGTCCGGTAGACTCGGAATGAGGAGGGACTTACTGAGGGCACCAAAAATGGGTACTGTTAGCCAGTGCTGATAGATTAAGTCAAGGCTGGTGGTAGATCCGAAAGTCCCGGCGAGACCAGCGTATACGTCGAGCGAAGAAATGACTGTCTGGGCAATTTCAAGCAATAGTACGCTGTAAACCATAGCCTTCGCAATCAACCTGTCGCCTGGAAAGAGTGGAGACGCGATGTAGAAGATATCTAAACACCGGCGATGAAAACTCAATGAGTAACGTGGATGACAACCGTTCTGCATACACGTTTGCAAGACGAGTACACCAAAAAGTCCCCAGTTGAGCATGATTGCGACGACCTATAATAGGCAGTTAGTAGTCCTCAGCTCTCGGGGCGTCTACTGACAAGCGGTCCTGCTCTGTGAATAGTGTCACAACGTGTGTTTAACAGCAATCCTCTTTAAACAGATGAGGGACTCACAGAGTGGTTGGGTCCATGACGACGTTCTGGGATGGGGGTGCTGGCAAAGGTCATGGAGTCCTGTCTGTCGGGAAGGTTATTTAAGTAAAGGTCCTCAGGGATTTCAGGGCGAACTGAATCGAACGCAATGCCAAATCGTATCAACAATTTGAAGTGCCAGGAACTCCTTCCGGGACAGCTTGTCATGGAATCAACCTTAAATGTAACTTCGGTCTGGAAGTTGTGGGTAATATCACTGTAATAAGTGATCTTTGCAGATCAACGGGCGCTTTTGCAGTGCTTCGATCTACTGTTCGTGGACCAAAGAGCTCTGAAAAGCTAATTGAATCAATCAGTTTCTCGGAAACAGGAAAACAAGTACAGCGCAGCAATCTTCTGACCTGGGAATCGGTATGAAATAAGGAGTAGCCTCTCTTCTTCCAATCATAATCCAGAACGTGCTTGACAAAAATAGATTCCGGGCAAGGTTGTTCCAAAAAAGAGATTGCACGCTCCATCCACGAAACGAACAATGAAAACATATAGTAGACGGTTGAACGATTTCTCTTTGGAGAGTCGAGACCAATATGGAGTACTTAAAGCTGCATGACCCCGGAGTCCGGACCGCATCAACGAAAGGTACATGTGACCGTGATTAGACGCGTTTCTGCCGTTTCATACTGCAACCTGAACGTAATGAAACGGGCAAGAGACTTTGAACAGCGCACGAGTTCTCCGGTCAAGAGAGCAAGAAAAGACTCCTTCCCTTTAACTCCTTACACTCCGTATCCCCAACAACCATCCGACTCGCCATCCAACCCATTCAAACGGAAAACAAAAGTAGATTCGCTCCCCCTCATCTCCTCTTTCAGGAAACATATCCCTCTCCGTTTTCAATTCCATCGTTGTGGACTTGGGTTTCGCAAGGGTGGCGTCCATCGCATAGTCCAGGTTCCGCTCAACTACTCTTTCACACATCTACGCGCCCTCATCTCCTGGTTGTTTGATGTACCCACCAAATCCTCCAATGGGAAAGCAGGAGAGGAGGACTATCTTTTTGAAGTAAAGACAAGCACCACCATGGAGTCCATGCGCTCGAAGCCCGGCATGATCAAATGTGGTGAGACATCCGTCAAACTATCCAGTTCCAAGGATCCCTCGCGCAGACGATTTGCTACGGATGCCGATGATCAAGATGAATTGGAGGGGGATCAAAGTGAAGATGAATTTGGAGAGGGCCTTGACGACGATTCTGGCGATTGGGTCTGGGCCGACGAAGAAGATTACACTCTCGGTCACGTCTGGGTTACTGGTCTTCAAGCGGACAGAGGCATCATCTATGTAATGTGGTCTTCATTGTCTCCTGGGTCATTCTTTTGACCTGTTTTTACTTCTACAGCACCACTACCCCTCAACCCAAGTGCATATCACAGTTAATACCACCAAGTTACCACGTCGGCGAGGAAAGTCGAACGTCCCGTATGTCTTCTCCGCACGAGGTCGTGCCCATCTTTCCCAACGTCCTCTCCCGCGTCCTTTATTCACGCGATCGATATTGCATACCCTGTCCTCCTCGCCTGCAGGGCCTTCGAGACTTGGCTCGTATGCCTCAAGAACCACTCGACGCCCGAACAAGAATCATAGTAAACCCAACCCCATAGATTTATTCGGTGATGTAGACGAAGGCCTTGATCAGAAAACTTGTACACTAAAGTCCAAGAAATATCCATTCCTCGATCGGCTGTCGGCTGTATCCCGTCTCAACGCCAAAACACGAAGGAATCATCCGACGATTCTCGTCGACGACAGTGATGAGGGGAACGAAGACGGTGAAGATGAAGATGCTTATAACTGCCCCATCGACCCAGTCCACTGGAATCGGTCTCACTATGCATTTGGACGATACTTTCTTTCTTTCATTGATCCAAGGGGTCGATCATACGCTGATCTTGAGGATGAATATTTCGAGGAAAAGGTACCTTACGACCCATTTGAAAATGACGACGAAGAGGGAGACGAGTATGTGGAGGAAGGTGTTGGTGTGCGGTGTAGCACTCCAGGTTTGACGAGTTCGTCTTCGCTATGTGGCTCGTCGCTCCCACCGTCGTCGCCTGTGCAAGATGTTTCGTCATCACCTGCACTGCAGCACTCTATAACTTTTGACGACGACGATGAACCATCCTCGGTAGATCTCCTGAGTCTCTCGCCCAATTCATCACTTGAACTACACCCAAGCATCATTGCCTCGCACTACCCTAACAAGAAGTACACGTTTACACCTGCGCCACCTATATCTCGGAAACATCGTCTGCAGTTGGAGAGGATGGAGAGGAGGATGGAAAGGGGAAAGTTGGGGACTTATTTGTGTGAGTATGATGAAGTTGTTGATGATGAGGTGGATGAGTTGATTGAGGAGGAGGATGAATGTATAAATGATGAAGGAATTGGGAAATGGGTGTTGGAAGGCGAGGCCTGGGATCCATTTGGGGATGAGGAGGAGATTTGAATTATTATTTATTTTCCTCCTGGTTAACTATTGGCATTTAAATTAATTCCAGCAGATATGGTACTGATAAGTATTCCGACCAGTGAAGGTATTGAGTGTCGGTACAAGCGGCCAGATTACTTACAAACCAAAATTTCCGACATCTTAACTGATAAACCAGTAGTATGTAGTGGGAATAAGAAGTCTGGACTCTGAAGGGAATATTAAATTTGGGTCGGGTAGTTCAAATCTTTCAAATTACCTTGTAAAAAGACGAGAATGAATTGCGACACTAGTAGTGATCAACAAAGTTCTTTACAGACTCATACCACCTCTTGGTCTCCTATAACGCGACATTGAGGTCGAGAGGGTCGAACGATAGCATGCGATCAGTACGCACCTCGTGCTTCTTATATTCGGCAAAAGATATTATAAAGTTCGCAAGAGCCTGGTTGATTTCGAACCTCTCAAGGTACCTTTTGAACTCCAATTGAATTTGTGGAGATAACTCGGAATACTTCAGGACTGCAATAAGCACGGTCACAAATTGAAATACGAGACGAATGAGCGCACGTCAGGGCCAATGTCGCGAGCCTTTATTTGCTCTTCCGACTCAGCGGTGGGTTCATGTAGTAGTACCTGTACAAGGCTGCTTTCCTCGATAAAGCGTACTCTGTATGGTTCAAAGCCGCCATACGATGAGGCTGAGCAGTTTAACAAGAGTGAATTGTAGTTCTGTAGCGAGTAGTAAGCCTTATTCGAGTCAGCAATTAGGGGCTACATACCTTGGTAATAGAAATAGAGCAGTCAATAATATCGACTCCGTCGCCCTCGCCGTCCTCATCCTCGCCATCCTCGCCATCGTAATCGCCCTCGCCACCATCGCCGTCATCGTCATCATCACTGTCTTCGGCACCTTCAGAAGAAATGTTGAACCGCACCGTGACCCAGATGCTACATTGCAACGCAAGGAGTTCAGACATAAAACTAAATGTGATCACTAGCCATACGTATCATTGCGCAAGGAGCGCGTTAGAATGACAGCACTTTGACGGTCCTTGGTGATAATCTGTCTCTCAAATGAACAAAACGTCGGAAAATCCATATCAAAACATACTCTCCAAACATGTTGTCTGTCGGGAAGGATCGGCTGCTGGACTCTCTTACCCATCTCATTGGTGAGCGCTCCCTCCAAAAGTTTTCCGAGAGTTGAAGACATGGAGGATTATCTTCAACTGATCCGAGATGCGCTGCCGATCTACTTAAAGTGGTTCCGCACAAATTCCGCATTCACCTACAAGTACTTGGATAAATTCTCATGCGCCCAGGCCCATTTGACGGTTTGGTACGATGTTTGGGTGGGGCCTGGGGCAGATTTATTGCTGGTGTTGAGGAGGGCATCAGAAATCTCATCTTTGGTCATTTCTATGAAGGGGAGGTCGTCTGGGTGGCGGAACGACAAGTCTGTGTCAGGGATTCCTTCCAGGACAGGAGGAGGTTGGAATAGTTCCTTTCGGAGGGCATCTCCTTTCTCCTTAGGGGTTGTTGCCTTACTTTGTTGTTCGCCGCGGTCAATTGGAGGTGTGGGGTAGTTGCGGGCGCAGTTGGGAAAGTTCCAGATTTCCCCGGAGTTTGGAGTTTGGAATTGGCCCAGTCGCGCTTCTTGTATTGGACCAGTTTCTTGGTAAAGTTCCGGGAGCGGTAAATCAGAACGTTGAAAGTTGAACCATTAAATTTGAATAGGCGATGTTTCGTAGAGGTTTCAGCAGAACTTATGGTGGCATCACAGCACGTGCCACGCTCGCAATCAACACTCACTTGCAAAATGGTCAACTCTTCAAAACGTCCGAAGCTCAAGCGCTCATGTCTGAACGACCTGCTCCATACAGGAAGGATCACAAGTTGAAGAAGGGATCTAAGCGTGGACCTGCTCCACAACAACGCCGCCCACCATCCACACGAACTGGGATGTGTACCTCCGAGTCGACCAGGGATCTCTCATGAGACTCACACCTCCAACCGCAAACCAGCCCAACCCTCAACTCTTCTACCACTAAACACAACAGAGGTTTTAAATGTTATCACCGCATCCCTTCCAGACATGCAACTATATGCAGGTAACTCCATTGACCGGCTGACTTAGTATGCTGCAAATCTGATACACAGTACTTCACAGGTGACTCTGTCGACTGGCTGATTGAAATGGCCCACCGGATACTAAACCCAACGCGAAACGGTGCCTTACGCACCTTCCAATCGCGAACTGTCCAATACTGGTTGGCCAGGCCAAAGGACAATACTTGGAAGGCAGCGCAAGCAGGAGAACCGTTAATGGCAACAATTTACGAGTACTGTGTACCAAACCAGCAATTCATGCAGCCTACTCGGATGAGCCTGCGTCAAGCTAGGTCATTGACAACTATCACTTCGCGAAATCGAGCAAATGCATTCCGCACCGCACTCATTAATCGCCATCCAGCTTGTGTCATTTCAGGAATTACATTTAATCGACTTTTAACTGCATCTCACTTAATGCCAAAACGCCTTTGCGATGCGGCAATTCAATCGGTTTTTACAACTTTCACTGGTCTCACCACACCTGTAGAGAGATTCCACGAATTCATGGGAATCACTCTCAGCTGTAATTTAAATTCATATGTGGATCATTATGAGTTGGGATTTTGGCATAGGGGAGGCGTAGGTCTTCTCTTTTTCATGTTAATATTGTCTGCAGGATTTTTATGAAATTCATGTCTTCACTGATGAGGCTCAACAACTGAATAGTAGTGGTGTACCAAGGAGCCGACGTGAAGACCTCTTATTCCACCATTTAATTGACATCCAGTCTCAATCCAATGTCGCCAACCCACCACCTGGAGTGTTTGCTTGGAATTATACTCAATGTGTGTTGAAGAAATTTGCCACAGACGAATACAAAAGCCTTCCGAACATAAACCACTTCGACATGCCTTTTCGCACCGAGGATGACGATGACCGTGAGTTTGATGACCCCAGAAATATTGAAGATCCCCCTTATCCTTCGTATCTTCTGGATCTTGCTTGGTCGAGGAGATGTCAGGAGGTGGAGGAGGCAGAACAACGTCAAGACATAAAAAAATGGAGATCTGTCATCTCATAGCTATTTTGTTGACAGTACCTGGCTGTAAATCTTGTAACATTCATACCAGAGTTCAAAATATGAAGCCAGTTGGTGCAATGTTGATCGAGAAATTCCAAGTGGACGAACGATGGGTGGCTTAGGGTTATCTTTCTAATTGCCCAGGGAAAAGGATTTACTCAGATGGCCTCTTGTCCTTGCCAGCCTGAAGGCCCATTATCTCCTGCGGTACTGACTGCTGTAAGTATGTCTGCATTGGATCACGTCGTTGCCAAGCTTGCAGAAGTTCAAGTTCACTCCTTTAATAGTCCTGACTCATCGAAGAGCCTTATACTCGTGACTGTCTAATTTGAACATCTAGGCTATCGTTGAAGATGTAGGCAGCTGTCTTGTGGCACAAATGTCACGGTGAAAGTTGAGGACGATTGGATACAAGCCCTCATATCAATTTGGCATCACGTCTCTCCTTCAAGTTGTGTTATCCCCGAATTTAGCCCCCACGGCTTGCAATTGTAATCGTATGCAATTGCAATCGTAATCTCTGTTAGTATATCGGTTAGTACACGCGCCTGTCACGCGCGAAAGCGGGGTTCGATTCCCCGACAGAGAGTTTTTGTTTTTCTCTTGCCATGTCCAACCCCATTTACGGCAACTACCATGGGTGCAGTCCTTGTTGACCTTCAGTTTTGCTGTTCTTATTTCTTGAAGGTATTATACGAAGCGGCCTTTTCTAAATGACCAACGGCTTTCGGTTCTGCCTCTTGGATTATTCAAGGGTGCACGGGTTTTGGACGTAGGATGTAATGAAGGATGGGTTACGAGCGAAATTGGTGTGAGCACCTCTCTTTTTGAAATAGAGTGTGGTAATAACGGCCTCCGTTTTGAACAATTGATTAGCACAATCTTATGGCGCAAAGCTCGTTGTTGGCGTAGATATTGACGATACGCTGATACAAGCCGCGTGGAGGAGACGACGAGCCGTTTGGTCTTTACAAAAGCCAGCAATATCTGGCCTTGGCGACAGTATTCAAACCCATCCAGTTCCCAACTATTTTCCTGCTTCTTGCGAGCACGAATTCGGATTCTTGCCCATACCGCCTTCTGTGAATAGAGGAAAGGATATGTTTCCCCATAATCTGTCATTCCGCACAGCAGACTGGGTACGGACGGTGATCCCAGAGGATAAGGACGGATATGATGTTGTAATTGGGTAAACTTGTACACTCCGATGTATTTTGTGTCTAGGCTGATTTTATTTCATAGATTTTCTATTACAAAATGGATACACCTCAACGAAGGTGATGAAGGCCTTGAAACCTTTTTCAGACGTGTTTTTGATGTGCTGAGGCCCGCTGGCAAGTTTGTGCTAGAGCCTCAACCATGGGATTCTTACGGTAAAGCGAAACGGGGGAACACGAAACTGAAAGAAAGGGCAGCTGGGATTCAGATAAAACCAGACGAGTTCGGAAAAGTTCTGGAAGCGATCGGATTTCAACAAGTAGGAAGCTTTGTGGTTGGCACAGGTGACGGTATGCAAGGTGAGACTAGCAAATTTTCATTGGACGAACCTAAACTTGAAATGCAGGATTCCAAAGACCCATCGACATGTATATAAAGCAATAATTTCTTGCTCATGTAGTAGTCTGATTCATCTTTGAATGAGCGAGATTGACTCGTTGAGCGCAGGAACGACTGCGATGAGGCACGTGAAGGTGACCTTTTTGACATTATGAATCTGATTGTATCAAAATAATTCCGTGAGCTCAAGCCGTGCAATCCGTCAGCTACTACTCGCAGCTGGGCGCAGCCATTGTCCATATATCGCTAGGTCCCAGCGGTTGGCCTATCATGGCTAAATCGAAGCTCACACCTCAGGAAATATACCGACAGCGTAAACGACGAGAGGAATTGGAAAAGACAGCATATCTGCCTCCGGGACTAATCAACCATGGAAATACGTGTTTCATGAACTCTGTATTACAAGGGGTGAGTCTGCAGCGCTCAAGTTGTGCTTTGACGAATTACCCTTTTCTTCAAAATGCAGTTACTGGCAACGCGACTTCTCGCTGATCTAGTGTATTTCAACCCTGTTCATCAAGACCTTCACCGAACCATGGCGGGGCCCATTCATTCGACACGATCTCCACAGCTACTGAACGGGCATGGCTTTGCGGGGGACCATAAACTGCCATACGTTACTGGAATGCCAATCGGTGATGCCTTCTTAGACACGGTTGATAGGGCATGGGTTGCACAAGCCAATAGACGGAGAGAAATTCTCAGTCCAAGGTGAGATGGTTTATCCTCACAACGTGATGCTCTCCTACTTGCAAGTTTGGGCTGATTTCTTCTTAGAATTCTCCTCGCCACGATGGGCAGGAAATACGACCAATACCTTGATTTCGCGCAACAGGATGCTCACGAATTTCTGCGAATATTGTTGGATGCAATGCGTATGGAAGAGTTTGATGTGGGTGCTTTTTTTCTGACATCCGTTCATGGGATATATTCAATACCGACTTCTTTCAAAGATTATCAAAATCCGGCAACCCCCTCCTCCACCTAAGAAAAGAAGGAGAACGACAATCACCCCAGAAAATGCAGAATTACGGGCACATTTGCAACCAAATGGTGCTTCTCCGAACGGCATTTCTCCCTCTTCGAAAAAGCTTCCTTCAGACTCATCAACCCCTCTGCCCAGAGCCGAGGACTTGCCACTGATGTCTTTCGTTGATATGATTTTTGGTGGCCAATTAACCAGCATACTCGTTTGCCAGAAATGCAAACATGTATCACAGACATACGAAGACTTCAACGACATCAGCCTAAGTCTTAAACCAGAAGATTACGGAAATCGCAAGCGAGATCGGTTTAGAAAAATTGTTGGGCGTCTGACAAATTTCCCTGCCTCCACATTCAACAACCTACAAGCAAAGGAGAAACAGACCCAATCGTCGTCAACAATCATTCCGCCAATTGCCAACACGGTGGAGATGCAGAGGTCGTCAAGTGTGCCGCCTACGCCGAGTGAGGAGAAGCAAAGATCATTTTCTGAAGGTGGACTGGAAGGGCCTCCGATTGGGGCATCCAGAAGGAGAAGTCTGGATCTTAGTGTTGAAAGTTTGCAGCAGGACGGAAATGGCTCGCAGCGTATGGGCGTTGGGCACTCTCAGGACAGTTCTGGTGCTAGTATAATCAAGGCAAAGGACACAGACGAAGACTACGGGATGATAAGCGATGGTTCACACATTATTGTAAACGTGAATGGACCAGAGGGACGACAAGCGAGGCAGAGAAAAGAAGAGATTCGGGGTGATCAGGATACCATGGACGTTAAAGAGAAGAAGCAGCCTGAGGAAGCCTCATGGTCGAAATTTGGGCGAAGGATAAGTTTGAACCTTGGGTTGGGCCGTCAGAAGGATAAGAAAGAGAGGGAAAGGAAGGTTCGCTCCATTGATCCTTCACTGAACACTGGGGGTATAAAGGAGGATGCGATAGAGGAGATTGTCACAGCTGTGAACTCAGTGTCTGCAGCCGGAGCAGCTCCTAAAAGTAGAGGGTCGCCAACCGAAACCCCCAACGATTCGGAATCACCACAACCCCTATCGCAACAACCGATCCCATTTGGTCTTCCTTCAATGAAGCAAGATCTGTTACTAAACCCTGACCTAGCCAAAGAACATACATCTAGCGCATCTAGCGCTGCTTCGAAATTCCCAACAATTCAACGCTCAAGGTCTCCAAAACCCCCCAAACCTTCCTCAGCAGAGACTGAATATCTTCGCAAAATACTTGCGGACGTCTCTTTTCCTTCGAATAGTCCATTTGCTCTCTTAAGACCTCCTTTGTTGCATGACCCGACACCAGGGCCACCAGGGGAGAAGGAAAAGGTTGGAGGACCAGCGTGGTTGGGCTTAGGTGCCCGGACGTTCTCCGGTATTGAAGAGTGTTTGAGAATGTTCACGTCCGTAGAGGTGTTGGATGGAGAGAATATGGTCGGCTGCCGAAGATGTTGGAAAATCCAAAATGGGGTCTTTCAGTCAAAGAAGGATGATTCAGACGAGGAAGAGGGGGAAGAAGGGGTGGAAAGTCCTATGTCTGTTCCTGGAGACACAGCAAACATGGTACCACCTTCGTTGGTACTTCAGCCCACTTTGATCATCCCCAGTCCCGCGTCTTCCAACAGTCCAATTCATCTCCAGGCTTCCCAATCTACTCCTACAGTATCGTATTACCCCCACAGAGAGTCACATTCGACCCCCTCTTTACCAACCTCCCTTTCCGATGCCAATTTGAATTTGTTGAAGGACAATAGCGCCAGTGCAGAAGGTTCGGTCTCGTCATTATCGCTGTCTGCCGTCTCCGAACGAAGTGAGGAGTCGGATGGTCTCGCTTGTCACAGGCAAGGGCCTGGAGGATTACCGATTCCCATTATCTCCACTACGGCTCCTTTGGAAGCCTCGAGTACGTCTTCATCCATGCCGAGTGATTCAGGCTCAGAGTCGAACTATTCGTCTGCTTCTGAAGGCCATAGTACTTTGTCGAGATCGATGGAAGAATTAAACAGAAGAGCTGCATATGCACGACTGACGCGGGGATTATCGAATAACATTGGTCGCAGTTTTCAGCAAGTCCCACTTTCGACAGACTCATTGGTGATACCTCCACGAACTCACGGCAATCGACGAAAATTGTCACTAGAAACCACCACTGACGAGGAGAGCTCAGATGACGAAAGCGATGCAGCAGAGTCCATTTCGGCTGAGAGTAGACCCAGTGTCAACCCAATAGGCACTTCGGGAACAACTTTGGTATCAGGAACGGAAAAAGCATCCTCTCAACAGAGCCACGGACCAGTGAGCGAGAAGCCTCATAAGAGGGTTTCTAAACCTAAACCCGTCATCATGCGGCCAGCGTACAAACGCTATCTTATTGCTATGCCCCCACCAGTATTGGTGATACACCTGAAAAGGTTTCAACAGACATTGAAAGCTCCGCTAATGCTCTCATTTTCGAATGGTTTCAAGAAACTAGATGACTATGTCTCCTTCCCGGAATACCTCGACTTGTCGCCGTTCCTTGCCCCTAGAAAGGAAGATTATGGTCTGGGAAAGAAGCGCAAAGAGAAAGAATTCAAGAAGAATGGCAACTTTCGAGAGGAACGCTGCATGTATAGGCTCTATGGCGTAGTCGTACACATAGGGAATATGGTAATCGTGCTTTTTTCTCGTTCTCATGCAAATGCTGATGAATCTTTCTTAGCTTGGTGGGCACTACATTGCGTATACTGCCCTACCGAATGAAACACCTAGACACCGTTCTCCTGATAAACCCTCTGCGCCGTCAGAAATCATGACGGCTGGGAAGACTGAAGATGGAAAACCGAGTCCAACCAACCAGGATTCCAGCACGCATCCTCGGCAGTGGGCCTATGTCAGCGATACTCATGTCCGTCTGACGACACTGGAGGAAGTTCTCAACTCGAAGGCATATATTTGTATGTATGAGCGATGTCAATGATCTATGCTATCCACCCTGGATTTTTTGATGTTATAACATTTCTTGCCAAGGACCGTAGTCGTCATATGGATGTATTCATTGCAAACTTTTTTATTTCAGTTATTTGTATTGGAGCAGGCGACTGAATTCTAGTGACATATTGCGAATCCGAACAGTTTCAAGCTAGTGTTCAGGAGTGCTACTAGCTGCAGGCACATCACCGGCAGTGGATACACCGCTGGCTGTAGGTATAGGCCTGTCACTGACTTCGCCATGCCCCAGACTACGGGGTTTCTTCTGAAAATGCGAAACATAAGAGTAAACAATATTCGTAGCGCTGCAAACTAGAGCACTCTTCCTTGAGTCTAGTGCACAAGCCAGAGAGTCATGGCTGTGAACAGGGGGTTTATTAGGAGTGAATCATATAACCTGGATTTTCGTCATCGAAATAATGAATCATACAAAAGCTGTTAATCATGTCTTCAGCAACAGGACTCCTGCATAACTTGAGAATATATATTGATCTGGTATGCCCGCTTGAGAAAAATTGCCGACGCGACGTGTCAGACGCGGTCACCTTCGACCATCTACCATCTGGATGTTCAGAGTCGCGTCAAGGTCAAGATGTGTTGCCAGTCAACCGCACATGATAGCGATAAGAGTCAGGCGACAATTCGAGTCACCTGCCCCTTTTCATAAATTTCCAACCAGCCAGTATCACTCTTGTAGATTCACCACAATGGCTTCCTCCATTAACAACATCATTCAGAAACTCGATTCGCTGTCTATAAAGCCTTTGGGCACTCTCAGTCATGCGGAGACGTCTCCTGCATCCTGGATGGAGGTTTTGATTGCCACTGGATCAGCTCCTGTTTCATTTGAAAGAATCAAGACGTTGGTCTACAAACCAAAGACTTCGAAAAATGCTGCCCCCACTCCTGTTATCGTCATTGCGCGAGAACAAACGGAGGCCAATTCGGGGGGGATTGGGAAAAATTTGAATCTCAAAGATCTGCGGGTCGCATCAGACGATCTCTTAACAGAATTTTTCTCACTGGACAGGAATTCTCGTAGGTGGACAACAACTGTCTTCAGTGTTCCGATGTCTGACGAGTGGATATAGTGTCTCCATTGTCAATCACAGAATCCACCTTTTCACGGGCAATCACAGTTTTAGATTCAACAATCGCTTCATCGTCTTCCGTCTTTGCCGTTCGTGCGAACTCTTCCAGCGAAACCCTTTTTTTGAGTGGCAAAGACATCGTCGCATATCTCAAGAATCTGGAAACGGATGAAGTCAAAGTACAAGAGCTTGATTTCACGTCTCTGGTATCGGGCGCTCCTTCTCAATCCTCCAAACCCCCTGTCAAAGAGAAGGAGGATGCAAAGATCGAGGGCGCTGTGCAAATCGCAATTGGTGTAAAGAAGGAGGTTGACTTTTCGTCTTGGTATACCAATGTAAGGTTCATCTCCCAGTCTTGAAAGCGTCGCTGAACCCTTCTTCAGGTGTTACTCAAGGCTGACATGATAGATTACTACAGTGTCAGTGGATGTTATATCCTGAAGCCTTGGTCTTACAGTATTTGGGAAGAAATACAAAGTTGGTCGAGTCCAAAGTCTTACATCCTGCGTCACTAACTTTTGCCCAGCTTGGTTCAATGTTAAGATAAAGGAGCTTGGTGTCCAAAACTCTTATTTTCCGATGTTCGTGTCTTCTTCGGTTCTGGAACGTGAAAAGGACCACATAGAAGGCTTTTCTCCTGAGGTAGCTTGGGTCACGAAAGCGTACGTTCTGCCATTGTGTTGGCGTTGAATATATGCTGATCAAGAAAAAGTGGTAATTCAGACTTGGAAGAACCCATTGCCATCCGTCCGACATCAGAAACCGTTATGTATCCTTGTAAGCCTTCATCTCATCGATTTTCTGGTTGGTTTCCTGACCCTTCGAAGATTATGCGAAGTGGATTCGTAGCCATCGCGATCTTCCACTAAAACTGAACCAATGGAACAATGTTGTCCGATGGGAGTTCAAGAATCCTCGTAAGCTCTCAAATTTGGAATTTCCCAAAATTGCTGACCCCGATATCAAGAGCCTTTCATCCGTACAAGAGAATTCTTATGGCAGGAAGGTCACACTGCTTTTTTGACTAAAGCCGAAGCAGACACAGAAGTTCGTCAAATCCTTGACCTCTACCGGCAAGTTTTCGAAGACCTCCTCGCTGTCCCTGTCATCCCTGGAGTCAAGACAGAAAAGGAGAAATTCGCTGGGGGACTCTACACGACTACGGTAGAAGGTTTTATCCCGACGTCAGGTCGTGGTATCCAAGGAGCTACCTCTCATTGTCTGGGCCAGAACTTCTCCCGTCCAGAGATGTTTGATATTTTTGTTGAAGATCCCAAAGATCACGTCAAGTCGTATGTGTGGCAAAACTCCTGGGGCCTCTCGACACGCACGATCGGTTGTATGGTCATGGTACACGGAGACGACAAAGGCTTAGTTCTTCCCCCAAGAGTGGCCAACATCCAGGTTGTAATTGTTCCTTGCGGGATCACGGCGAAGACGACGGACGAGCAGCGGGCAAAGATTAATGGTACCTGCGAAGAGCTCGCACAAACGTTGAAGAAGGGGGGTATTAGAGCCAAGTCGGATTTGAGAGAAGGATATACCCCTGGATATAAATTCAATGACTGGGAACAGAAGGTATTTCTCTTGACGTCTGTTTTGATCCCTTGGTGTTTACCCGTTTTTTGCAGGGTGTTCCACTCCGCCTCGAAATTGGTCCCAATGATCTTGCAAAGGAACAAGCGTTATCGGCCCGTCGTGACAAGGGTGACAAGGAACCAATTCCTCTTGCCAACCTTTTGGAAAACGTTGCTGAACTCCTCAAAACCATTCAAAGTGACATGTTCCATAGCGCCAAGAGAGTGTACGATTCTCGAATTACTGCTGTGACGAAATGGGATGATCTGGTTCCGGCTCTCGATAATAAATGTGTTGTTGCAATTCCTTGGTGTGACGCCGAGGCTTGCGAAGATAGCATCAAGGAACGCAGCGGGCGAGCGTAGGTTCATCAACCATCTCATTCGTTCTTCTCTCATTTGTATACTTTTTTTTTCAGATCCGAGCCACAGGATGAGCGAGCCCCGTCGGCTGGTGCAAAATCACTTTGCATTCCTTTCGATCAGTCACGTTGGGATCCTATTGAACCTGGCAAAACGAAGTGCCCTGCGTGCGGCGAGGATGCGAAGCATTGGACCTTGTTCGGTCGGTCCTATTAGACTATCTCGGGATAAGAGTACCAAAACTCTACTGTATAACCACTCTGTCATTTTCTTTTGAATTCAAGTATGTGAGCATCGATTTAGAATGTAGAGTTGCAAGAAAACTTTTTTCGTCCATCGTTCGTTCAATCACACGTTTTGGCAGCAGAGTATCCAATTTTTTGAGCAAATATTTATCTATTAGGGTTGTCCAATAACCTGTTTGCATCGATTGCACAAAGTCTCATTTTCGGAGCGGGTGAACGTCCAGCACCTTGGGCACTTCGGGCGTGTTGCAGGTCTGACTCGGACGACAACATCAACTCCTAGAAAGAAATGAGGGACGGTTCACAGAACGGATTTAATAGCCATTACCTGAAAGCGAAATACTTGATGAATGAACCCAGGTGGGTGATGTGCAGCCCAGAGAACCCTCATCGGTGACAACTGCGTCGGAAACAATGAAAAGTGTCTTCAAGAAATCTTCTGCATTGGGCGAGCTGGTAAGTAATCATATTTAAAAGGCGAGAGATTGTACGTTACCCTCACGCCTCAGTGTATGAACAAAGCGATTGTCATCCATGAGGTCTGACAAAACAATGTCCACTTCACCCTCCAGAGAACTGGTCAACTGTCTAATAGCTACAAGTAAGTCATAGGCAACGCAGACGCAGTTGATAACGAACTTTGCTCCTCTTGCTTTCTCTAGCAAAGAAAGCACAGTTCCTCGCAAAGAAAGAAGATGGGTCATATCTTCCGACGCTTCGGGATCCTTCCAATCACGACTCTAAAAATTCGGCATGAAGATAGAAAGATCTCAATTTAAAGCATCCTTACCAGAGGAACCCAAGGTGTCATGAAAACGGAGCTTCCGTCTGATCTCCGACTCGCATGAATTTCTTCAGCAAGATAAGGAAGTATGGGAGCCACAATATTCGTGATCACGTTCAAGACCTAGTTCAAGTCAGAGACAAAAAATTCATGGAACCGTATCACAACAGACCTGCTCCAGCACAGTAATGACCCTTCTTCTCTCCAAACTATGCGCTTGGTCGGCATAGAGACAATCTTTTGTGATATCGAAATACAGTGAAGAGATTGTGACATGAGCAAAATTGTTGAGACTGTTGATTACTGAAACGAGAGGTTCATTAGATGCTCTTTACGTTGTTTCATAACCCCGGACCTTTTTGGAAATTATAACTGGCATATGATCCTAATGCGGCCTGTTCTAGATTGTAGAGTTCATTCATGATATATCGTTCCGCCTTGCATGCAAGTATAATTAGTAGCAGCCGAAGTGGGGGACATATTTTAAGAAACTAACCAATCCCATTTCATTCTTGGACACCCTTTCTATAACCATATCATCTGTACTGCCGAGATTCCCAAGACAAAATCTCGCAGTATTCCGAAGTTTCTTCAGTGACTTGGCAATCTGGGAAAGCACAGTTGGACCGATTGACATGTCTTTCCAGTAATCAACTGTGGCAACCCATAAACGTAAGACGTCGGCACCCTATAAAGACGTAAATCGCGGGTATCCAACAATTACGAGGCAACACTTACGTGTTGAACGATGGACATAGGACTAACAACGTTTCCCAATGACTTGCTCATCTTCCTCCCCTTCTCGTCCAACACCATACCATGGGTGATCAACGACCCATAAGGAGAAAATCTCTCCTCATTCGAAGAAGCTGATCCGAGGGCAGTCAAAAGTTGGCTCTGAAACCAACCTCGATGTTGATCAGAACCCTCGAGACATAGGTCAGCGTGAAAAGTCCTTCCGCTTTCCCGATTTTGTCCAACTCCCATTTCGACGAGCATAGACCAAGATGTTCCACTGTCGAACCAGACATCCATGGTGTCCTGGCCCTTCTCCCATGTTTCGTCAGCCGTGCGTCCTTCTTCCAGCAACCATGGAGGGACGAAGTTTTCGATGGGTGCGGTCCACCAGTCCAGGTTCTTCTTTTCCATGGCATCCAGGATGTAATCGAGCGACTTGGTATCAAGAACAACACGATCAGAGTGCTTATGGTGCAGAGCAGGGATGGGTACCCCCCACACACGTTGCCTAGAGATACACCACTCCGAACGGGATTGTACAAAAGATTCAAGTCGATTGCGGGCTGTCTTTTCTGTCAGGGCATAAGAAAAATCATGCAAGAGGAACGTACAAAGAGGAGGAAAGAAAGAGACATCCTTCAGTGCCTCCATTGCATCATCCTTAACCTTGTCAAGGTTGGCGAACCACTGCGAAGTTGCGCTATCGCTTGCTTGAGTACTTTATTTTCAGTTGCCAAGAGAAACTCACGTCACTATGACAGGCATCTTCGTTCTCCAGTCGTATGGGTATTTATGAGTGATCTTTTCAGTTCTAACGAGTCTTTGCCACTTCCTCAGCAGTGGAAGGATCATTTTAGTTCCAGAATATAGAACATCTCTCCCAACAAGTGCCATTGCACCTTCTTCTCCAACAACGTCGGCGACATCAGGGCTGAACAAACCATTGCCATCGACGTGACAAAGTAAATTTGATCCAGGATTTGAGGAGAGGTAACGGAACGCGTTGTAATCTTCTGCTCCGTGTGCAGGCGCAAGATGAACAAGGCCAGTTCCAGCATCTGACACAACGTGGGGGGCGTGAATGATTTCGTAAGAATTAAGAAATTTGGGCCTTTGGAACAGTGGTTTGTATTGAAGACCAACCAAGTCCTTACCTGTCGACATCTTTTGAGATATAAACAGGATAGGGTCGGGTCATGCTCACCCGGGAGGCTGGCCAACCTGACTATTCTACCGACATCCAGAATTTTGCTTGTAGCCTCTACCCGATCGCTTGAGATCACGTAGGCGACCTTCCCGTCCAGCAAGAGATCATAAAGTAGGTCTTCATGAACGGCGATACCCATGTTAGCTGTCAAAGTCCATGGTGTTGTTGTCCACACGAGAAATTTGATATCTATCCCTTTGGACAGAACTTCGGCTAAATCAGGATGGAGGGGCTTAGAATTCGTGTCGAGGTCAAACTGTATATAAGCACTCTCAGAAGTGCGATCATTATACTCCAATTCTGCTTCTGCGAGTGCTGAACGGGAAGATGGTGAATAATATACGGGACGGTGCTGTCGATATATTAAACCATTTGCAACCATCTTTTGGAAAATGCGAAGCTGACGCATTTCGTAATGGCGATCTGTGTAAAGTAGGTGTAAGCATTGACACCTTAAAATGGGAGAATTTACGCACCTAAAGTTCGATATGTATTTTCTTTTGAATCCCAATCTGCCATAATTCCCAAGGTTCGGAATTGTTCCTTCTGCGAATCCATTTGGCTCAGGGCGGTAGACTGTGCTGCTTCTCGAATAACAACGGGAGGTGTGTCGTGTGGCGAAAGCTTTAAGCAGGCATAAGAAATGACACACGATGGAGGAAAACAAAGTTGGCACCTTCATGTCAGTGATTGCCTTGCCTTCAATTGGAAGTCCATGACAATCCCAACCAGGTACGTAACTTTCGACAGCGTCAGCGTTAGAGTATGATGAATATGAGGAGGAACAAACTGGACTTTACGCCCTTGGGTGACGTGAAAGCGGTTGATGATATCTTTTGTAACCTTGTTTAGTGCATGACCTGTGACCTGTTGGGTAGGTGAACTGATTATCCCTCAATAAAGGTGCACAACACACCCATATGAATGTCACCGTTAGCATAGGGAGGTCCGTCGTGCAGCACGAAAAGTGGTCCTTTGGCGTTCTGCCACTACTCACAAGAACATGAATAATTGTCGCGTATTCATGAACCAGCGCCGTACCTGCCACCAATACAATTCATCACAAGTCAATTTCCTGAACCTCGCCTCAACATCCTTTGTATTGGGCTGCAATTTGAACGGTGTCTTCGGAAGAAGTAAAGTATTGGAGTAAGACTTGTTATCGGAGGTGACGTTTGTTTGAGTTTCGTTCGCCTTGGAAGACAATGTCCTAACAAAACGACCGCGTTGGAGACGTACGAGTCTTCCTGTGGGCAGAAGGTACGCGAGCATTTAACTTGGTGGTCCGCCGACGCGTTATCATAGGCTGGTAGGACGTATGTCACATGTCACTGCTGAAGTGAA
>Ga0307517_10002784_pt1 | contig 27796 bp, 33 predicted proteins | sample 23_EM_MG_FD_194515 | JGI IMG/M metagenome (GOLD analysis project Ga0307517, IMG submission 194515) | Populus trichocarpa ectomycorrhiza microbial communities from riparian zone in the Pacific Northwest, United States - 23_EM | ecosystem: Host-associated > Plants > Roots > Unclassified | place... | reverse complement strand
TAAGGAGAAAATGTTTTTCTGCTTCTTGGCAGGATAGTAGGTGTTGGTAGTCTTCGGATCAACTGGTATATAAAATGTCCAGGCACAATCGTACGAGAAACTTGAGAGAATGGTCAAACACTTGAAGGACCTACGAGATCTCCGAGTCAACTGTGTGTTCTTAAGCCTTATAAGGCAAAGGGGGCTAGAAATATTCATGAACACGGGTATATCATGCTGAGGAGTATTGGTACTTGCACACAAGTACAGTCGCAATATCCAAAGAAAAGAACCCTGCCTCGAGGATGAAGAATCTGTCAGATCAATTGCATTGACAATGTGATTTCGCAGGACGTCGGGTACCTGATCATGACTATACGTTTGGTGTGGCGAGGCTATGAGCTTCTGATCAAATCGAAACCCATTCTGGAAGGGTGAAAAACTTTTTTTGCTATATGGGAATATTTATATAATTCTTGATTTGGGAGTGATCATCCATGAGAATGTAGTTACGGTTGGCAGTCACCGTTGGCATTGAACCATAATCTACATTTTCAAGTTCAACAAAGAAAATAAATGTTATACAAGTAGCGTCGACAAGAATTGACATGGACTAATGCCCCGCACCAGCACGCGACACTCTCCCGAACAAAGCTTCCCCTACACCTAGCCCGAGTACGATAGATATCAGATACGCCGCTTGGAACGTCCTGCAAAGAAAACGCAATCAGAAAGACATTAGAAACTAGTGTTTAGTTCTTTACATGACTGCCAGCATAAGAAGATAGCCCATGAACATCTGGAACGCAAACAAGATTCCTCTTGGAATATCGTGTCCGGCGATAAATGGAGGCACAGTCCGTAAACGGGGCAATCGTGGAGGGATGGAGGGCGATGTCCCTGCTTTCTGAAATTCGGTATAGTCTGCCGAGGAGGGCGAGACAACGTGAGGTTGTGGAGAGGCAGGTTGTTTCTGTGCTACACAAGCATGGCCTGCGGCGTCTATTGCAAGGGCTCTGAATAAGTACAGTCAATTAAAGTTAACTTGGAGAGGAATCATTTGAAGAGACCTTGTATACCAATGAAAGTCAAACATGACCCTCGTCGCAGCAAGTAATCTCTCGAGGATTGCAAAAAGAAACAGCCCCATACATGCTGCAGCGATCTCGCCTCTGGATGAAGGAGCCCACGCGCTGAGCCATAGGTAGTCCCCTCCGGAAAAGTGCAAGTAAGGTATCATCATGGCCCCAGACATCGGGGCCATGCCCATTCCTGAATGGTCCATACTTTCTCGTTAAGGTGAAGAGGCGAATAAATATCGGAGCCTAAAAGAATCGCTTACGTAAGCGATTCTAGTGCAGACAGAGTGGGATCGCATTTGGCTGATATAGCAGGGTTTCCGTGTTCAAATGCTGATAAGTCTCTCGAAAGTTCGCAGAAATCCAAGAGTGGGAGACAGGATATCACCGCAATTCATGAAAATAGTCCTCTGGTCCTCATTGATCCTTTTTCTGTCTCATCACATACGAAGATAAGCAACGATTTGTTCCCCAAGTTAGCAGCAAGAATAGGCATATTGTGAGGCTTGGAACTAGCTTGGAACATGAATGTGGAGGATTGAGATGCGGCAATTTTGCGGAAAAGACCCCAAACTCCGCTGTAATTACGTAAGTACAGATCCCGTGACCAATGTATACCGGCAGATAACGGTTTGTCCTTTACAAATTACACATATAAGTATACCGACTCTTCCAGTCTCATATTATTCCTTTCTCAAAAATGTTCCGCGTGGCTGCTATTAGAAGAACTACGATTTCTTTTCGACATGCGCATCCAAAAGTCGCCATTAGCAACCCTCTTCGTTCAGCCATCAGCCATGGCTTACGGTTCAACTCTTCTTCGTCCTCAGATTTGTCTCCACCCGTGGATACACCTCCACCCGCACGGAAAAAGCGTGAATTGACACCAGAGGAATCTTTGAAGGTTGCCATAGAGAAGCAAGATGACATTCAGAGGGACTGGGATGCTAAGAGGTTGACCTACGAAGAGTTTCTGCCTCGGACGCAGAATCCTTCGCCCGTGCGTTCTCCCTTGACATGTGTTACAGACCGCTTAGCAATCCTCTAGGACACCTATATTATCGACGTTCGGGAACGAGAGGAAGTCCTGCAAGGCATGATCCCGGGTGCTGTCAACATCCCTCTCTCCAATCTCGGCAACTCTCTTCGCTTTTCCCCTGACGAGTTCTCCCGGAAGTTCGGTTTCGAGTTGCCTACGCAGGAGCAGGACCTCATATTTTACTGCAGAAGCGGCATGAGAAGTAGGTCAGCTGCAGACGTCGCAAAGAGGAACGGATATAAAACTGAAAAGTATGCTGTTTTGTGCCTCTGTGCATGGTGTTGCTCATGTTTCATTCTGTTAGGATTTACAACTACCAAGGATCATGGTTGGAGTGGACCGCAAAGCAGAAATAGAAATAGTTGCTATACATAAATTCCAGTGACCCTAACCCCAATTACTGTTCTGATACTTGGATATGCTCAACCATTCAATACGATCTTGTGCTCGCCGTTCTGCTGCTTCGCTCCAGTGGCTACCTCTTCAAGCCCATCTGACCCATAGTTTGCGAAGTCTGCCACATCCATGTTTTAGAAACCCTCAATTTCGGCGGCGGTGCATGAGTACACCCGTACCGCCCATGAACGACAGGTTTGCTCTATCCACAGTCTAGTTGACAAATTGTCACCTTACTTACAGCCATTTGTCTCTGGAACAATATCATGCCAAAGCAGATCATGCTATGGAGGAGTTGCTAGATACACTCGAAGGTTTACTCGACTCTGTCAGTCTACCTAACTGGGAGGTGGATTATCATGTGTGTCCTGCAATATTCCCCTTTCTGAGACTCGTTGACCATTCCAACAACAGAGTGGTGTACTTACACTTAAGCTGGGCGCGAATGGTACTTACGTCATTAACAAGCAACCTCCGAACAAGCAGATTTGGTTGTCATCTCCTTGGAGGTGCGACACTCTCACCTATTCATGCAAGGCTTAAGTATAGGTTTACATTGCATTTAAATTGCAGTGGGCCAAAACGATACGATTTCCATGAAGGTACTATGGAGTGGGTGTACTCCAGGGACGGACGATCAATCAACGCATTGTTGTCCGAAGAGTTGAGCATGGTGTTCAAGGAGCCGGTCAACATCCAGATGTAATAGAACCAGAGACTCGAATCATAGAAAAGAGGCATGGAATAATCGAGTCTTATTCATAAGATAAAATGCTCAATACATTTACATTGATGCATGATACCCAAACGAAACATTAGAAAGTGGAATAGAATTGAACGTGCAAACAAGAAATTGGGGAGATTATGAGAATGACACACTGTGAGAGGAAGAATCCAAGATTCGTCTACGTGAAAGGAAGACCGATCCAAGAAGTCTACAAGTCAAATATGTTCAGGGAATGGGATTAAGGTCATGAAACCTGATAGACACACTTGTTGATGTTTTCATAATTTTCTGAAACAACACTTGCTCCTTCCAAGCGTCCAGCCAAGGCTTGACCCTGTTCAGAAAATTTGTGTCTCGATGAGTGAGGTTTGGACATCTTGCCCGTTTGCACCGGATGCAGTTTTGTGGGCGGTGTGGAATAACCCGTGTATGGCACAGGATACGGTGGCTGCTGAGTCGGGTTCAGTGATGAAATTTGACTCGTAGAGATGGAATGAGGTGATGGTAGTGAAAACATGAGCCTGTGTTGGTTCAAAATGTGTAGATCGCGGAGCATCGTATTGGCCGACTTGTATTCCTCTGAGGTATTCGTCATCTCGGTCGACTCGTGCGTGGCCGCATGGGTAAGAAGATTGTCTCGGTACCCCTCATAAATATCGTCATCACCCACAGCCTGGCTGGCCTCCTCATCTTGTGTGGGCTGCTGCGTCCTCCTGCGTTTTAAATGTGGCTCCTCAGCACCGAGGTTTGGCAAGAGATGGAAGTTTGAGGATGCTGGTGGAGGACTTGACTGGCGTTGTCTTTTGAGCATACTTGTCAACATACACCTCGTCGACGCGCCAATAAGTAGAGGTAAGAGTAATGCTGACCAGAGTGAGTCCAAATGGTTGATGCAATCAATATTTATTTACGTAAATGGCAATTTTGCCAAGTCAACAAAACATACTCCTTATTCCGGCAGCCACAAACACTGGCTAATCCTATATGCTTAATCTGCAGTTTGTTTAATTGAAAAAGAGAAGGTCATTTTGGTGCTGTAAGCCAATGAGTTTTCTTGATACACATATTGCCGCATAGCAGGCGACGTTCAAAGTTCAACACAAACCCTCACCATGATCTCCTTTACATTCCTTCGAGCTCGGACGTTCAACTCCAAATCGACGTTGAAACAGGGGATTCGAGCTGGCATCTCCTCTTTTCCCTTCATTGCTGAACAGCTCAAACTCGATCTTATCCCAGAGAACCATGCCGAAGTGAACGCAAGGAAGAGGCGAGAAATTGGGAGGACTTTCATCTGTGAGTTTCTATTACTCCTCTGTGCTCATTCAAAACCACTAATCCCACACCTTAGCTGACACAGTCACAAGTTAGCCTTATGGTTCACTGACAGCGAATGTAGATCTCTGACACATATGTCAAAAGCCCCAAGCAAAGAGATGTACGAATACGCTATAAACGCCACTTTGGGTGACGATGGATATTTCGAGCCGTCAACTGCGTAAGTCTGTATTGTTCAATTGGCTCTTCTGAACCCTTCTTTCAGAAAATTAGAGTCGCATGTTGCGCGACTTTCGGGGATGGAAGCTGGTTTATTCCTGCCTTCCGGGACTGCTTCGAACGAAATCGCTTTGAGAACGCATTTGAAACAGCCCCCTTATTCGATTCTCTGTGATAAAAGGTCACACATTAATTTGTAGGCTTCTTCTGGGTCCCTCAGTTGCCGCATGAGTTCTATTCTTGATTAGATATGAAGCAGGGGGCCCTGCACTCAACATTGGCGCCTCTCTGATCCCCGTCGCTCCTTCAAACGGTAGGCATTCGAATACTTGTCCATTATTTAAGGAACTCAAAAATATCACAAGGCCACCATTTGACGCTTCAAGACGTCAAGGACAATATTGTTACGAGCAAAGACATCTGTTAGTAAGTCGTGAAAAAGTAAACATTCGGTTCAATTTCCTAAATGTTTAGCTGAACAGTGCAACTACAGAGCTTATCTCGTTGGAGAACACTTTGGACGGTACTATAATACCCCAAGACGAGGTCGTTGCTATTTCGGACTTCGCGCGTCCTAAAGGAATACAGATGCACCTTGACGGCGCCAGATTATGGCATGTCATCGCAGAAACTGACATACCACTAAAAACGCTATGTGCACCATTTGATTCTGTCAGTGTGTGTTTCAGTAAAGGACTCGGTATGAAGTCTTCCTTCTACCACGAAGTATCTCAGCACTGACAGGGAGCTGCAGGCGCACCTGTAGGTTCATGCCTTGTTGGCACAAAGGAGTTTATCAACCGAGCTCGCCGTTTCCGAATAGTCTTCGGAGTAAACATGCGACAGACAGGCTTTCTCGCCGCCTGTGCGGCATACGCACTCACTCACAATTTCTCCGAATTGAAACGTGTACACTCGCTTACCAGACGCCTGGAGGCCAGCCTAGAAAAATTGGGCGCGAAAATCTTGACTAGGGCAGAGACTTGCATGGTTTGTTGTTTTACGGGTACAAGGTGTATCCAGGATTCATATTGATTCTAGGTCTTCTATGATCCATCTCCCCTCGGCATTTCATACGAGGAGATTGCTGATAGGGCCCGGTCTCTCCTTCAACCTTTGCACCTCACAGACTCACGTCTCGTAGTTCATTTTCAAACTTCTGAGGCCGCAATTGATGACTTCCTTGGCCTGTTTGAACAACTTTCTGAGGAGAAGAAGGCAGCTATGTAGTCAAATAAACCCGAAGAGTTGAACGGCAAATAATGACATGTAGTAGAATTAATGTATGATCAAATACCGTCTATGAAGTAATTATCAGTCGCGAAATTATGTTATCGAAAGTCGTCATCAGCGACGACGAAACTGCCATATTCATATGTATCAAATCCTTCATTCACAGGTGGAGGTGAACTCGACGGAAGTCCTCCAATAGCATCCCGATGGAAGTGCATTCGACCCTCGATCCTCCCAAAAGGTTTCGGACGAAGAGGTGGACGACCAAATGATGGCCCAGCTCTTGAATCGTTGCATGTAAACTGAGTCATCAAACTGCGACGATAGATCTGTGATTGATCGTATGAGAGAGATGCCTGAGTGAGAGGGGAATCTTTAATGAATTGTCGATCGGACTCGTTTTCTACATCGTCCTCACTGTTGGATCCCCCTTCACTGAATTCGTCTCCGGAGTGGATTGCCTCGCCGTCGAAAAGAGGATTGGCACCGCTGCCCAGAATTGTGGGTTTACAACGCTTAACCTTTGTCTTCTTCAAGTCCTTGGGTGGAGTTGACTCAATCCTGCGTAGCCGTCGATTTAAAGGCAAGGGAACGTCATTGCGAGGTGATGATTCTGCTTCCTCGTCTTCAATTATCACTCGTTTCTTTCTGACTCGACAGACAGGATATGTTGGCTCGGGTGTGCGCCGCGGGGATGAAAGGAAGACATGGTCTACCAAGTCAGGTTCGATGATCTCTACTATGGAATCGTCAATTGGAGTATTGAACTTGGGGAAAGAATCTTGAAGTTTGGGATTCAATCTTGGCTGAGAGATCATGAGAGAGGCATCCCCAACACAGACTCGATCCCAGCGTTCTCGGTTGCTTTGTGGCAAGCTGGGTGAAGATTCGACGATCTCAATCTGCAGATTATCCTCATCATCATCAACGACCCAACCCATGTCTTCATCAGCAAACAAAGAATCCTTAATTGGCGTCATGTATGCAGGTGACAGAGGCTTGTCGTTCAGTCTGTGTGGCGACGTTTCTTGCTCGGAATCGGTTAGTTCGACGACACCAGCATTTGGTGCCAGAATCGGGGATAATACCAGGGATATCGGTTTCTTAGAAGACCTTCGAGGTGATACACGCTTGCCGTCACCAGGGGCATGCAGAGGAGACCCCGAATCTCGGTTAGACATTCGACAATGTGCAGAAATGGCGCCTTGTTCAATATCCATGTCATCAGAATCATCCAAACCTTGCTTGGCAAACGGTTTTGATGTCAGCGACTCCGCTTTCTTCTTCCGGGGTTTGCTGGGCTTGCTTCCAATAGTGGAGGACTTCCGTAGCTTTCCCTTTCCCTTTTCCGTCGCCTTTTCTCCAGGAATACGGGAAGAACCAGCAGCGGCAGATTGTGTTCGACGTGGAAGAGTTATAATACGTCCCGACTCAATATCCTCATCCGTTTCGTCGTTCTCCCCGCAAGCATCAAAGTCTTTGCTCAGCTTGACCTTTTTCGGTTTGGGTGGTTGCTTGGCAATAAGATCACGAACAGAAACAAATCCCGTACAGGCTCCCTCAGGAATGTTTCTCATAGCATCATCGTTGCGTTTCCTTTTCGTGCCAAGTGCGTCAGCCGCTTTCTTCTTCGGGGATTTCGTCTCGCGGACGTATTTCTGGATCTCCACAATTTTTTCGATACATTCTGGCTTCATGTGATGTGGGATAAGCCGTTCGACGTCGCCATAAAGTTCGTATAGTTCGCCTTTGGTGATCTGTTTCTGGACCTCGCGATAAGTGGATTCGGCCTTTTCGATGTTCAACTCCTCTCGTTCTTCTGAAAGCAAGGCGTGAATAGTGCCGTCGCGTTTTCGACCAGTCCGTCCGAAGCGTTGAATCTAAGCGGATAAGTAGAGATTTGGGTTATTTGATCCTGCTACTTACCATCCGAGTAGGAGCTTTGTCGGCATCATAACAGATAGTGACATCGATTTCTCCGATGTCAAGGCCTTCCTCCCCAATGCACGTGGCAACAAGAATGTTATAAGTGCCAGCTTGGAACTTTTGGATGACCTAAACACGGTACCTTTAGCCCTCAGAGTTCGACAAAAAAAATTGTGACGCATACTTCGTGCTGCTCTTTTTGTCCGAGACCTTTCTTTCCATGTTTGTCCACCCCCTGCCCAATAAAACGAGCAGCCCTCAACAATGGCTCATGTTTACTTAATTCCTCCACAATACGATCAACGACTGCTCGATAGGAAGAGAACACCATTACACGAGTCTCGTCTCCTTCTTCTGATTGACCAAAGTGTTGGATCAAGATATTGAGGAGTTCCTCCATTTTGGGGTGAAGTGCAAAGCCTATAGCGTTTTGCGTGTCCAACTCTTGCATAAGGATACGGAAATTTGAGTCATCCTTGAGTTTTCTGCCTTTTGCCTTCTTATTTGGATCCCCACCTGCTTCCGTATCCTGATCATTCGAGTCACGCAGGAATTGGTAGCAAGCCTCGATGGAGCCAGTGAGCTAGATCAGAATTTAGAATTTAAAATCCAAGTGCGAGGTAATACCTCACCAGATACAACATCGCTCTTGCCAGCTTGCCTAACATCGCGAGTGACCCGAAAAACCTTTTGTCCTTCAGTTCTCTCATGAGGGCTTGTGGGCGATATGGATGCAAAGAAACTGCAAATTCATTAGGCCGCAAGACACCTGCATCACGCATGGGTTTCATCAAAGGCTACCTCACAGCCGATCAGCTTTGAATCCATCATGAATAAACAAACTTACATTCATAACGTTCACAAGCAAGTCCCTTACTTTGGCAACAGCAGGATTCGCTTTTATGACATGTGGAACGAAGGTCTGTTTGTGTCGTTAGAGAAAAAAGGAAGATAATAGGGTGTTTCCAACCTTTCTGTGAAGGTATGGCTTCAAATCAAGACTCTCCTCATTTCGAATCTCAATTCGGCTAATGTGAAGTCCATCGATTACCGTTTGGACAGTTTTAGGGTCGTTTCCAGGAGTAGCGGTAAGCGCCAATACGCGAAAGTGAGGGTTCTTGGCCATCAAGAAACGGATGACTTGATTGTAAGCATAGTTTCCTGTCGCCCTATGAGCTTCGTCTGTCTATGATGATCAACTCAAGAATTTTATATAAGAAATGTATGCGCACCAACGACAAGGAGAACGATATCGCGTACGTCACAGGTCTCTTTAAGTAAATCATTCACGAGCGTCTGAGGTGTCATGAAAAAAACTCGTTTCTCACTCCACTAATCGAAGTTCATGTAACAATATTAAGAAAAGGACACACCAACTCACATATCGACACCTGGTACTTCGAAGAACTTCACCAGTCAATTCAATGCTATCCTTAGCCGGAATGCCACAAGTCTCATGACATGCAATAACTTGTTGAGCGACCAGTGGTTTTGTCGGTGCAACAAATACGACTTTCCCTTCCGGAAACCAACGATAAACTGCCATAAAAATAAATTGAATATTTTTTAAAAAAAGTCATGGAACAAATTGCGAACAGTTCAACATAATCACACCGGCGATAAAGGTCTTCCCTAAGCCAGTCGGAAGAGCCACAAGGGTATTGTCGAAGAAGCAATGTTTAACGATATTGTGTTGGTAATCACGTTTTGGAAGATTGATAGGATATATCCAGTGTTTAGCCTCCAGTAAATCTGGAACTAGTTTCATAGGAGGAGGCTACGAAATGAGTTCAAACGAGTCATATGGTGTAAAACAAACATACTGGTCTGATGAATACCATTTCAGGTCATAAGCATTAATGGTCTTTAATAAAACCGGAAAGGGACATACCCGACTGTGAATTGAAGAGGAAATGAGTCCAAATGAGTCCTCACGAACGAATTTCAATGACATACGTGATATAAACGGCGCAGGAAACTGTTCGAATTCAATTGGTTCATCTTCCAGCTCATCTCCTTTGCCTTTATCGTTAGACTTCGGTGGCCTGACACCGGACTTAGCGAATGCGGTTTGATCCCATTTCTTGGTCTTTCGTGCCTGTTGCCCGAAGATGTTTCTTTGCGTGCTGGTCGTTCGCTGTGTGTCAGACCGAGCCTTGTTGGCATTGCTGACTGGTTTTTGTCCCGCGACGCCACCGAAAAGCGTGGTCTGAACCATGTTATTTGACGATGTCCTGGTGAAAGTCCTCGAAGGGCCTGAGACGGGAGCGGTATTGCCTTCATAAGACTCTTTGATGAAAGCGTCAAGCTTTCTCAACTGGCTTTCGTCCACATTGAAAGATATGTCATCAAATGAATCTTCCTTCCCAGATAGCTTGGACCTGTTATTAACATGAATTGAGGTACGATCATCGTTATGTTTCTTGGGGGAGAAGTGAACTGCTTCGATCGCATCAATCTGCGCCAATGCGTCCGCGTCAAAGTCGTCTTCTCCGTCAAAATATCCATCTGAACTCATGTGTTGGAGTCAGTTGGACAGGGATATGGGAGTTGAAACAATTGAAGGTCGAACACCCGTGACGCTTGAACTTCGCGTTGAATCACGTGGTTTGTAATCACTAGTCACGATTTCCATTAATAACTTGAAATATATTATTATCTTCCTGAACCTCATCGACATCCTTGAGCGCTACCCACTGAGAAGAGTTTTGCGAGTGTCGTAGGTTGTTCATTCTAAGGTGTATTTACTTTAAATAACCCACGATTAGTGTCTTTCAAGATGATATCTCACACTACCAATTTGAAGGTACACCCGCCTTCCTTCGCTACTTGGTCTCCGTGACTTTGCCTTCTTCACCCTACCAGCGTCAAAGGCCAGAGGAAGTATCTGACGACGACGATGACGAGATGTCCTTGATTTCTCATTCGCCATCTCCCACATCACAAAATAATGATATGGATGTTGACGAAGGCAGCATCCAAAAATATGACGAATATATTCGAAAACCCGCTCGAGAAGTTGTTACAGTTGACACAAAGATCAAACCTTCGAACAAAGGCTTTGCTCTGCTGACAAAGCTAGGCTGGCATGAAGGTCAGCCTGTAGGTTTGTCCACAGAGGGTACGCAGAGCGCCGGCCTGTAACACAAAGCTGATTACTTTACTTTTAGGCAGAACGGAGCCCGTCCCGTTTTACATCAAATCCGACTTGACAGGACTCGGAAAGACAAATATGGACTTCCAAATGATCGAAACGACCGTTTCTCAACGCCGGGAGTTAGACTCTGAAAGGCAAAGACGAGAAACTGAAGAGCAGCGCAAGGTTCGGGAGGTGAGTGGTGGCTCATCGGGACAAATCCTGATGGTCTAATTTCTTTCCTTTTTAATAGGTCTCTGTTTTCCGAAAAAATGCACTGGAGGCAGAAGTTTCATCGACTCTTAAATTATTCTTCTGCAAACTATGCGACAAGCAATTCAAGACTGTTGCCCAATATGACGAACACACCAACTCATATGCACATCACCACAAGGCTCGTTTCAAATCACAAGCCTACAACCGCAAGAAACCTCAGGAACTTGACATACGTAAAGAAAAGGAACGAAAACGCGAAGAAAAGGAGTTACGCCAAATGGCTGCCGCAAGTGGCATAAAAATACCCAATGCACAACCACCTGCATTAACTCACATTGCTTTGACGGATTCGCGCAATGATATGGGTGCTGGTGCTACTCCCACCGAGATTTCTGACAAAGGGCCAATTGTTACCAGCACATCTCCCAATAACGTTCCACCAAGGTGTAACATGTCAGGTGGTTTTAAAAAGTCTGGATGGGCAATAGTAGGCGCTACCGTTACAACCTCAAATCAACCCCTACCCATAAATCCGCCGCAGAAGAACATCATTCCTGGCACGCTCCCGTCCCAACGTTAAACATCTTAATAGAGTCGAATATTTTGCTTGTGTCACTAGAATTTGCTATGCAAATGTACTCAATTAACTCAATTAATATAGTTAGCGAAGACCTTTGGCTGAAAAGTAGTAGTTAAGGATAACATCAACGGCCATCGGCAAAGTATGATATCAAAAAACGAGAGAAATTTCTTCTGATAGGTCAAGAAGACAACAAAGAATAAGCTAGTAAGGTGACATACATGCAAGGACCAAGAAATCTTTACAAGGGTAAAGGGAAGGACGCTGATGCGACTAGATTTACTCGGAATCACTACCTGAGCTATTGGAGCCCGAGCTCGAATCCGACGAGCGCTCACTATCATCTCGCCGGACAGCAGGAGGGGCACCTCCCGTCTCGAAGAGCGCCATACGCTCCTCAAGTTGACGGATTTTCTCCGCCTCCTTCTCTTCATCCATGGACTTCCGCTTAAGGCCACCTGTGCCAGTACCCTTGCCGCTACGTGAGCGTTTGGGATGTGTGGGCTGGCGCAGCGGTCGGAGTACATAATTGTAGAGCTTGGTGAGTACCGGAGCTGGTAAAGAATCGATCTCAAGTTCAATCTCCTCCGTACTCTGTTGACTTCTAATTGAGCCACATCGAATTGGTAGTAAGCAGTCACTTACGTCTCGAATCTCAGGAACACCTTCGTGGATGATTTGAATAACCCTCTCCAAACGAGAACCAACGAGTTTCCCAATAGCTTCGCTGAGGTCTTTCTTTTGCTCAAAAGTCAAAACGTCGTCATCACCAACAGATTTCCTCGATCTCTTCTTGGTTTGGGTCTTGGGTTGCTTAGGGGCTTTTGAGGACGATGCCACGGGAGCTCTCTCCTTCTTTTCCTTCTTCTTCTTTTCTTTTTGAGGGGGATTTCTAAGCTTTTCGATCTCGGCTTCAATGTCTGCCTTCTTATTTTCGAGCAAGGCAATCCTCCCTGTCAATAAAAATAAAGTTCTGCACTCTGAATGGCGAAATGCATTTAACCCACGTTGACGGTCATCCTCTCCACTATCTTCAACCTCGTCTTCATCGTCGCTGTCCCCCGCTTGAAGTGGCGGAAGACTCTTCCATTTCTCATCGAAAAGACGTTGAAGCTCTGAACCAGCGAGGTTGACTGGTGTACCAGTTGGATTAAAATTAAAACAATTCCGAATCATCAACTTGAAGTCTTCATAGAAGTTTTGCGGTCCCTCGTACTCGCCATTGTCCAGCTTTTTACGGATCGTCGACAGGTCCATTGGCTTCTTAACAATCCTCGGATAATTTGGCAAATCCATCTTTTGCCAATCTACAAGCCCAAGTGAGACCAAGAAACCAACAAGACTTAGTTATAACGTACCAACAGGTTCGTAGAAAGGACCGGCGATATCAAAATGTTGCTTACGATGCAACTCTTGTAGTATCTTCCCACAATACTTGAGTTGTTCCGCTGTTCCATCGTCTTTAACTTTCTTGCCCTTGCGGTTCTTTCTCGGAACATCGGCGTATGGCAGGTCCTTAGGTGGGGGTGGGTGAATTTCTCTCTTCGGACGGCCAATCTGTTCTGCTTCGGACCGTCTGATGACCGGAACAGAAGTCGACGGTCTGCGAGGTGTTGCTTTCTTTGTTACGGGAGGAGGAGGAGTGACTTTCTTGACAACAGGTTTCACTGGTCTCTGGATACGAAGACATTACAAGATAAACCATGTTTTTTAAAAGAGTACCTACAACTTCGGTAGCAGGAATATTCTTGATTTGCTTATCAAAAACCTCTTGGAGGTGTTTTCCCATCAAGGTCACAGCATGTTCGGGTCCGTTGAACGTGAGTGTGTTTGAAAAGACGAGACGGACGTCTGTGATGAACTCATCGGCAGCGTAATAGCGGGGATTGCTTGGGTTGGGATCCGGTTTGGTAGGATTGGAGGAGGCCAACTTCCGCTCGATGGTAGAGAAGTCCATTGGGTTTTTGATAATAGATGGATAGTGGGGAATTCCGAGAGCGACGGGGTCAACTGGTTGAACGAATGGGCCAGCATCCTTTTGTTTTCTCAAATTTTTGATAGTGGAGAGACAGAAACGCCACTGGGTACTGCTGAAGGTGGAGTCACCAATTGGGAAATGGAGCGTTGAATCGGTGGCGGGGGGAGCGGCAGATAGCGGGATTGGAGCCGGACTGGCTGAGGTTGGAGGTGGAGTTGCGGACTTGATATGCAAAGATTGCATGGAACACAGGAGAAATTAGCACGCCTGTCACAAAGACGCGCACAAACAGACAAAGACAGAAGCTCACTTGTGCGGTAGAAGCCATATCGGTATCCGTCAATCTGGCCCTTTTCGCAGGTGGCCCTTGATCATCACCGTCTTCCGGATACGAACGCGTAGCGGATGTCGACCCGCCCTCCAGACTCGCCATGGAGAAGTCAGCCGAGATACCTGGGGTTGCACTATCATCCATAATTATATCTTCATGACCATTCAGACCTCCGTCAAGCGACTCGACCATTTTGTTGTCTTCAAGAAGCTCGCCCGGAGGTGGGGAAGGGGCGTCGTGGTGAGGAAGGACGGATATCGGATCTAAGAAGGAGCGGGGAAAGGGAATGTAAATATGTGGAATCGTGGCTTAAACGGAGACAAGAAAGGCGTACTTGGGTCAATGGGAATTACTCCAACCTGGGGGTCATTGGAAATTGGGTCGATGTTCTTGACGGGCAGGGGTTCATGTCTGACATCGCTCTCTTGCTCCTGGAAGTCCATATCAATTTTGACATCTGGCGCAGCGGAGATAGAGACAGGCGTAGCAGGGGAGTCTGGCGGCGGGGAAGGATGGTTATGCTGGGAATTCCCATTTACAGGTGCCGATATACCATTGATGCCGTTGTGAACGGGAAGAAGGGACCCCTTCTCATCGTTGATGGCGTCGTGGGCGCCGTTGAGGAGAGTGTGACCCGCAGTCTGGCTCATGATTTTCGTGACGGTCACGGTGTGACCAGGAGGGACAAGAAGATTTTTGGGGAGTTAGGGGGATCCGACGGGGCTTTGGTCTTTATAGTCTGCGAAGATTAAGGTTCAGATTTCCCGCGCATGGGCCATCCACAACAATCCTGCGTCTGGCTATCGTCACAACGACATTCCTTGCCACATGTCCGTCTCCAAACCTATATACTCTGTACACTACTCCTCTGGCTCCTCCTCTGGCTCCTTTGCAAACACAGGGTTCGGTTGGTTGGCCTTCCACGCTGTGAAAAAAGAACATCAGCAATCCAAATACACCCAAACAGATATTGTAGCAGCACGTGCGATGTTTCAGGGGAAATATAAACTCACCACCAGTCCATTGCGGATCCCTCTCTGCAGCGTCCGCATATTTGAGGAGGGCTTCTCGTGGCTGCGGTAATACAAAATATGAACTCGTGCCATCGCGGGTTCACAACGAAGCCACTCACATCCACATCTCTGGTGGTATCCCTGACCAAGTTCTGCACAATGTGTTGTGTCGCACTCGCACCAACCCGGCCTCCTCGTCCGGGCCCTGTAACAGGAAGTTCTGGCCTCCTGCTTTTTCTCGGGTCCTGTCTGTCTTTGTCCCGCTTCCGCTTCGACCCTCGTCCAGGATCCAGGTCGCGAAACATGGGCAGCGCATGCGGTGTCAGAACTGTGGGTGCAGTCACAGCGTCCGACATGTCTTCCACCGTTACCTTCCTTGGTGGACCTTTATTCGAGAGAAGCTTCGCTCCATTTAGGGATGTCACAGGCGAGTAGAGGACCTCTATCTGTCCGTTCGATAGACCCGTGATAATCTATTCATGCGTGAAATCGGAACAAATTTCTCTTTGGAATCCGTTGTGGGACTTACCTGATTGATTTTGGAGTGCCAAGCCACTTTCACTGGCGTTGCATCTACAACCAGCGACTTCACCTCTTCCAGCGTATCCTTCTTCATGAACAACAAGCGACCAGTTCCCCCCTTGTCTGAGGCCGCTGCCCCTGTAACGACATACTTATCGTCAGGGCTGAACACGGCGTTCGTATTCGGATATAGCGTGGTCAAACCAGAATGCACAGCAACCGGTTTTTTGAATGAGCGAAGATCCCAGACTTGATTGAAAATAGTCAGTAAGATATTCGGTTTGGAGGTGTTTACTTACGCTTGACAGTACCATCTCCGCCTCGCGTGAGGACTGTCTGTCTGTCAACTGAGAAAATGAGAGATCCTGTTTCAGTTCCCTTGATATGAGCATTCTCGATGGTCATGTTAGGCCTGACAAAATTCGAGTTCGTTTGCCACATGTGAAGCGCTCCATCCAAGCAGGCTATAGAAGGCCGGGAGATGAGAGATACCAATTCCACGACATAAAAGACGCACCTCCCCCTATGAGATTTCCATCAGGTGAATAATTACATGTCAACACTTTTGTCCGGGCCCCTCTTTCCTTCGACTTCACAACAATGACCGTCTTCTGTTTTCGCTTGTTGTCGACATCCCAAATTCTGTGATCGGTATGAGTAACTTGTCTGCCACAAAAAGCAGAACACATACCTGATAGTAGAATCAGCTGAGCTCGTGATAAATACTTTGGGATCCTTCGGATGCCAGGAGCAACTGGTGACCTCGCTGACATGACCGCTAATAAAGAAAGATAAGCATGGACCAAGTGCAAATATTGCAACTTACGATGTGTTCTTCATATCACGGATGTATGGGTCTCCCTTTATGAAAGTAGACCTAGTCAGTCAGAGTTGGCACCTTCATTTTAAAGGAACAAAAGCAAGCTCACAGCTCTTCGCCGTCTCTGTCAAATAATTTGGCTTGTACCGTCCCGGAGACACACAGAAACTTGCTGCCGTCATTAGAGAATTTGAGATCATGTATCTTGTGTGGAAGTAAGATGAGAGTCAACCAAGAAAGGTCACGAAGGCGCACATAGTACGATCCCGCAGGTTCCCAGCTTTTGAAAGGCTTACACCTTAAATCCATCCCACCAAAATCCCAAAGTTTAAGGTCATAATCATGAGAGCCCGACACCAAGCGAGCACCAGAAGGATCCAACCCAAGCGCTGATATAACTTTTGTATGATCCTTCAATGCCACTTCGTGGGTAATAGGAAATAGAGGAAGGTCGTCTTCGGCTTCGTAGTCATCATATTCTGGTTCTGGAGGACCGTCTACGTCTTCTGAAGTTGTGCCATCGCGAGTTGGAGGGAGCACAGGACCCTCAGCTTCCTCATCTCTGTTGGAGATTCCCTTTGTTATCGACGGGTCTGTAGGACCTTCTACCGCAGACCTTTGCTGAGAAGGCCCTTCAAAATTCTATATAAGCCGGTCAATTGAGTCTGCATTGTTGAAACTGAGGCACGAACCACACACCTCCAGCCTTTTGTTCCTGTCAAACCTCGAAGGATCAAGCTGTCTCTTCTGGGTGGCTTTACCAAACCCAGAAATACCCATCGCCGAGAATACGTCCACCTCGTCACCCATGGTAACGTGTGGATGTGGGAGATTGGATTGTTGCTCAGGAAGATGATCCACAATTACATAAGCCTCTCTCTTTCATTTTCTCCAATAATGGGAAACGTAAGGACATACACCTACCAGCTCATCTCATCTGACAATGATTAATAGGGTGCTAAAGCAGCACAGAAACGAAAGAGGAATACTACTACTAACACCAAAACCCAAAAGAGTCAATTGAAAGCGAACGCGAAATCGATGAATATTAAATGCGAAACTTGTAAACAACCTTTTGTACGCAATTACTCGAGCTCATTACAAAACTCAACCTGACCCATGCCAATAGATGGAGACAACGCGTGGTCCCGAGTAAGTTCGCGCAGTATAATTTCTTTACTATTCGTCCTGATATGCGTTGGAACTTCAGACTTGAAAGTCACTGGAAGAAAAATCATTCTGACAAGGACAGAGCCGAATGCTTCCCAAATTTCGTTTGGGAGTGAGGAATTGGGTTCCTAGGTACCATAAACGTGCCTTGTCTATATATCAGGACCCTTGCGAATGCATGCCGTACATAAAAGCAGGAATCAGGGTGAAATAAATCACAGTGGTGTGAAGCTTCCAGGATTTCCTGCACCAGCATTAGCAGCCCCTCTGCTTTGCAATTTCTCTCCTACTTTCTTTTGCACCTCGTTGAATTTGGCAACACATCTGTCAACGCACACACTCTCGCCCTTATTCAAGTCGCCTTCTGCGTATCGAGGGCTAATGCATTTGGCATGACAAGACCTAGCCATAGCGTCAGTAAATTTGACATAAACGCGTCGTTCACTGACTGGACCATCCTGTTGAAAAAATCTGTTACGGTATCTAGTCTAGAGAATGTCAATGACGGAACTGGAACACAAGCTTATTTCTCACTCGGTTACTGCCATCTCAAGCTTGTCGGTATTGATACCGCCCGTAGGCGCAGATGCGCTGCCTCTAAGGAACGACATGAAAAAAGAATATCTGGGTAACGAGAGGCGGAAAGAAAATCGTGTTCTCGGAGTTGCTGCAAAGTGCGTTCGAGGTCACGTTACAACAATTTCCTCCAAAAAGTTTTGTCTTTCAACAAACCACATGCAGACCTCGAGCTCCTAGGGACAGTTCGAAACACAATGGACAGGAAAACAGAGTCAATAACGCTGTCTGTTCATCGCTGTCGATTCGTCGATTATTCCCCGTCTGCGATAACTGCGCTTGCTTACCCCCCTTTGCGTTTGCCTTCGATAAAAGGCAAGAAAAGTGCTGCAACAGGGAAAACAATTTTTCGATTCGGTTTGCTAGCTGTTGGACATGCCAATGGAAATATAGATATTTGTGAATGGGCGGGGGGTGCCGGTGCTGTTCAGTGCTCTCAGGCTTGGGTCGTGAGGAAGGCATGTAAATTATCTGGGTTCTCCTTGCTATCCCCTTTCTTAAAAAATATATCAGATACTTTCAGGTCCCTATCCTTCGAAAGTTGATTCCCTTGCTTTCGTGCTACGCCACCCCGATGACTTGGCTCAGGATGATGTCCCTGACCAATCTCAGCTCCGTCTGTTCAGTTCCGGAGGTGGCACAGAACTCGTCGAATGGGATTTAGACAGAGGCTGCATCCGTGTAAGCCTTGTTCAACCAAAGAAAGTTTTTAAAAATATCTCACTTTTTTCTACTCTCTCAGAGAACCATTTCCTCCCAAGGCGGCTCGATCTGGTCTATCGCTGCAAACCCATCATGTACCTCCCTCGCACTTGGCTGCGAAGACGGCACAGTTCGTATGCTTTCCGTTGCGAACGATACGTTAACCCACTCGCGTCGGTTCGACAGAGTAAAATGCAGAATTCTCAGCATCGCATGGGGACCACCAGTTTCCCGTCCGTTTGGCAAGACCTCAGCCCGCGGTGGTAGAGAAGATAGTGACAGCGACGAGGATGAGGATGAGTGGACAGATTCATGGCTTGTAACAGGTGGCTCTGACACCAGTTTACGGAAATGGGATGTCGCATCTGGGAGAGTAATGGATAGGATGGGAGTTGGTAAAATGCGAGGCGAGCGTACTCTGGTGTGGACAGTTGGCGTTCTTGGGTTCGTGCTGTTCCCTTCATTTATTTAATGTCTTAGTTCTTCATCAGGGATGGAACAATCATCTCCGGGGATTCGTTAGGCATGGTTAAATTCTGGGACTCGAAAACATGTACGCAATTGTATTCATTCCAAGCTCATGGAGCAGACGTGTTATGCATGACTATCGGTCCTGTAAGTCCACTTTTATGTCGCACCCCCTTTCACCCCACTTAATTTTTCGAGATCAGGATGGCAAAACGCTCTATACTTCCGGAGTCGACCAAAAGACAGTCCAATTTTCCTTAATCAAAATTGCGAACACGTCGACACCCCAGACAACTGCCCCTACAACCCAATGGACACAAACTGCCTCGAAACGTATGCACTCCCATGATGTACGCACCTTAGCCGTCTGGCCTCCTTACACACCTCTACCCGCCTCTTATCAACGTCGCTTTCCACTGAACATTGCACCAGTCCTTGCTTCTGGAGGCCTGGACATGTCCATTGTTCTCACACCAGCTGCTCCTCCGAAAAATACAATTGTGAAAGTGACAAATCCGCTGAATACGAGCCTGGAGGCAACGTTTGAGGATTCATACCATCGGAAGGTGGGCTATATAACTGCGGGTCGAATTCAAGTTGCAAAGGGTGCCAGGCTAGTCTCCTGCGTCAGGGAAGCGGGGTTGAGTGTGTGGAGAATATTAAAGAAAGGAGGGTCATCGGAGAATATCGACGATGCTGAGCAAGAGGTTGATTTGGATGCAATCGATGACGAGACACGCTCAGGGGGTTGGGAACGTGTTCTTGAGATGGAATTGAATGTGCATTCAAATATTGTCGGACATGAAATTTCGGACGATGGAAAATGGTTGGCCATATCTGATTTATATGAGACAAAACTATTCTCTCTGCACCCCAACGTAAGTCGCAGACGCGCTTTCTCCATTGTGTTACGTACGACTAAAATACCTTGCAGGAAATTGGAAAAATAGGAATCAATCGCGTTAAAGACTTTGCTTCCCTCTTGCAGCCTTACATTCCTGGATCATCAAACCACCCTGCTTCGACAGGCAGCTCTTGTATCCGTTTCACTCCGGACTCTTCCAAGCTGGTGCTGGCCACTGCACTATCATCGTTCATCCTCGTCGTCGATCTTACAGACGAACAACCGAAGGTCCTACGAAGGTTTGACCACCACCGAACACAGGATGTGTGCGCAAATGGGAGGGTCATTCGTGGAAAATTGGCATCCTCTTCGGATGAGCGGGGCCATGGTCAACACAAGGTTAACGGGCATGCTCTAAATGGGGACGTAGAAATGACCGAACCTGTCTCGCCTTCTCCGTCAGGCCAACAAATTGGAATTGGTAGTGTTGACGACGGAGATGGGAATACCAGCAGCGACACAGACATCGTAGCCATCGTCGTGAGCATCAACCGAATAGCCATAAGCTCCGACGGTCAATGGCTCGCCACCTCTGATAATTTTGCACGGTTGCACATCTTTAACCTCGATTCCATATCTGTAAGTTTCCTCTTCTACGCTTACTTCGCTTATGGTCCTCTGATCCCACCAACAGCACCACTCAACCCTACCAACATTCTCAAAACCCGCCCAATGCCTCACTTTCGACCCTATGCACCCATCCGTGCTGCTCCTCGCCTTCCCAGACAACACCATCCAAATATACGATGTCGAGACCAGACAATTCCCTATCTGGGGTAAAGAACTCGCATATAGCTTATCCAGAAAAGTGACCTCTGCACACGAGGTAGTCTTGGGCGTCGAATTTGATCCATTCGAATCAGGAGAGAGTGACGATGGAAAGACGAGATATGTACTTTTTTGGGGATCGACGTGGATCTTCAAGGCAAGTCTCGATACGAGCATCTTTGTCCGATCTGGGAGAAGAAAAAAGCGGAGACGGGAAGAAGAAAAGACTAGTGGGAATGAAGAAGAGGAAGAACGGCAGTGGCGAGACTGTAAAATGATTACGCAGTATCGCCCTATACTGTGCTGTGGCTTTCTGAGCAAGAATGAGCTCGTCATCGTGGAACGACCTTTGGTTGATGTGTTGATGACGCTCCCGCCCGCGTACTTTAAGCACAAGTATGGTAATTCATGATTCCCTTGCTACTCGAACCGTATACAATTGTATCATTCGCAATAAATCTGTTTTATGTAAAAAGTAAGGCGTCCAAAGGTCTAATAGCTAGCATCTAGATCCTAGGTATAAGTACTATGAAAGAAGAGACTGAGTGATCTAATAAAGTAATGCACCACATGAATGCAAGCCAGAAGGCCAGAATAAACAAAAACATGCTAGGGCTACAATGATGCTCAAAACGACAAAATTAGTGAGATCAATAGACTGGTTAAAAACGAAGGCGGGGAATAGTACTTTCATGTACCGCTTTTCTGTAATGCGGCAGCTCTATCTTGGTGCCTGTCCTCTCTATCAGAGTCTGTGTAAGCAAGGTGTGGCATGATAAAACCGGGAACCAGCATACTCTGAATTGACGATGGACAGGTACAGTGTCCAGAATACACCAATAGATTGTGAAAAAGGGACACGATAAGGTAGGGGCATGTACCGGAAATTGACCAGCTAGAGGCAATAAATCAAAAAAGATCGCTCGACTAGCATGAATAACGCACTTGGGCCAAAGGCCAGACTTTCCAATTTGCCAATAGAAGAGAACCATACATGTCTTGGAACCTCTTCTCGATCTGCAGCGGACTGCGGCCTTCCATCAGGCCCATGGCGCCAATGAATATGCCGAGCTGCGAAAGTCTTTGTCAGTTACCAGTAAAGGAGTTGACATGCAGAAACGTACTCCAATAGGTGCCCTGCGAGTAAATTGAATATGTAAGATAAGAATGCATTTAGACGGGCAGTGAATACATTATTAGTTGGTCAGCAGCAACCCGTTTCGATAATGATTTTATCGAGAGCTTTCCTATCTGCGCGCTACATGAAGGAAATCTTCGCTCGAGGAAGACATTCCAACGTCCCATAATTGGACCTACGAGAGAATATAAAAATTTATGCCATTGAGAAAAGATGGTTATTGTAACGTACTCATTGCAAGTCCAAAGCAAAAGAAACGTGTCGTACGAACTATATCAAAGACTGGTCTGTCTTCGCGGTCTTTGCCTCCCATCTATGAAAAGCCTTGATCGTCTCGGGTGGTAACGATGATCGGTGCACAAACTTACAGCGTTTTGAGTAAGCTGGGCAACAATATCTCCAGCTGCTGAAAGACATCCTCCGGTGATGGCCAACGTCCAGTTGGGGTAAGCATGAAAAGAGTGCCGGTACACTCGCGCAAGGATAAGAGCTGCCATGGAGCGTCGAAAACCGGGTGCCAGGGTTCTGATTTTCTTTGGTAGTTTGTCGAAAGGAGTCGAGATGCGATCAAGATAAGATCGAACTCGAGCCTTTTGTACAGTTGTTGGGCTTGGTACCTTAATGAAGTATGGAAAAGCTCATTCGAACAGACAAGTTGGAGTGTGTTGCGCAGAAAAACATTAGTTTCGAAGATGGCACGTGAAGTGATCGTCATGGAATAGCAATATATTATGTAACGTAGTCAGTCGTTTTTATTCTCAATTCTCAATTACAATCATAAAGCACAAAGATATATAATATCAGGGTAAATCCCGCCAAGGTGCCCACTTCCTGTCGGGAAACTTGATATAATTTGGCGCCAACACGTTTGTTCGACTTATCAGGGACACAACTTGAAACGATTCCAAAACCACATACTCTAAGACTATAATGAAGCGGAAAAGGGCCTTAATCCCCTGGATCGTTTTCTCGGAGATACATTGCCTCCCGTTACCTTCCGTCTCTACTCGTTTTGTATTGTCAGGGCAATCCCAAAGCGAGTAGAGACGGGAGGTAACGGAAGTAATGTAGGTGGAGGATGTTCAGTGTGACCTGCTCGTCAAAATAAAACGACGGCAGAAAGGAAGAAAAGGTTCCTGAACTGTTTCTCAAGCTTCCAGTGGAGTGAGTTTAAGTAAATCCCGTTGAGTCGTTGACTTACAAAGTGAACAAGTTCAGGTCCGACATTACAATTGTTGATGGAGTATTGCCCTCCAGATATGTTGGCACTTCCGACACCCTGGATGATTGAAGCTTTCTGGACTCAGATAAGGGTGTAAAATAGAAGAAACATGCTTACAGTTCGTTCCAGAGCCACACGGACTAATATTATTTCGCGGGGTCTCCTGTCGCAATCAATAAGAAGAATAATTATGATCGAAATTGGCTTACTCTGATATCGCTCAGAATATTGCGAAGACTACCACAAAAACTATCGATATCACCACTTGGAAATTTAGGAGTGCGGTTGATGGCAAGGTGGATGTCAACCAGAACCCTGGATGAGCGGCAACTATTGAATAAGCTTGCATAACCAATGCGATACGAATACATACTCTCTATAGCGTTCAACGTGGATCCACACACGCAATAGGCGGGAAGGATCTTGGCGTCGTAGGTGATGTATCTCATGCAATATGTACCCAGCTTCATTACATATCAGCCCAAGGCCCACTGCGTTGAAGTTTGTCTGTAGATTTGCCCATGAGATCAAGGTGACGATTGGAAGGAGATTGGACATACTTGGTCTGCCTTTTCTTTGAGGAAGGTATACAGGGTGTCGATGTTGTCGATTAATTCATAGAAAATACGGGCAATACAGTCGAACTCTGAAGCAGGGGGACGGATGGCCGCCCCCCTTGGATGTTCCATAGATGATCACTGATCAGTTCGTGGAGACTGGTCAAGCTACCGGAGGGGAGAGGTTCTATTATATACGACAGGTGTGCACTTCCGAATTCCGACTCCTATTGTAGAAGCTGCTGTAAAGGTCTGATTGTAGTGGGATGCGGCTATAGGAACCAAACTATTTTACTTCAATTTGAGGAATATCGCACACTGAGGGCGTACCGTGACACCGCCAATGCGACTATGGTTGGCATGATTTTTGCAGTCAGCCCCAGAGACCGGGTCAGCCACCCGTAGATGGTATAAAACAGCGGGTCCGATCGAAAGAGAGGTAGCGATTCTTGCTTCCAGACTATCACCATCAACCCACAACCTAACCCACCACACTCCCACTAAACTTCAGACTACTCTGTCCACGAACACCCACCCTACGCACACATTCACTATGTTCACCACCAAGTCCACCAAAGCGACAACGCTCCTCTTTCTCTTCGCGATGTGCCAACTGTTCGCCAAGACCGTAACATGCGCACCCTCACCGATTCCAAACCCCAACCCAGACACCTCCGACCAAATCAACAACTCCTACTCTGGCGCAGGAGGACGCACCTCAGGAGGCGGCGTCACCACCAATCCACCGAACCCCAAATTGCCCTTTGGCGGGATGGGACTATTGGATATCGCCTCAGGTAAATGCGCCTTTCTACAAATCGCTTAACGATGCTTATCTCCCACCACAGGCAACGGGGGTCGCGGGGGAAAGGCGACGTCTGGACCCGCCATTCCTGGTTCTGGACCCGTCAATATCGCCGCCCCTGGGTCATCGACTGTTACAGATCCCAATGGCAGCACCGGCAACTCTGGAACCACGTCCCATTCAGTTGGGAACGCATATAGTGGCACAGGAGGAGTCGCCGAAGGAGGAGACGTCACAAACAACCCCGCCTTGATTAGGTTGCTCTCCGGTATGTTGTCTGTTCTCGAACTCGTCCTTCCTGGCTTAATGACGTGATGTAGGCAACGGCGGTTCTGCTGGCGATGCAAGCAGCGGGGCAAGTGGGCCAGTTTTGCTCTCAAGTCTCGGTAAAAATCCCAGCTCTGGTCCTAGGCGAGGCGGAAAAACTCGAGTGGCAAGGTTCTACAAGATCAATCGAGATAGGACTTTGCAGACGAAAATCTAGACGATCGGCAGGCCGACTGGAGCAAGTACAACTCAGCGAGGCACAAACGATTTGGCGGGGACAATTCGAGATCTAATTCGCGATCAGAATCTCTTCTGTATTTGTATTTAATCATCAGCAACTGACAAGTTTGTAAAGTAGACGAGCAGCGCACTGCACACAATTATTTCACGATTTTCCCAATGAATGCGCAGAACGAGAAAGGGAAACGGCCCTCAAAGGAGACGCAACTTCCCCGTAACTTCATTGACCAGATGGATGGGTGCGGGTCCAATGCCAAGCACGATAGGCGTGCCATCTTGAACCCCATCCACGTCCCTGTGTGTAAGTCAACGCAAATTCATTTGACTTCATGGGCGAAACGTACCTGGCCTTGACGATTCTGGCGCAAAGGTTCAAACTTTTTGCGACGGCCCAGAGCTCTAAAAGTTGTTCTTCCGATTTACATTTGAGGGCAATTTTGGCTTGCCTAGATATTCTGGAGTTAAAAAGCAACCAACCAAATCATTGACGAGAGCGAACCCTGTGGTTTCCCAGTGTCGCACAAGCTGCGAAATGTGAGTTATTGTTACGTGGAAAATATCCGAAGAGTCATTGAACGAACTGATTTGTTTTTCTTTGCTAATGCGTTATAGCAATTGAGGGTAACTTGGCTGGGTAAAAACGAACAGTCAGGAGATGGACTGATGCAAAACAGGAGCTGGAAACGAACCTGGAACTGTGACAAGTGCAGAGAAATTCGGATCGCAAAGAAGAACCAGAAAACATGTTACTCAACTAAGACGCAATATCTCCAGGAGTGATTTTTAGATCTGTTCGTACCACCAAGACCTGACATTTTCGAGTAGTACGTAAATACCGAAATTCGAACTCAAGACATGCAACACACCAGTTTACAAGCGTCCAAAAGCCTGGCTTTGATAGAACCAAGGTCTGCGTCGGGTATATCTTCCTCGTCCTCATTTTCAGGATTCAAATAGGTTTCGTTTACTTCTTTTGAATGTGGCAAGGAGGATGAGCCAAGATGGTATCCCAGCCCAAATGATGCAAACGACAAAACGATGGGCAGAAAAACTATTTCGTCGCATTAATATAAATTGAAGAATGAGGAGGATGAAGCGGACCTTGTGAAGTCGAGATAGTTGGTGCCATACTGTTTGAAGTCAAGGGCGTAAGCTGAGCGGACAAATAAATTTGGTTCAACTTTATGTAAGTTCTCCAATCAAATTGCTGACCTCTATCACTGGAATACGGGATCCCAGTTTGCACCTCACAGGTTCAGGATGGCACGTTTATGCTGCTGACCTTTCTCATATGACAGACGACGAGCTGGATGCAGTGATACTCACGATCTATGAGCGCTTTCCTTTGTTCGGACAACGTATGATTGGATGGCCCTTGGAGACCGCGTCCCAAGACAGCGTATTGTACACTGGCAGTCCTACCATCGGGTGATTGGACCGCTTGTCTCAACATTATACTGGCCCAAACTCACTCTGGCACAACGACGGGTGTTTTATGATTGTCACTCACTCATTTATCGATGGCTATTCTCGCTTTCTTCTGGGAATTTGAGCACATTCAAATAACTGCGCAAGTACGGTACTTTATCTCTTTGAAGATATTGCACAAATTTTCGGGTATTCAAGTAAGATGAGGTGATCATGGTACCGAAAACCTCCTAGTTGCTGCGGCAATTGAGTGTGTTCGCGGAGAGGGACGTGGGTCATATCTGGGGAAAGTATGTCATTTCAACTTTTTTGCGTTCCATTGGTGTTCAATTATATTGAAGGGCGTGCATATATGACAGGTTGTCCCTGCTTAGACGCCAACACCGTACCACAGTCGCGTTCCTAACACCGCTCATAACTAACTCTAAGTATATACAATGAATCTGTTCTGACAACATTTTCTAACAGAGAGTAAAGCCTGCTCAACGGCCAATGTCCAGTCATTTGGAGGTACAATGAGACGCCCCGATGCCTCCCAAACTCGTGCCAACCACCCAGCCGCACCAGCCCATCTTGTATACGGATTCACAGGAAAGGTCAAAATGGAGACTAGGCAGCCACTAGCCTCCGCTTCGCGTCGAAGAGCAACCATGTCGTCCAGTTGTGTTCGCCTACCCGCAGATCCACCCAACTCTGCTACTGCTCTTTCCCAACCCAAACTCTTTGCGACCATAAGGGCGAGGTCCCTTTGATATGCCATATTCGTCAAGGTTGAATAAAGTTTGCTCCTTGTTGCGTCGCTGAGAGGATCTCGACCTTGTTTGACACCATGGATCATTCGGTGGCATTGAAGGATGGTAGGAAGCTCGCTTGCAATGGTAGGTGACATGAAATGTCAGCGGCCAAATTACGAGTGTTGCTTCTTCTTCTTCTGATAGCATCCTAGGTGATATTGATGGTAGATTCCGGAGTGGTGAAACAGGGAAGGTGTTGGCAGAAAGTATGGACGCCTGGTCAGCGGAGGGCGATGGGGCAACACATGCCAGCTTGTGGAAGGGTGCCCTCCCCGATATCAATGA
>Ga0307517_10002783_pt1 | contig 27796 bp, 22 predicted proteins | sample 23_EM_MG_FD_194515 | JGI IMG/M metagenome (GOLD analysis project Ga0307517, IMG submission 194515) | Populus trichocarpa ectomycorrhiza microbial communities from riparian zone in the Pacific Northwest, United States - 23_EM | ecosystem: Host-associated > Plants > Roots > Unclassified | place... | reverse complement strand
GATTGATTGACTAACTTTTTCATATAAAAGAAAAAATATATCCAAATTAAGCATTTGATCAAAAGCACAAGCTAGGACTAGGATGTCATGGCATATTGGTAGAAGTTATGAATTTCCTTACAAAAACAAAAAAAAAATCAAAACAGAAAATAAAACGTCAAAGAAATATATAGTGGTATATAAGGTGTGAATTTTGTAATAAAAATTAAGATTTTAAATTATAATTTATATTATTCTCTAATATATACTCTTTAATAAAAATTATTAATGAATAAAACTTATACAAAATCATATTACACTGTATTGGTAATTAATTTTAGAAAATAAACATAATTATTTAGTTATTAAACTTATGATATCACGTCAAAAAAACTATATAATCTGAAAGCTAAGCTTCTCACCATCGAGGATAAAAACAAATTATTGTTTTTTACTCTTCCAGAATGTAACAATTAGGAACATATATCTTCCATTAATTCGTTGACAATTGATCTCTGAGAGAGATGATAGACTAGTCTGGTCCTCCATTTCTGTATTTGTGAAGAAGCAGTGTTTAGCTTCACAACTCGAAATCAAGTCTCCAGTCCCAAGTAAAATCTTACTGTTAGTTTTGATTCCCAGTCAATAAATCAAACTTGGGAGCAAGAAAGATTTGTCAAGGTGCAGTTGGGTCGAAAGGAGACCTAGCTTCGCGTTCTACTTAACTATCCCACATGGAGGAAAAACAAGAGGCCAGACGAGTGTGCCGTGTATAAATAAGGAACCCACGGCCACGATAGACATACTTACCTGGACGGGATCAATGGGTGATCAAGAATGCCCATGGTCTAGATCAGTGACCTCCATTGCACGCAGGAGGGGTGCTGGTTTAAGGTCTCCCCAAGAGGGAGAGCCTACGTCAAAATTTGTGTTAGAGGGGGCTGCGCAAGTCGCGGCCTCTGCCCAATTCTAGTGAAGATGTTGAATTATAACCTGGTTCGATTCATTCGCTTACTTTCCTCTTCCTGTTCCTATATGTGAAACACAACCACAGATAAAACGTGGACTGCAATTCTTGACCCTTTGTTGGAAAATTATGCTTGTGATAAAAAGTTTATCGATCTTACAGCACTACGATCACAATTCCGAATGAATCCCACGAGCATCTTGTTAATACAGATGAATAGAGCAAAGACTAGATCATTGATGCCATAATAGCTCAAAACTCCGTTCTATAGAGAATATCTCCTGGAGTTTTAGCTCTGGTGGTCAAGTAGTCCTTTAGCTGCCTGCCTTGATTCCCGCGACACAGTAGCTAAGCGTAAGTAAGCATGGTCGAATGGAAAGGTTGTTGCATTTATCCAAGCAAGGAGCGGGGTAGTTGACTCGCGGGAATAAGGGAGTGCGATGTCGAAAAGAAAGGAATTGAATTAGCAATAGACTGAATTTCAGTATACTCTGTTTTAGATGCATTCTTCTTCTTTCCGTACCATGCCCTGGGGCCGGAATGCGGTAGGGTCTTTAAGCCCCACGCTCGATTTTCAAGATTCATGGGCCGTCTTGCGAAGATCTTCGATCCGAACCTTAGCATCTACTTTCTCTTGGAGGATGAACCACGCCTTTGCTATCGCCCCTCACTACTGCTCAATCTCGCTATCGCATTGATTCTTGCCGGCCCTTCCAGATTCAAATTCCTAATTGAGATTAAGATCTTGTTCCATTAGACCCAGTTTGGTCAGATTAGTTCCATAACATAGCTTGCGCAGACCGGGCTTTCAGTATTTGGTCGGGCCGGCCTTATAGCTTCAGCCCATTCTTTTCTTCCTGTTCCTATCTGCTAAACACAGTCAGATACGCCCCGTAACAACTACCAAATGTAAGGGAAACTGTTGCTTGATATCGATGTCCCTTTCATCAATCATTTTCAGGCGTAAAAGTGTTTCATGCTGTTATGGTCTACGGCTCCATGCCTTGCCTACGGCCCGGCGCCCTTCATCTGGTCTGCTACCAGATACCAAATACGAAGAGAAGGACAAGGAGAACTTTAAGTGTGCACTATTCACATGCAGGAATCTGTTGACAGGCCTGTATCCAAGAAAACATGCTCGAATTTGAGCTGCCAACCATTGTTTTCCTCTTTTTTATATATATAAAAAAAGGGTCGTAGGTGAAAAACCTTTTCTAATTTTCTAATTTTATTAATTGGCAGAATAAAGAAGAAAAATGGAAAAAGAGAAGTACTTACACCTTGAAGGCAGCTGCTACTTTTCAAGAAAAAATGGAAAACAATTTAATTAATAAGTTTTTTTTAACCAGAGCTAATAAAAAAATTGCAATCACAAACACTCAATTGCAATTACGTAATATTAATTATCATACATCGATACCAGTATCATTAAATCAAAGTTAAATAATGGAGTTAAAGCTGTTTTTCAAATAATCATGTAAGAACTTGTATAACCTTACCTTAAAACATTAAAAATTAGAAAAACATGGATCAAACAAGCTTTAATTTAGCTATTTGGTGCAGTGGAATCTCGCTAGGATGTATACGTGAGTGAAATACAATATTTTTACTAAACAGTATATGATTAGTCTATTTGCACACCAATTTCTTTGCAAGAAAAAGATACAGTACACGATGACAAGCATTTTAATCAAAACAAATCTTGATAAAACAAGAAAGTACTGGCTGAAAAAAAAACAGTATACGAGTGATTACAGTGAACGGGCTGAAGAATAAAAAAGGACAGGCTTTTGGTTGGCTTAGATTGTTCCAAACCAAACCACAGCCACCTTAAATCATCACCACCGTTAGGACTTTTCGCTATCTTAGCTTTCTCTTGGTTCTTTTAGTTTTGCTAGACTGGAACTTTTTGTCTCTCTTTTTAATTCTGTTCTGCTACTTTTTTCTATTCATTCATTATTTATTTTCTCCAAGAATTTAAAAACCGTGCTGATTGATTTCAAAGCTTTTGTTTTGAGGATCAGAAAAGCATCCTTTTCTTATGGAGTAAAGCTTTGATGATTTCTGTGCTGTCTGCAATTTTATTTTTTGTGTTTTCTTGACTGTTCAACCATTTATGTGTGTACTTCTGGTGGTATTAGGGTATAAAAATCTAGACTTCCGTACTTATTTGGATCAGAAAAGCATCCTTTTCTTATGGAGTAAAGCTTTGATGATTTCTATGCTGTCTGCAATTTTTTTTTTTGTTTTCTTGACTGTTCAACCATTTATGTGTGTACTTCTGGTGGTATTAGGGTATAAAATCTAGACTTCCGTACTTAGTGACAGCTATTACTTACTGGGCAGCTGTTTGTTTGGAGAATATAAACTGAAGAATTATATTTTGGCCTTTTGGCACGCGGTATTATTATTTCTGCGGGCTGAAACATCTAGCCTTTTGGAGTGCGCTGGAAGTTGGGAAATTTTTGAGGTGTTGATGATCATGGATCAACCCTTAAGAGGTTTATATGGTTCTGTAAATGAATTGAAACTTAATTAGCAATGAAAGCCAAATTGTTTTATTGGATCAGAATCTTGTTAATGTGTTCAAGTCGGAAAACAACTGTGTCAACCAAAACTACGTAAATATTCCTCATCTGCCGCCCGATTCAACATTTAATCAGCCAGTTGTGTCTCCAAGCATGAGTCAAGAGGTAGATTCTCATGAAGATTTTGATTTCAGTGATGTGGTTCTGAAATATATTAGCCAGATGCTTATGGAAGAGGAAATGGAGGACAAGACATGCATGTTTCAAGAATCTTCAGCGGCACTTCTTGCTGCGGAGCAATCATTGTATGAGCTTATTGGGTAGAAGTATCCTTCTTCACCCAAATACCCGGTACCTCGTTTTGATCAAACGCGTGAAAGCCCAGATAAAAATCATGATTTGAATTGCAGTAATTATACAAGCAGTACAAGCCGCAGTAGTGGCAGTAACTTGGTTGATCTTGGGGAGTACAAGTTCTCGAGACGTGCTTCTCAGTTTGCTTCCCGGTCATCCTATAGTTCAGGTAACAGTACTGTTATTGTTGATGGATATGTTGACTCTCCAGTGGGTCCTAATATGGTTGCTGAGATATTTAGGGAGAGTGAGTCTGTTATGCAGTTTAAGAAAGGGTTTGAGGAGGCGAGGAAGTTCATTCCAAACGGCGATCTGTTCACTGATTTGGAGATTAATGGTCTGTTTCTAAGAGACCCGAAGGAAGATGCCAAGGATGTGTTAGGTATGACAGAGGAAAAGAATGAAAATGAGAACCACACGGATGGTTTGAGGAGAAAGAAGAGTCCTCATCTTGAGGAGTTGGCTTTAGAGGGATTTAGGAGTAACAAGCAGTCTGCAGTTTATTCTGAATCAACTGCAAGTCCAGCAGATTTTGACATGGTATTGCTCAACTGTGGAAGAGATGAATCTTCCATTCGAGCGGCCTTGCATAATGGGGAAAGCAAGATTGTGCAGCAGAATGGACAAGCAAAAGGAGGAAAAGCTCGAGGTAAGAGGCAGGGAGGTAAGAGGAATGTGGTGGATTTGAGAACTCTCTTGACCCTTTGTGCAGAGGCTGTTGCAGCAGATAACCGGAGGAGTGCAATTGACCTGCTGAAGCAAATCAGACAGAATGCTCCACCAACAGGGGATGCAATGCAGAGACTAGCCAATGTTTTTGCTGATGGTCTTGAGGCACGTTTGGCTGGCTCAGGAACCCAGATTTACAAAGCACTTATTTCCAGGCCGACATCAGCTGCCGATGTTTTGGAAGCTTACCATATGGTACTTACTGCTTGTCCATTTAGGAAGCTGTCTAATTTCTTCTCAAATATAACAATTAAGAAGATAGCTGAGAATGCAACGAGGGTTCACATTGTTGATTTCGGAATTATGTATGGTTTCCAATGGCCCAGCCTTATTCAGCGTCTCTCATCCAGACCTGGAGGACCTCCCAAGCTGCGGATTACTGGGATTGATCTCCCAAATCCAGGTTTCCGACCAGCAGAAAGGGTAGAGGAGACAGGACGCCGCTTAGAAAATTATGCGAATACTTTCAAGGTTCCATTCGAGTTCAATGCTATAGCACAAATGTGGGACACCGTTCAAATTGAGGACCTCAAGATTGATAGAAATGAGGTGCTTGTTGTGAACTCTCTGTTTAGATTAAGAAACTTGCTTGATGAGACTGTGGTGGTGGAGAGTCCTAGAGATACTGTTCTCAATTTAATCAGGAAAATGAATCCAGATGTTTTCATACATGGAGTTGTGAATGGAGCCTACAGTGCTCCATTCTTTATCACACGCTTTCGAGAGGCCCTCTTCCACTTCTCTACTTTGTTTGACATGCTGGAGGCTAATGTGCCTCGTGAGGTTCCAGAGAGGGTTCTTTTTGAGAGAGATATTTTTGGGTGGGAGGCAATGAATGTCATTGCATGTGAGGGTGCAGAGAGGATCGAGAGGCCAGAGACATACAAGCAGTGGCAAATGCGGATTCAAAGGGCTGGGTTCAGGCAGCTCCCTGTGAATCGGGAGATTTTTACTACAGCAAAGGAGAGGGTGCAAGCTCTCCATCACAAGGATTTTGTAATCGATGTAGATAGCCAGTGGTTGCTCCAAGGGTGGAAGGGTCGGATTGTTTATGCACTCTCTTCTTGGAAGCCTGATTCTTAATCACGCTTTGAGATTTACTTGTGGACAGGAAGGGTGACACGAATCTCCTTCATGTCGCTGACATAGTGCCCTTGTGCCTATCAACTTTGTTAATTAAGGTTCTGGAATTTTCCCATTAAAAACAGAATCTTATTTTTCTTTTCATCACCTCGCCATTAGTCACTCAGGACTGGAAGTGAACTTGAAAAGAAATTGATAATGATTTTACTTATTTGCTGGGCAGGGATGGTGGGAGTAGAGTTTTGGCTGACATATCTTATATGACAAAAATTGAAAGTGTTATTGTGGTTATTTTTTAAAGTGTTTTTTATACTGAAATGCATCAAAATAATATATTTTTTTTATTTTTAAAAAATTATTTTTAAGATTATTATATCAAAACAATCCAAAATATTAAAAAAATAATTAATTTTTAATAAAAAAAATAAAATTTTGAATTTTTTAAAAATACAGGTTGACGTGTATTTCCAAACACTAATTCGAGTATCATAATTAAAGGAAAGATATCTGTAAGCAGTGATGATGTTCAAGTTAGCGCTAGTGGGTTGTGGAAATCATGATGATTTTGAGGAGTCTCTGCAGTCGAAGAAGATAATGTTTGTGCATTACTGCCCAGGTTCTTCTTGTACTTGGACATTTTTTTGTTCAAGCAGCAATCTTGTTTCTGTAGTTATAAGTGATCCCTGTGCATATTATCTTCTTAAGTGTGGCATTTTCACACTACTAAATATAATAATGAAATTGCTACCAAGAATACTCTTGTTCTTGGTTTTTGTTGTATAAGATGTTGTATATATTGCAGCTTCACCCATCATCTACAGAAATGCATACTGATTCATCTGACCAGATCCATGTTAGCCTAATTTAGCAAAAGTCTTGTGAAATGGCTCCTATTAACTCATGCCTTCCCGTTTCCCAGATATTGGAGCATATCTTTAATAAAGTTCTACAGCATAAAATCAGCACCCAAGTTAAAAAATGCATGCATCGTTGTCTGTTGCTTAGCAGTCGTTTTCTGTCTAGTTCAATCAGTACACATCTATCAGTTGACCCAATCAAATGTCACCATCAACTACAGCCTATTTGCATTCACATTGTTCCATTTTCGAGGCATTCGTAGTTTTTTATGCAATCACGAAGAGGAGTGGTGTAGGGTTGAAGTAAAGCACCCTGTTTGTTATTGCAATTCACAAGTGAAAACCACTTGCTTGTCAGAGAAGTTTACGAGCTTGATGTGGAAGGGTAGGAAACGAGAATGATTGGAGATAAATCTAATCGAAAAACAAAAGAAAAAGGGTTCACTCCACTCAATGGATGAAAGGTCAACTGTTAACATGAATTTCTTAATCTGATTTTCCTAATATTTATGCAGAGAGCTTCTACTTTGGGAAGTTTCATCAGTATAATTAAGGAAGTTTTGACTTTATACGCAATATTTTTAAATATGCACATGCTAACAAGGACTTCGAAGTAAACCCAGCATTATTGTTCCATTCATCCAATATTTCATGTTATTAAAGACCTGATAAATGGGAATAATAGAATGTATTTGCAAAATCTTGGGTTTACTTGATCTCATGCATTTCGGCATGAAGAGACGCATTACGGCAATCTATGATGCACGTTGTAAGACATACACGATGATATACACAGGTGTTTATGGTGCTAGATTCAGTCCCCAAAGAGGCAAAAGAAAGCCCTTACATGCATCTTGACATGAAGAGAAGTAAAACGATTATCAAATTTCTGATTGCTGCCAGGAAAAGAGTGGTGGTTTGATTTCCTTTTCAAGTTCATGTATAATCATTGCGAAGCATCATTGTTATGTCATCTGCTCTTCTTCTCGACCTCTTATTAGTAATAGTACGTATATTTATATACCAGCAAAGAGCTGCTGCGCTACAACTGCTATATTACCTGATGTCATGCATTACCAGCATGCAAAATATGATGTAATCTTAACATGATAAGACAAATGCTGCAGGCTGCAGCCTAGTAGAATGTCAAATCTTATATCTCGGTGGAAAGCTCAATATTGTGTGTATAAAGGTAGGAAGGGATAAGGGATAATTTCTGAGCACTTGCTATTTAGGGTATCAATTAACTTTTAGTATTCAGTATATGCATCTTCAGTATTCAACTACGGAGAGTTTGGTTATAGCAGACATCATTACTTCATTTTTCTTAATTTTTACTTAACGATCTGGCAATGATGTAAAACAAAGTGACTTCATGTAAGAATTCCGCAAACAAAAATGGTAACGTTCAACCCTGAGGGTTGTAGTTCAATTTGTGAGGTTCTAGGTTTGTTTCTTAGAGGTCACCAGTTCGAGTCCCACAAACTTTAGGGTCACTGGAGGTTTACACGGTCGTTAACTTCATGGCCCGTGAGATTAGTCGAGGTACGCACAAGCTGGTCCAGACACCTACATTAATAAAAAAAAAAATGGTAATGTTCGTTGCTATGATATTCTGATGATAATATATCAAGAAGATATGCGGGTCTTACTCCTGTATAGATTTTACAGTGTTCTTTGCTTATGATACAAGTCCGTCGTGGTTATTGTCCACTCAACAAAAAACTAAAGGCTCAGGGCTAAACATGTTGGAATGCCGAGCCACTAGAAGTTCAGGTTCAAATTCCTTAATTTGGAATGGAACAGAGTAATTTTGCAGGATGGAGAAGAATTCTAAAATTTTAATTACAATTCAGTACATCTTTTTTGTTCTTCTGATGAGAACTCGGTTCGATGCATCTTTAAGTAAAGGCATAAAGAAAAGTTCTCCTTAATACACTTGTTTGTAGCTGAGATGAAAAGACTGCAGACAAGTCCTAGTTATGCATGCTACCATAAATCTGTTCTTCTTATCTTCCTAACCGGGGGGGGGTTAATTGTGAGCTGGAAATAAAAAAGGTGGCCTTTTAACTGTAATTAAATGTAACTTTATTTTTGATTTTTTATTTACTCTTTATCAATGTGAAAAGAAAAAAATATAATGTCATTACCTTGTGTAGCCCTAATATAAATATTATAGCCGATAAAAATACAAATCACGAGTAAAATTTTTCTATAAAAAGATTGAAGTAGAGCCACCAATTAATTTATCTTTCATCAAATAAAACAAGGTAATTTAAATTTAAAACATATTTTTGTTTTGTTTTGAGATGTTTGTTAATAATTTGATGAGGTTTTTTTATAATTCCACCATTTTTGCTTATTTTTTTCTCAGATCTGCTAGTTCTATCAATTGTTTTTTGAATTCTTGTTATGGAGATTTTTTTAATTAATTAGATATATTTTATTGGTTTGTTTTGATTATACTTAGATTTTTTTTTAAACATAGCCACCAAAATTATCAATTTTTTCTCACGATATATGTTTTGATTTTAGAACATGTCATCCAATCATGTACCCAATCATCCAAAGTTAAAGAACATGTCATCAATTGCTGATTTATGTCAAGGATTGGTTGAATCAGAAAAATCAACAATTTATCTACTAGCTGACAGGTTGATTCAACTTATTTTGATTCTTCCTGTTTCGACAACAACTACTGAACAAATATTATATATTGTTATATTAATTTTGATCCTCTCTAATAAATAATCCTAGCTCAGCCTCTGTTCCTAACCATACCAAATTAATTTATTTTAGCTTAAAACAAATAAATTCTTATCGTTGATGAAACGAGAAATTGGTTCCAAAGCCATGTTAAAAGGCATCATAACACATTTACTTTTTTTTTTTATTGGGAACGCATTGTGGTTTTTAAGAATTTAAATTTTTTTTGTTTAAAATTATTTATATATATATTTTTGAATCATATATTGATGTCAAGAATTTTTTTTTAAAAAAAATATTATTTTATATTTTAAAAAATAAAGTTACTAAATTCTCAAATTATTAAAATCAAAAAACAAAAAGGCCCAATGAATCTGTCCAATGTATAAAGGTGGGCTGGGAGCCCAAACATATAGGAGTCCACTACCCCTGCGTCGGACAACTGGTTCTGATAACCAGCCCATATAATGGATATATTTTTTTTTTATGAGTTTAAACTTTTATTTCTAAGTAATAATTGACAAAAACCCTTGTCTGCCTCCAAAAGCAAAGCAGGGTTTTGGAGAGAAAAATGAGTGGAGCAGGAACACCGGATTTCTTCTACAGAGAAGCTCAACGCCTTGGATATGTTGCTCGTTCTGCTTTCAAGGTTTAAACCTTCTTACCAAACTTAACACTCCATTCATTTCTTTTATATCTCACTTTTCTCTACTAATTCACTTGCACACAATTTCTTGCTACTTGTTGCAAAAAAAAATTAAAAAATCAGCTTCTTCAGATACAAAAAAAACACAAGTTGATAGCCCCAGGTTCCTCTGTTCTTGACCTTGGTTGTGCTCCTGGTGCTTGGCTCCAGGTCTCGTCTCTTTCTTTTTAGTGTTATTTCAATGTTTCTTTTGTGGGGTTTGGACAACATCTATGTTTTTTGTTCGTTTAAGGTTGTTCTTGGTGTTTTTATATAACATAATAATATCATTGCAGGTTGCTTGCCAGAGCTTGGGTCCTCTAAAGAATGGTGGGGCTGTTGTGGGTATTGATCTCAAGGTGTGTTCTTCACTTGCTCTTTGTATTTCAGGTTTTGATTTTGGTCATTGTGTTGAAACTGTTATTTTTTTTGGAATCGAAGAGGTTAAAGTTGGGCTTCTTTGATAAGTGAATTATACCATACCACGTTTGATTGATTTTAAATGTGGGGATATGCAGAACAGAAGGTGAAAGTCCCTCCTCTTTACTGTGATTCAAGGGTTCAAACTGTTTGTGCTGATGTTATGAAACTCCCCAAAAACCAAGTTAGGGCACTCTCTCCTCGGGTACTACTTTAATTATGTAAATTAATTTTCACATCTTTGTCAACTTTTTACCTCTTTCCTCTCTATATGAATTGCTACCACCTCTTTTTTAGTAATTTGTTTTTAGAATGCTTATCTGGTTTGCTCTGATGAACTAGGATTTAATCTTAGAATCATTTGCAAAATAGATGCAATGAGCTGCACTATTTGTTTTCGTATGTATGATCATCTCGAGGTAGGTGATTTGAAAACAACGAAGGGAATTAATTAACTTCCATTAAGCTCTAGTGAACTCTTGATGCTCTTAAGAAATAAGGCTTACCATCGCACCCTGAACCGGTTCCTAACCTTCTAAAAGGTTGAAGGTCCCACGAGGTCCTAATCTATGTTCTATGCACCCTTATATACACACTTTTTTTATTCTAAAACTTATGGTGTGATAAACATCATTCTATGAGCCATTTTTATCTCCATTATTAACAGAGTGAATTGTCCTGAATTTCAACTTGATGGTTTACCTTGGTTTCTCTGAAAGCAAAACTTTTCTCCATGTGATAAACATGTTTATGGACCCTTATACACATTTTTTTTATCTAAAACTCATGATGTGATAAACATCATTCTTATGAGCCATTTTTATCTCCATTATTAACAGAGTGAATTGTACTGAATTTCAACTTGATGGTTTACCTTGGTTTCTCTGAAAGCAAAACTTTTCTCCATGTATCTTGTCTGTCTTTGTGGATCTACTGATTTTGGTTTGATTTGTGTGTTATGCAGCAGAAGGGTTTTTCTGTGGTACTCTCAGACATGTGTCCCTTGGTTTCTGGTATCACAACTAGAGATGCAGCTTTATCTGCAGAGTTAGGAATGCAAGCACTTGGTCTGGCTGTAGGTCGAGCAGCAACAGCTCATCTTGATGAGATTAGAACAGACAGGCTGTTAAATGATTCTGTGTGCACTGCAGATGATAATGGTATATTGCAACCAGGTGGACACCTAGTAATTAAGCTTCTAGAGAGTGAGGATAACAAAGGTGGGAATATGTTTATGGAGCAGATCAGATACCAGTAGATGTGGTATCAGTACATTTCTTACTTCCATTTAACTGTTTGCCTTGCAGAATTTAGCCGGATTTGCAAGCCACTCTTCAGAAAGGCATCATGGTTGAGGCCCAAGGCCACGAGGTCTTCATCGAGAGAGATTTATTTGATTTGTCAAGGTCTGCTGTCTTAGGCAGACTTTTCTTTGGTAGGCGATTTTTCTCTTGTTTCTTGGTTTTAACACAGGAAAACAGAATCGAGAGCTTGCTGGTGAAAGGAAAAGTGGAACTCTATTCTCTTGTTTCTTGGTTTAACACAGGAAAAGTGAATCGAGAGCTTTTGCTGGTGAAAGGGAAAGCGGAACTCTTCTTGTGTATCTTCTGATGTACCACGATCCATACACATAAAAACTTTTCTTCTTCGTTAACAGTGCTTCTGTTTTTGCTATTAAGTTTGATGTAATCAATTTCAATCACTAAAATGAGAGACAACAGGAAGAAAAAAACCATAAAATTCAGACTTGTAAGAATTGCTTTATACAATGACGTCACAACACTGTAATCTATGTAGGTGTGTAGGAAAAAAAAAAACAAGTACACTATACAAATCCTGTTCGAATTCAACAGTATAATTTAGCAAACCAGTCAAAGTTCGAACTCGGGCAGAAAAGGAAGAGATCAAACTCCTTCCTGCACGTCGCAGTGGCAACCTCTGGAATTTGAGTATATGCATTTACAATATAATATAATTTAGCTTAAGATTTGCGTGGTGCTGTCACCGAATCTGGGTTCTTCCTAATGACCAAAGTCCTGTATCTTTCACTGGTGTCTGCAACCACAGAAGGGGTAAAAGAGGCTTAATACAGAGGCAGGCAGGTTACATGTTACAACAACCTGTAAAATGGATTCTGCTACCACTCCTGCTTACCTGCGTTTTCATAGATGGAAACACATTCCAAAACCTCAACGTCTCATCCCCTGCTCCAGTTACTATTGTCTACATGATGAACAGAGTTTTAGACATTACAAATTTATTCAATATTCAAAAAAATTTATTGCTAGTGTACTCATGAATAAAGAAACAAAATTGAAATATATTTTTGCAAGTAATGTTTAGAAATGGAGGAGATGTTGAAGTACCTGACCATCAGGAGACATGGCAAGATAGAGGACTCGCATACTGTGACCAACTAGAGTTGCAACCTATACCACAAACCGAAAACGGATTCTTAACAGGATGAATCTTGTAAATCTTGAACTAGCGCGACAGCTATGATACCCATTAACTACAAAGAATTAACTAATAGCCCTAGCTAATACCTTGGATAACGATGGATATTTCCACACCATGATTTGATTCTGGGAGTACCCATGAGTGCTGACCAGTTCATTAACATTCTTGCTCCAGGCTAGATTGCAGACCTGCAGTCAGCCAGTGAAAAATCAGTAAGAAGAGGGCTTTAGGAAACTGCAAATTTGTTCTATGAAGTTGGTTCCATAATCTAGTGAAAATGAAGCAGAGTGAAGAGAATAATAAATAAACCTGGCTTCCTGTGTCAACATGGTTTAACTGATGACCATTGGTGGTGTTCCAAAAGCGAATACATCGATCAGCAGTTCCACCTCCAGATGCAAGGAGACCACTCTGGTGGGGTGACCAAGCAATGGCCTTGACAGCAGCTGTGTGTTCTGTCAATGTCAAAACTGGTAGCTGCGAGTGCTGGTTCCATACCAAGAGCTGATCACCAACAGGACATTGATTTGATGAGATACACATTAATACACACTCAAACAAAAAGGGACTAACCACTGGTAGGGCTGTCGTCAATGACCTGAATCCGATTCATTATTATGCTTATGTTTCTAATTTATTATGTCTTGATACAATCTGAATTTTTATCTATTTCGATTTTTTTGGAAAAACATTGGGATTTTTATTATTCTCTCTTTTAGTTTTTTTTGTACTTCTTGCCTAATTTAAATTAGGTTTGACCTTTAATATAAATTTTTATTAGAATCATTTAGTGAGATATTTTGATTTTTTAAAAAAGAAATAACATGCTGTATAGGATCATAACATACTTTATTAATGTACTGTACTTGAAATTCATTTTACATCAAAGCATGATTTTAAATGAGACAAATATCCGAATCCGATAGGATCTAGATCCGGATTAACAATTGGAAAACTTGATTTGAATTCATAAAGATTCTATCCGAATCTATTTATTAAACAAAATTTATATTGTGAGCAAGAAAAATGGAGTTATCTTTTACCTGGTTATCATTTCCACCTGATGCAAGTTCTCTGTCATCATGAGACCATTTTAAGCCACATACCTGGATAAAGTGATGAGAATTTAGAAGGGCTTCTTACTCCCATTTGTGCAAGTAATTTTAGTCCATATAATTTGGGGGTGTGAAGTCAGGAATTGTTGAGCTGAACCATTTATGCAATTCGACTCTACCTCAGATTTGTGACCAATAAGCTTGCTAACATGGTCACTAGAAACTCGAAGATCATGCTGAAGTATGTTGCGGTCCCTGCTTCCTGATGCTAGTGTCCTAGAGTTCCAAGCCAAGACACTTGTTCTTGTTTGATGCCCGCCCATGGTTCGGACCCTCTTGCACTGTGTTCCATCCCACACCTATAAAAAGCATTCGACAATAGATCATCAATCAAAATGAATCGCGTAATAATGCAAGATTTGGGACTAATTAGACTGCTAGAGCTACCTGAACTTGACCAAGATGTGTGCCAATTGATATGTATGAGCCTTCCCGGGTCCATTGCACGGAGCATACACTGTCATTAGGCCCTAAATCACACAGCCTGGTCACCTGAGAACAAGATAACAAAAAAGGTTGAAACACTTGGTCGGCTCCATTTTAAATAGCAAATTCGCATCTAAAGATAGTACTTAGTAGACAATCTTCCATTGGATTGAGTAAATTCTTGGGGTTGTCAACATGCTAAGAACCTTGAAATGTCAAACTTACTTTACTATTTGATGCAGTCCATAAATAGACACAAGTTCCCAGCCCAACTGCGAGTACATTCTGTGAGGACCAATCCACAAGATTCAAATAGAAGTCATCTTGAAGTGATGGGGCATCCAAAACCTGCAGCAAAATTAACCTTCAATGATTTACCATTTCTTGGACTGAATCTTCAATATTTTTTATCGAAACCAATTAAAACAAAAGGGGTTCAAAACAATCTTCTTTATCCACGATTCTCTGAAAAACCAAACAAAAACTGGAAGAAAAAAAAAACTCGGTACTTACCTTATGGGGTGTCTTAGGGACTTTTCTTGGTGGCTTAGGAGTAGTAGAAGACTCGCTAGAAATCCCACTATCATGTCCCAAAATTGAAGGAGAATACGGCGAATTAGGGCCTGAATGATCAGTCTTGAACCTCAACATATTCTTGCTAGGACTACCCAGCCCTCCTTGACCACCTGCAGGAGAAGAAAAGGAACCAAAATCAGACCCAAAAAGCTCAGATTTCAACAACCTTGCATACGCCTCATTGCCTCCTTCTTTAACAGGAGATCCTTTCTCTATGAGTCCAAAAGTTTGTAGCCTTGAAGATGATCTGCAAGGTATGAATCTATCACTACAAGAAGAGGTTTTTGAGGGTGAAGATAAGCTTGATATTGCTCTTGGTGATGATACGCATGTGACTGCTCTAAAAGAACTTGAAGAAGAAAAGGTCTCCAGTCTTAAAGAAGTCTCATTCATCCCAGATGGGAGGTTGAGGCCACTCTTTCTTCTTGGTGTAGAATCCATATTTGCTTGATGTTTTCGATAATCTTGAGCTATGGTATTCTTTTGATTTTGATTTTGTTGATAAGCGGTGAAGATTATTGAAAAGGCCTCTCCCTGTGGAAGGAAAGAGAGGGCTTTTCAATGGAGGGTTTTTGTTTCAGGGTTCTTTTGCGTGGAAGAAGATTTGCAACGGTCGAATTTGGGTAGGGGATGATAGGAGCGGAGTTGGTAGAGAAAAGGGGTTTTGGGGTGTTTGAAGTTCTTTTATTTATTAATGTGTATGGTGCAAGATTCTAACGGTCAATTACTTGAGTCGAGCTCATTTTTATTAGAGCTGTATCTGTCGTCCGTTGTTTGAAATGAAAGTTTTTTTATTTTTGTATTTTTAAAGTTTTTAATTTTTTTAAAAAAATAATAATATTTTTTTTAGTATTTATAATGATGTCAAAAATAAATTTTAAAAATAAAAAAATATTATTTTAATATATTTTTAAATAAAAAATATTTAAAAAAACATCTACTACTATAATAGAATATGCTATAGTAAATTCCTCTCCCTTGAGTTATTAAATCAATTTAATATAGTATGAGATAGATCTTCGGAGTAAAATTAAAATTATATTAATTTTGTGATATCTTGGCAACAGTATAAAATCTTATTCTTGTAAATAATGTCATCAATTTTTTCAAGGGAAGAATTAACATCAAGAGAGAAGACCGGGTGTGTTTAAATATTGATGTCTGATTGGTAGTAGTTCTGATTAATTTTTAAAGTATTTAATTTTTAAAATACTTTTTATACTAAAATATATTAAAATAATATTTTTACAATGCCCCCAAAGCCCCCAAACCACTGATCCTCTCTGGAATATTTAATCGAGCCGATCTAGGATGGAATGCTTGACCTATGCCATGCTGTTATCACTGATAAAAGAATCCAGCCCGCATCTACGGTAAGCATAATAGAAAACAAAAACTGTTTTTCCTTGAAAGGCTGAGCTAGAAGACAATCTGGGCAAACAATTCCACTGGAGATAATATGAAGGTTTGAGTTGATAACTGAAATATCAAAGTTAAGACTTGAAACAGAACTGAGTTCATGGCAGAGCAAATATAGAACTAGCTAAAAAAAAAAATCAATAGCGTTGTCAGTGTTTAGCAGTGGCAGAAACAAAATATGGCATGAACTGCCAAGGTCCAATAATTTGTTCAAATTGGGATCTATTTGCAGCCATCTCATATGAAGATTCAAGTACACGAGTGTGACAATATGATTATAAAGTGTATTGAAATTGGTATCCGCGAAGCCAATCTTCACCCTTCTCAAAGTAATCCATTCTACTAAATGTCTGTTGTGGGAATTGAACTGCAGCAGCATAAAGAGAAGCCCCGCGCCAAGCGTCAAGAACAGGATCAAGTGCTCTGACCACCTTTATAGGTGACCCACATGGCCTAATCATTCGGATTCCAGCTTCTAAGCGCTCACTCAGACCAGGGTAAAGGCAGCTTCCACCAGTCATCAGAATTGAATTGGTCAGTCTTTCCTCCAAGACTTGGTCCTTGGATGATAGCCTCCTCATTGAGACCCCAGCCGTCTCATCTAGGCCTGCCTGGTCGATTCCAACTAAGTTGGGATGAAACAGAATTTCAGGGCATCGGAACCTTTCAACCCCGAGCAGAATTTGGAAATCTTCCTTGGTAAGAGGACGAGACCGTGGCATGTCAGCAGCTGATTGTGAGGGCCCTGGTTCTGGCTTGGGAACAAATGTTGCGTCTATCTCCTGCCATGTCAATAATCAATAAGTTATGTAATTCCCCATACAAGAGTTGAATCATCAAGAACAGGACGTGAGAAGTAAGAACAATGAAGCAGCTGGTCCATATACCAGAATAAATAAATCTTACCTGAAGCCTGGAAGATACACGGGCAAGCTCTGTCTCATCCTCATCTGGCCCCTCATCATCATCATCGTTATCTTTGCTCATCAGTTTGTAAAGTTGCCAATCTTCATCTTTGGCACCAAAATTATCCTCACCCTTCCCTCGGTCAAAAGCTGCTGTTGTTAAGAGGCGCATCCTTTCTCTTTGGGCAGCATTCAATCTCTCACCGCGACCAACACCACCAGACATACCATTTCCATTTGAGTGGTTCCCATTTGTCTTGAGTCGTTTTCGCTGCTCAACTTTCTCACAGAGTTCTTTGTATTTAGTACGCATTTCTCCTAGATAAAGCTCTGGGTTCTCTCTACACAGAAAGAACAAAATAATCAATACCAAGAGATGGTACATAGGCATGTAGCAAATCAGCTAGTTTCACTAAAATCTACAAAATGTGAAACAAAAAATGGTTTTATGGAATTCAAAGTGCTAGTCATGCAGTTAAGTGAGCAAATTGCACATAAAAACCATGCATCAAGTTTGAATCCAGATCCAGTTTTCCCATTTCCCTTCTCCTGTTTGCTTAACAATAAAACCAAACCTAAATACTTTCTCCTTAAAAGCTAAGCTGAACTAAATAAAAGAAGCATTCAAGAGCCTAGGTACATACAAGCGTTTTTGTTCATCTAGCTGATTTTTCCTTTCTCGTTCCAGGTCCTCTTCAACACGTTTCTGTTTAGCTCGTTGGCGGCCATCAGATGTGGTTTTAAGGAACATCTGTCTTCTCTTTTCTCTTAGCTGTAAAGAAAGGCGATCAAAGAGTGAATGTATGGAGAAAAGCTAACAATCACTAAACCATCAAGACAAATGTGATCACTTATATCAAGCTGATTGAAAGCATGAGGTTGCTTTTGCAAGAAGATGAGACGCAACAATGATATGAGAAGTCATTTTTTACCTCTATTCTACAAACAACAGAGATAGAAACTTCACAACAGAAAAGCATAGGATCAACCAATTGGTATAGAGGCATACCTGATCTTGGGTCAGCATGTTATCAGGAATATTGACAAGAGGATACTTTTCATCAGTCTTTTCTTCAACTTCAGCCTGTTCACCCTTTGGCTCACCCTTTACTTTTCGTAATGACTGCGTTGCTTTGGCAAGAGCAGTTTCTATTTCTTGCCTGGAAACATAGCCAGTATCTTTCAGGAAAAATGGAATTTCACTCTCTTCCACTTGTTCCAGCTGCTGCAAAAGGAATTCCAAGCCACGCAACTGGTTCTCTAGCTCATTTATCCTCGTTGACCTTTTTGCCTCAGCCATTTCTCGCAACCGTTGACCTTGTCTTTCCTTTATAGCTGCCTTTCTGGCAATCTCTTCTTCTGATGGAGGCTCCTCAACTGGTGGTGGAACCCAAGGGAGCTGCCAACACCTCGTTTTTTCTTCAGCTTCCTTGGTCCCTTTCTGTCACATAACTATAAAAGTTAACAGCTATCCATCTCAAAAAGAAAACAGGAAGAAACAAAAGATGATGTATTATGAGTTTGCCTGAAATAATCGAGCTTCTGAAGCATAGTCTGTTGCAATATAACAATGCTCCATCTTCAGGTCTTCAACCTTCTCCCATGTTAACCGAGCCCTATTGCATGCACAAGGAAAACATAACATAAAAGGATTATAAACTGCACTGATTAGATTGAAGCAGAGTCCAGATGGACATTACTCACATGTGATGAGGGTATTTAAGTGAAAGGAGCTGCTTCAAGTAATCAGTGACATGGTATCCACCAATATTAGTTCGGGAGCACCCTTTATAAACAGGCTCTCCATCAATAAACTGGGAACAGAAACACACCTCATGTTATGCCATTAATTTAAAGCAATTAGAAATAGGGGGTTAGATTGAATCATGGGGACCAGAACATTGGAAATACTTGGGATTCAAACGGACATTGATACAATGAATGGAAAGATGTCTGACAAAGCATCTTTAGTGATACTGTTTCTGGTAAAGAAATACTGAAACAGCTGCAGTAAGAAATAAATATACATCTTTCAACAGAAACATGTGCAGCTCGTATTAATGCAATGACACAAACACTGTAGGTCTGTGTGTGTGTGTGTGTGTGTGTGTGTGTGAGAGAGAGAGAGAGAGAGAGAGAGAGATTTCTATTTCCAGTTCCATTCAATCTTGATATGCATTACCAGCCTCCATATAATTGACACTTAAAAAAGAATCCCAAGCCAAAACTTATTGACTAAACAATTTATAACTGCAGTGCACCAGCAACCTTGCAGAGCTGTTTTATGTACTTGAATTGCAAATACAAATAAACTATGATCAAATATATTCCAACTAAGCAATACCGGAATAACATGAGTTGTTGTAAATCCTGGACAAATAGCAAGCCCATCTTTATCACAAATCCCATGCTGTTGATTATACTTATAGCTGAATGCAGCATCAACACCGAACGCTGTGATGAAAGAACAAAAATAATCCAGGTTAATTAGAATAGTCATGCACATGGAATGAGAGTTAAAAACATTTCCTTTAAGGAGCTGGAAAGTTTTCTAATGACGGACAGTCAAAAGTCTATATCCTACCTACAGATGGAACTCCGTAAGTTTCAAAAAGCAGCTCCGCCATTTTACTGCGAGATTGAACAGGGTTGAGTATGCATTCTGTGATCAGGACAGGATGATCAATCTGTTCTGAGCTCAAATGAACAAAAAATTAAGAAACAGTCTTGAGAATGCATTGATTAATCTGACAGAAAAGGCATATATAAATTGCTCAGAACTCTACAGCATCAATTGCCATGCATGCACTGTGGTAACACCAAGTACATCTGAATAAGTCATTTCAAATGCTTCTGCCGTGAAGTTTATATTATACATGTCAGATATCATCTCAAACTATCACAATTGACTCAGGATGGTGTGGCACACTCAACTCAATTGAAGTCAACTTAAAAAAGTGGCCGATGGGTGTTTAGACTAGTGCCAGAGTCTCCTCTGCATGGTAAGAGGGAGAGGGATTCTAATCAAGTCCCAACCTAGCTCCTTAAAACCAGAAAAGAAGTTCAAAAAAAAGTGATTCACAGTATCTAATAAACTATCCATATCAATGGCAAACATATTCCCTCACCCAAACCAGGATCGCGCATGCAAGCCACGCATTTCATTGTGGATAATTAAGATTAGAAAGAGAAAAAAACAAAGTGCTGACAACCAATAAGAAACAAAGAGATCACAGATGGCTACATGTGACTAGGTGCTGCCAACCTGAATTTAGGCAGCTATAGCAGAATAGAATACTTCTCAACACAGACTGAGTAATGCACAAACTACATGCAATTTATTGTAGAAGCCTAAAAAATATTAATCCCTCTAATCAAACAACTTCCTGATTATACCTCTGATCCATTTGCTCCCAGCCGATCGAAACCAAAGTCGAGAATCTACAGAACAAAACATTTGATTATTAGTAAAGCCCACCCCTGACATATTTCCGCGAATAAATTAGCAAACCATGCGTCTTTACCCTGTAAGATTTTTAATAAACTCTCTCGTGCTTGCCATAAAGGTTAAAAAACAATGAGATATTATTTAACAATTTGTTTAGTGTAAATAAAATTCGACAACCCAAATAGTGCTTCTGAGTAGCTGCTTACATATTCCATAATCTCGAACTGATAAACAACATTGCTATCGAAAGCGGAGCGAGGCCCCGACCGACTACAATCGAAGTACTTCAACAATGTAGTATCATGATCCCCAACAATACTAACCGTTTCACCTACACCACCACCATCACCAGCAACAACAAAAACAAAAACAAATTAAAACTATATATATTTCTAGAAAAAAAAGGAAGTTTATTCGTAATTTACCAGTGGTTTTGTGGCGTGGTCTTTGAACAATGTTACGGAAAATAACTCGAGGATCGTTCTCCCCCGCCCATCTGTTTCAACCACAAAATCACAAAATTAGAGCAGAAATCTAAAAAAAAAACTAATATTAATTTATTCGGTGTGATAAGAGCTAGGGTTTTTCTTTTTTTTTTCTTTTTGTAATTACCCAATACGAAAATTGGAGGCACCATTGTCGATTACTATAGGAGTAGTTGAAGAGTAGAGATTGTAATCTGTTTGTCTTTTTATCTGGGAAACAAAAGGCATTTTTTTATTCTCGCACTGCGAGTGGTTTTTTTTTGGGGGGTTTTGAAGCTTCTTCTATGCTTTCCGTTTCTGTGTTTAGTTCATGATAAGTAGCAAAAAGAAGTAGCAGGCAGACATGAACCGGTTTGGTTGGGAAGGCAAGCCACACGGTTTTGACCAGAACCGGTTTCCTCTCTAAAAGACGAGGACTGATGTGGTTTTTCAGTAGTGGGAATGATAAAATTGATACAATATGGATGAGCCATGGCTATTTGGTCAGGAAAAAAAATTACCTGAACCGGTTAAAAAATCATATATATATCCAGAAAACACTGATCTCAAAATAAAATCTTCAGAAATTTCAAACATCTAACTCCCACTTAATAGATAATATCATTATCCTTGGTATGTATTTTAGGGATCTTATATAATTTCATTAATTGCAATAATAAGAGGATTAATATATTTATCATGTAAATATTTGTAATATCAACAACAATTTTAGTTCAATTTAATATATCCCATCCGTTTGGATCTAGTTTTTACTGAATTGATCGGATTTATATTGTATATAATATTAGAAGTTGGATTAAATTCAATTATATATCAGAACATCGCCCGATATATCAATGAACCTCCCTGGTAATCGATGCATTGATTTCCTTGCTCGCGTTGGCTCTGGACATGGTGGCTTCAATCAGATTTGGAGTGCTTTTACGTCTAGTTTAAGAAATGCCACGCAAGCTGGGTGTCCCCCCTCCTCCCTCTCTTGATTTTATATTTATAAGAAATGAGATAATTGTATGTTTCTTTAGGTCTCCACTGGATTACATACTCTTGCTGTATCATTAATCGAGTCAATTTTTATAAAAAATATATATATTGCTAGCATGAGTAAAGATAACCTTGTGGAAAATAAATCGAAACAAATTACGAAGTTCAATTCTTAATCGGTCCAATATTGAAGGATGAGATTAAAAAAATAATTTAAAAAAATATAAAAAACAACTCGAGTCAATCTATTAAACTCGTTATATGGGTCATGAGATTGAGATAACCTCATAGAAATAAAATATAAAATTGATCTGATTTAACCCGAGTTAACCTATCAAGTTTGTGACTTTAATCATGAAATTAAAATAACCTTGCGTGAAACAGATAAAAAATAATTTATGAAGCTTAATTCTCAACCGTTCATTTTAGACCCAGTATTAAATAATAAAATTTGTAAAAAATATAATTAAAAAAATAGCACAAAAAAAGCTAAGTTAGTATCGATTAACTTGTTTAGGTACCATTCCTAACTTGCTAATAAAAAACAAACCAAAATAAATCATGAAATTTATTTTCAAACAAACAAAATATTAGATGATGAAAATATAGGGGAAAGTCAATTAAAAAAAATAGAGTCAATTGAGTTAATTCATGAAATTCGCAACTTGGATCATGGGACCAAGATAACCTCTTTGAAAAAAAACAGCTTGATTTAGCTGTGTTTAAAATACTAAAACCACAACCCCGATCACGAAACCAAGATATTCTCATATAAAGCATGTCGAAACAAATTTGAAGCTCAATTCACAACCGACTTAATACTGAATAATGAAATTAAAAAAAATTAATCATAAAAAAAATACAAAAAATAACATAAATCAATTCGGGCTAACCTGCTAAGCATTATTTTCGAGTTATGAGGCCTGAATAACCTAATAAAAAGCAAACAAAACAAATCATTAAACTTAATTCATAACCAACTCAATATAAAATGATGAAATTATAAAAAAAAAAAAATATGAGTCAACCGTGTTAACTTGTCAAACCTGCAATCTATGTCACAAGAGTGAAATAATCAAATAAAAAAATAAATTAAGTATTAAAAAAATATTAATTAAAAAAAAAAACAAAGAACTATTTTAATAAATAATATTTAAAGAGAGAGGTACACATGAAAAAAAGAAAAAAAAACCTACTCTTTTAATTTATTGGTGATTAATATCCAGGCCGTCGAGGTTTGGAACTAGTTGCATCACGTCACACGAATTCCCTTGTCCCCAATAACTCACTTGTTTTGCTAGAAAGAAGCTCCAATACCGATGATCCACAAGAATTTTTTGTACAAGGTAGACAGTGTTCGTCCCCGTGTCTTTGTGTTTAAACAGTATTTTTACAATTTTCTGAATTTTTTTAGTTTAAAAATATATTTTTGATTTTTTCATGTATTGACATTAAAAATATTTTTTTTAAAAAAATCTACTTCAATTCTTTACATTCTCGTATTTAATCAATACTTCAATAGATGAAAGCCAACGCTAAAACTCGAATTCTAGTTAAGTGGGGTAGAAAATAAAAATACTATTTCGATGAGAATTGTTGTATAAATAGCATTACGATATCATGCAATATTGGATTTTAACAAAATTGTATTATAAAACACAAATGGTCTTTCATGTACAGTTGTTCTGAATAAATTATCCTTCAGCAAATATGTCATGGGGTAATGGGAAAACTAGAAAAAAAAATGGAGGGAGCAAATGTCTAGAAAAAAAGGGGTAAAATTCAAAATTCTTACACTATCAAGGACTAACATGAACTTTTTTGAAAATAAATCTGGAGGGGAAATCTCTTACATGTAGCTCCGCCCTTTTAGAACCCGTTTGGTTACGTGGTAGTGTCCAGTTTCTTGCGGTTTCATTTTGCAAGCTGTTTGGTTAATTAACAAACGCTTGTTACTGTTTATTGGTCCCACCGTTTGTTGCGTTTGAAATGCAAAAAAAAAGAAAGCAATTCAATGCTGAACAGTACTCTACTGTTCAGTGAACAGTTTTTTTTTTCTTTGAAAAATCAGTGCAGTTAATTGATTTCACTCGCACTGTTCACGTGAACGTAATCAATAATATTTTTTTTTCAAAAATTAGTTTAAGGTGAATTAAATTTACTCGTACTGCAATTTTATTCCTGATAATATTTCATCTAATCTTGTAGTTTTTGTTTGATGAATTTTGTACGTAATGAAATTGTAGATAGTTTAATGGAACAATAATTTTTTTATTTATAAAGTATGATTTATTTCATGATGTAATAGCAATAGTTAAATCCACAATATTTAAATTAAAAACCATCAATATTAATATATATTTTTAAAAATTATTTTATAACCTCAATTTCAAAAGCATTCTTAACCAAACACATTAAACTACTTTTTCTTCAACCTCAATTTTAACCACAGTTTTAACCAAACACCTATTTTTTCAAACCAACCTCAACTAAAAATACTTTTTATAAAATAATTTTTTTCAAATCACAACCACAACAACTACCGCAATATCAAACACACTCTGAATCAGCACCTGATCTGCAGTTTTCGGAATGGTCCCCATCGTAGGCCAAGCCAATTTGTTTCTTGCTAAGTGCAACATATAGTCAGAAATGATCATTTTCCGTCTTGCTTTTTGGATGGATTTCATAAAGCTACCTGTTGATTGTTAGTTGAGGCACAAGTTCTAGTGGACAACTTGCACCACCGTGCAGGCTTTTCCGTCCTCATCAATGCAGTGTTGTACTGTTCGGACACAGTTCATTTTTATTATTTTTAAAAAAATTAGAGTAACCGAACGTGGTGTTTAGTTGAGCAGTGATTTTTAGTTTGAAAGATCATGTAATTTTGTCTCCTAGTAGTTATCGAGCACTTATAACCAAATGGATCAAGACTCCAGTCAGGGTGGGAAAACGTTAATTTAACGTTTTGGAATTGTTGGATTGGTAGCTGATGAATGCAAGAAACCGTTTCCATCCTTGAACCATACACCCTTTTTTTATATATTAATCGATTGATGTATAATACAAACCATATTATATATATATATATATATAAAACAAACCGTGTATTATTGAATGGCCAGTGCCATGAAGAGTATGGCAAATTATCAAGTGAAATCTTGTGGCTACAAACCATGCACGTCGCTGTAGTTAGAAACTACAAAATTTCTAGATTATTACCAAAAAAAGAAAGTACAACATTGAGCTGAGAAAAGTAGTCTATATATGGTAGCTTGGAGTCAGTGATCAACATGCAAATGTACTTCCCGCGTGTGTATATATCTTGCAGACTTGCTAGCCTTAATTAGGTGGCATAGACTACGTAAGAGGCACTATGGTAAGCTTATTAGGAGTAAGAAAAGGTGCATGGACCGAAGAGGAAGATATACTTCTAAGGAAGTGCGTTGAGAAATATGGTGAAGGAAGATGGCATCAAGTTCCTTCCAAAACAGGTAACTAAATGACTTCGTTCATGCTTCTAAATCAGTGTGGGTTTCTAGGGACGGGAGAGGGCTATCCTCATCCAGTAGTCCGAGGTCTATAAGTATTTCCCTGATCTTTTGGACAAACATTTTGGTCTCTCTTTTCTAAATATGGGGAGATTATTCTGATCACAAGAGATTCTCTCATGTTTATATAGTCTCTCGTGTTTGAGAATAGCTACACGAGGCAAAGAATACTCAACAAGCTGGACGCTTCGAAAAAGGATTCATTGATTCTTAATTTTCATTTGCAGGCTTGAATAGATGCAGGAAGAGCTGTAGATTGAGGTGGTTGAATTATCTTAAGCCGAATATCAAGAGAGGACAGTTTTCCGTGGACGAAGTAGACTTGATTATCAGGCTACACAAGTTGCTTGGCAACAGGCAAGTGCAAATGTCTTTATATCATATAGTATATCTAATATATATACTATTGTGGCCGCTACTTAAGTTAATATTTACTAGCATCAATGTTAACGTTTAGGTTTTGAATCTAAAAAATAGGCTATGAAAAAGAAATAAAATATCGTTCGTCTATCCCAAGAGTCGACATAAAAGTATTCTATGCGTGGCTTTGAAACCAATCTAGATTTTTTAATTTTTTATTTATTTTTTGGACAAGCCAGAGTATTCACTAAAGCATCTAATTAATGAGAAAAATAACTCAGAATGAGGAAACAGAAATACAAAGATATAAAATAAAGATTGCGAACAACACAAAAGAAATCATAGGATGGAGATGATGATGAAGTCTATATATTAAGAAACCAGCCTTGCAAACCATGCAATTGAAATATAAATACTCAATCTGAGATTATTGAGGAAAAGAGGTAAAAAAAACAAGGGATGAAGAAGTGGTACTGTTGCCAGTTTCTTATGAAAAATCACCAACGCCAGCCAATATCAAAACCAAAGAAAAGTGAAAAAAGAGAGGGGGAGAGGCGAAAAAGTTAAGAGGAAACTTTATCTATCTATCTATCTATAGAAAGAGGGATTTTTTAAATGTCGATAATACAAATTATATTGTAATGAAGCCATTTAGGTTATATAAAGAGAAATTTTTTGATTCAGTTAAATTAACTCAATTAATTTCACATATGGTGCATGATATATGTAGATATAACATATTACTTTTTGTTACACAGGTGGTCATTGATTGCCGGTAGACTTCCAGGAAGAACAGCGAATGATGTAAAGAATTATTGGAACACAAACCTGCGTAAGAAGGTGGTTTCTAGCACTGAAGATGCTCAAACAAAACCAGAAGCAAAATCAATAACGAAAGACAACATAATAAAGCCTCGACCTCGGAACTTAAAAAATTTATGTTGGTCAAGAGCTGGAAAAGGTACACCATATATTAATGTTGCTTCTCAATATGGGGATGATCTTTGTCAGCCATATTCTACCACGGCATTACCACCTTCCGAAACTGATGAAGTTGAAAGGATGTGGTGGGAAAGCCTGTTAGATGACAAAGAAATTAATCTAACGAACAACAGCAGTTGTCTGGGTTCTGGTTCAGCAGTTAACCAAGATCCCATCAAAAGTCTTTTTGTAGAGGACAACGCAGCAGGAGGGATAATGATTGGGGATGTGTTCTGTGAACAAGGACAAAGTTCTTGGGCTGGCATTTCTTTTGATGCAAACCTTCGGAATCAAATCGTTACAGAAATATACCGACAAGGACCCGAAGGACTTTAGCCTAAATTAGAAAGATGGTCCGCGCTTTCTCGTCGATTAGAAATGTATCATATTCCGATGTGGATTAGAGTGTTTTTTTTTTTTTTGTAATTAAAAAAATAATGTTCAAGCATGTTTTAAAAAATAAAATAAGTTCCACGTCTCAGGCCATATATTATATTTAATATAATAAGATGATTTAATTTAATTATATGATAAAAAAATAATTATAGTAAATGTATTGAATTCAAAGAGAAAAAATGATAATTATAAGCTGCAGAAAGAGAAAACAATTATGAAAGAAAATCATGAAGTGAAATTATTAACTAATCCGAAGGATAAAATCAATAAAAAAAAAATAATTTCAAAAAAGGATCCAAATCATAAAAAAAAAGAATAAGGACCAAATCTAACATAAAAACAAAATGATGAGGGATGAAATTGAAGAAGAAATTCAACTAAGAAA
>Ga0307517_10002782_pt1 | contig 27800 bp, 33 predicted proteins | sample 23_EM_MG_FD_194515 | JGI IMG/M metagenome (GOLD analysis project Ga0307517, IMG submission 194515) | Populus trichocarpa ectomycorrhiza microbial communities from riparian zone in the Pacific Northwest, United States - 23_EM | ecosystem: Host-associated > Plants > Roots > Unclassified | place... | reverse complement strand
AAAGTGCTAGGCCCTGGAGGCGAGGATTTGAGGCGAGTATCGAGAGCAGTTGGGACATGGTTGGAGCGGGCGAGGTTTTGTTGAGAGTGAGTTCTAGGGTTGTAAGAAGCGTGGTTTGTGGCAATAAGTTGTCCCACGATGAGATCGTACAGTTGACAAGTTCGAGGTGTCGCAATTTCGAGAGATGGAAGTGGGCAAAAAAATCGGATACATCCACTGGTGTTCTGTCCTCCGCCCACAGAACGAGTGACTCCAAACTGCCGGGCCGAAGCCTCTGACGGCCGGCAGTTAAAGAAGCAAGTACAGAGCTCAGAATTTCCGAATCTTCGGCTCCGAGATGAACTCTTCGTATGGTATCCCGCGCGGCCCGATCTTGGAGTGCATTCCGGAGGGTATCGTCAAGAGATCCCTCCATGAACTGCATCCCGTCCAGAACCAGATCGAGCGGAGCAGCTGGAGAACGAAGGCACCGTTTCTTCCAATCTTGCAAACTGTTGCCCCAACAGCTCCAAAGCTCGGGGGTGTTCGAGGCGACCTCAAACCAATGGTGACAGACGAGGAGGAAGTTGTACGATCCCTTCTCCAACCCGCCAAAGGTCGACTTGAGGATGACGTTTCGATGGAAAATGTCCCCAAGTATTTCAGGTGGGAGCGTGGACACGTTCAGCAGCGAGTTCCGAACGCGTTTGAGGTGCATTATGGTCCCCTCGTCTCGGTGTTGTTCTTCAATCTGTTGTTCCAAGGCCTGTATGGATTCGATGTTATCCATTCTAGCTGCCAGGTGCATCAGAAGTTATGAAGGACTCAGGGTGCGTTTCCTTACATCGGCTGTGGTTCTTGGTCGTGGGTAGCAGCGCCGTAATAAGTAACGCTCATCAACACCAATTCGGGTCCCCCCGGGCGTGCGGCAACTTGACACACCGGTGGGTGCGCACACTCGTACAGTGACGACGATGTAAGTTATGTATTGCCTTCTTCGGAAACGGTCTACAATCGATGGGATTAATGAAATCGTAATGAAAAAACTTTGCTGTTCTGCGACGGAAAAGTCCTCCCCGCCTCCCGCAGCTTATTGCTAAATTAGATCGTCCGGACTTGTCGGAGAGAATTTAGTCAGAACTTGAGAACAAAGTACAATGGCCTCCCATTTAGCTCATTGAAATGCCGCCCGAGGAGAGTCTCCGTATCAGGTCGGCCCTGTCTGGGCAGAGAGCAAAGAAAGTCAGGGTTGTTCCTCCTGCGTCGACGTCAGGAACCTTTCCGTGAAATCCTTGCTGACCAAATCCGGCCGCGCCCGACCAAGTTTTAAAGCGATTCTCTGTCTCTCCTCCCTCTCAGCCCTCCGTTTATCTCTCCTAGAGACAGTGCCGGGCGAAGGAGGGGTTTTGCTGCTCCTTTTTGTGGAGTTGGAGGAGAGAATAGATGCAAAAGACGCGTTGGCGGAAGAGGGTGTGGGAGCGAGACCAGAAGGGAGGAGGGTGTGGGAAGTGGGATTCGGTGCAGCTGCCAGATGCGGTTTCGGGATTGTAGATCGGCATACCTGAGTGTTTACCTTATTGGTGGAAGGCGACAAAACGTTCATCGTCTTCTTAGGCTCTGGGGTCTTTGGAAGCGGGTTCGACCGTTCTTTCGTTGGAGTGATAGGCATGAACCAATCCGCATATTCCTGGTTGAAAATCTTAGAGGGTGGGGTAGGAGAGGCAGTAAGGAGTCGCCAGTGATTCTGGATTCCCCTCGGACTCGAAACTGGCGTGTAAAAGCTTGCCTCCTCTTCGAGGGGGGTGGGGGGACTCCTTTCGGATCGTATGAACGAAGATCCCGCGAAGATTCGATGAGCTGTGTTCCCTCTATCATCGTAGCGGTCTTCCTCTGTCTCCTCGCCTCGCTCCGACCTCGCTTGGCTTTCTTCTTTGAGTCGCTCTTCGGCCAAATCCCGGACCTGTGCTTCTGCCGCCGGGGGGGCAATCCTCTCCAAATGAACCTTGAGTGATTCAGGGAGGTACTCTCGCATCCTCTGCAGCTTCTTCGATCCCTTCTCATCCGGGGCCATCCACCGTGCCGCTAGACCAATAGCCTCATCGTCGCCCTCCAAGTTCTTCAGCGCCACATCTCCTTTCTCTCCATCACCTGGGAACTCAGCCCGCAAATCCGGCTGTATGGACGCACCGTCTTCGGAGACGTTCTTCATGACATCTCCCCTGATACTATCCACGATAAATTTTCCGTGAGAGGAGAGGCAGTCCTTGAACATCTTGTCGATCGCTATCCAGTCAAGATTTGCCAGACTAGGTTCCAGGGTGTTTGGGATAATCCTGTGCGGTCTAAAGAGCTTCACGAACGCTTGGAGTTCCGAGAATGGCGAGTGTCTCCACAAAGGGCAAAGCTAAGCTCGGAAGATAAGATAAAGTGACATCGGATGTGGAGTGAAACGTCGAACCAAGGATGTGACTTCCTCTCCGTACTTGAATTTTTCTTTCGTCGCGTCGAGGTATTGATCCCAGTCTTCCGACCCCATGGGGACTGGATTCACGTACACGACGGACTTCCCCAACCTTTCGACTACTTCACACCGGTCGAACCGTTCGCATGCGTGGAATCTGGTCGAGGACATGTCCCTTGTAATAATTTTTGATAGCCCTTCGTGTGAAAGATGGGAATATATGCAGTGTTTATACCGATCCACGTGGATCTAGGAGCTTGATTGAGAGAAAGCGGGTAACGTCGAAAGGTAAACTGACCTTGTCTCCAAAGTGAGCAGCAACGGCCGTGAGCATATCTTCATATCCCCATGTCCATGCATTAATAAAAAAGCACGTTGTAGTCGGGAAGCGGCCCATTAGGTCGACAAGGCCGTCCGTAGCAACCCTCTGTAGGAATAAAGATGGGTCAGTCCGCGTATTGAGTGGGGAGCTTAAGGGGCGAAGCGGACCTTCGAAGGTGGCTCTGAACTCGACCACACACACGCTGTATCCAGATAAATAGCGTCCAAAGTCTGATTTCCGCCTTGAGCAAGGAAGGGTTTCAAGAACGGATCCTCTACGACAGATTTCAGGAAACTAGGTTCAGCACGAAAGTCTCCTGTGTGCAGGATAGATCCCTGGGAACCCTGTATGAGGTACCTATAAGGGGAAAAAAGCTGTCAATACCTTGCATGACGACAATCGCATCCCCTACATTACTGCGCCAGGGCAGTGGTTGGCACCCACGGCCGTGGTAATTACTATATCCTCCCCACTCAGATTAAATTCTGTAGGGGTGCGAAGTGGAATTGGCCGCTAGAGTTCTTAGTTCAGCTGGGTCTAAGTGATTTTCGGAAGCAAAGTTTGCACCAGCAGATCCCTCCCTCCATGCTCAACTGTCCCGTCCTTCCTCTTCAGTGGGGCAACCTTGAGATGCCTAAACGTCCTTCTCTTCTCCGCCCTCGCCCCGTGTTCGAACATGGTTCTCTCATTAAACACCTCATGCCGGAGAAGCATCTGCTTCGCGTCCTCCGAACATACAACAGTGTGACCGAAGGAGTTCGAAGATAATCCAAGGACATGATCAGAGTGAGTGTGGGTCAGGAGGTGTAGCTTCGGCGCGACGGGGTAGTCGGACGGCAAGCGAGTGAACTCGTCTACTCGGATAGAGTAGGGAAGAATAAAGCCATGGTAGGGCGCCCCAGGGGGCATAATGATAGTGAGGGTCCCCTGACAACTTTGCGGATCGACTGATCGAAGCGTAGCCTCACCTCCGACGTCGACATGGCCGGCAAAGCGAAAGCCAGGTTCCCATCCACACGACTCCATTTCGGTTTTCTATCTGACTCGAGCGTTTAGGGCTATGATTGTCCGAATGATTTCCACCGCACAAACCGGTTATTTCTACACCACACAGAGGCTGAGGCAGGGCCCGAGACTGTCCGCCGTCAAGTATGATCCAAGAGGTACGTCTGCTTCTAGCTTTTCCTTGACAAGGTTTCGACGCGTTTGCCAGTGAAATCGCGCGTACTGTTCGTGGAGAGTAAGAAGACATCCAAGAAGTGACGGTCCCTCTCCCGCCAACCCGGCCACAACGTACAGTGCAGGTACATTTATAGACCCACCCCCGTAATATATATTTCCTTTGGACGGATTCTCACACCGGACGGTGTGCGGCACAATTATAAGGGATACGTCAATGTCACAGCGTTTTGACTCTTCAGTCTACCAGTTACAAGAGAGTTTTTCACAGAATCTAGATATTTTACAACTTGGGGGCAGCGATGAACGAAACACCCTGCAAAATGGGTTCGATAAGTTTTCGAGGGATCTCTCTACCAAGGCAAAAGAAAAAATACCTTCTCGATGTTGGTGGCGAGCTCGGGCAAAGCAGCGTCGATTAACTTCTTTTCGAACTCGGTGATGTTGCCCAAAGGCAAGATCTTGGAAACACCGGTCGACTGACGAACCCCCGGGTCACTAACTCGGATCATCGAAAGGTGGGACGCGACTTACTCCAAGCTCGACCACGGACGAGAAGTACTCGAGTTCCTTTCCGAGTTCCTTCTTGAGAGCTTCTCCGCCCGAAGGATCCGAGGTGAGATTGACAAAGGTGGGAGCAGTGATGCCTGTCTCCCCTTTGATGGCACGGAGGATCTTGGCGGCAAATTCAGCTCCGGCATAGGCCATGGAGAGGGTGGCGGATCCAGCACCATCCTTGGCCTTGACGACCTCATCACCACCGAACTGGACTCGGGTGGCGAGAGCCTCAAGATCCTTGGCAGCAAAGTCGGCGGGGAGAGGGTGGGAAGATCTGGAGAAGAGTGGAACAATCTAGGCGGACCGATTGAACCTGGGTCTGGAAACGGAGGTAGGAGATAGTGCACAAACTTACGGTTACACCGCTGTGTCCACCAATGACAGGAATGGTAACGGAAGGAGCCAAAGAAGGGTCTCCGAGCTTCTCAGCGACAAAGGTAGAAGCACGGACAACATCCAGGGTGGTGACCCCAAAGAGCCTAAAACATGATCAGTTCGGTAAATGGGTGTTCATATTATTAAATGCGGGCGTCCGGTAGTACCTCTTAGGGTCGAAGACACCGTGCTGCTTGAGGACTTCGGCGACGATTGGAACGGTGGAATTGACCGGGTTAGAAATCACAAGCACGAAGGCCTTGGGGCTGGTCAAGGCGATCCCGGTAGCGAGATCGCGGACGATACCGGCGTTGATCTCACAAGTAAGCAAGTCAATGTCTCGGTAAACACGGGCGAGATGAATGGACAAACCTTGAACAAATCGTCCCTGAAATCGTGGTGAATGTCAGTGTAGTCGTCATCATAGTGGGTAATTAAGCGAACCTTGTCATCTAATAGGTGAGCAATAATCAGAGTGAAGTTGGGAGCCAAATCGAAATTCCGCTTACCCCTGGTTTCCTGGGGACACCAGCAGGAATGACTACAAGGTCGGCTCCAGTCAAAACTTTCTTAAGACCATCATCAGGGGGAAGGAAACCCTTGACTTTTGACTGGGTGTTGATGTGAGAGAGATCGGCGGCGACACCTGGGGTGTTGACGATATCGTACAAGCCGAGCTATTTACGCGAGGTCAAGGCTGGACAACGTCTATCACATCTACCAGGATACCTCGGTGACGAGGGGGTTGGACTTGAGCAGCAAGGAGAGGGGTTGACCGATTCCGCCTGGATAAGTTGATTAGATAAACAGTCTGCAGCAGTGGATGAAGAGAAGAGGGTTACCGGCAGCACCGAGAACGACAACCTTTGGCATACTGATGGTAAGCGATGTGTGAGGAGGAGGGGGAGATGGAAAACACCGAAGTGAGGTATATATATCTGTAAAGCTTTTAACCTGCCCAGATTGGGCCGATGGAATCGGGAAACGCCGTTGGATCGCATAAACACGTGCGTTCCCACCAGAGGAAAAGGAGCCGATGGATTTCCTCAGGAATGGGATCGACTTTATCCCATGCTCGGTGGCCTTCGTCACTGCTGCGGGAAGCTTTCGCGTTGTACCACAGTGACGAGAAACAGTCCCATTAGGTGTAATTTACCCTGCACTGCTCTCGCGAGATCGAAAACGAGATTATCATTATGTTGTTGTAGGCATTCCAGGTCCTTCCCAGGCCTACGCCACTCGGCAGCTTTTCGTTGGTGCGTATTTCGTTCCACGGATGTCAACTTTTGGTTTCATTTGCGGATCGCCGGCCCGCCTGGGCTAAACCTTCCGGTTGATCATCTTTCCACGAGCGTGTGCTTCAGCTCGTCAACCGACGCCGCTCGCCCACCAATGTATCTTTTAACCGCCCAATCGTCGACCCTGCCCCCCTTCCTGGTGCACCACCACCACTGGTCTCCTGTTGTCTCTCCCAAGTCATGTCCGCCGTCCCTGACCAAGCAGTAGCAGTCGAAATCGACGATGATAGGAAGCTGGAAGAGCTCGGGTATATCCCCTCCTTCAAGAGGGAGTTTTCCAACCTAGCCACCGTGCGTCGCCGTTCTCTCCAAAATTTCTTGTACTCGCTTCTGACGAAATCCTTCGAAATCCGTTCAGATTAGCTTTGCGTTTAGCATCATGGTATTTCCTTCAGCCTGGGGATGAAAATCCGGTCGCTCACCAGGTCTCGTGCCAGGGTCTCTGCTCCAGCGTATCTACGACATTTAACACGCCCCTCTTGCTCGGGGGCCCATCTTCGGTTTGTCCGGATACGTTATAGCCGTGACCGCGACGCTCATTCATGCCGTCATTCGGCATTCAATTTCCACCCATTGAACAGGTCACCTGGTGTTGGATACTTGGCGCGACAATGTGCTTCACCCTAGGTACGTACATTCCTGCTCCAATCTCACACGCGGTTCGAATCAAGCAATGCCGTAATTACCCACAGGCTCGAGTATAGCCGAAATCGTAAGCGCCTTCCCGACCTGTGGCGGTCTCTACACCGCGTCTGCCCAGCTCTGCCCCCGAAAACATCGCCCGATAGTCGGTTGGGTCGTTGGATGGCTGAACATTCTTGGCCAAGTCGCAGGTGTATCATCCACTGAATTCGGGTTAGCGAACATGATTTGGGCAGCAGTCTCGATCGCCAAGGTCAATTCCCGGTATTCGCCCGATCTCTCAAAGCGCATGCCAATCTCAGATTCCTACTTTTTACATAACAGGATGGCGAATTCAGCATTACCACTGGAAAGGTGGTTGGCTTGTTCGCTGGCCTTATGATCTTCCATGGTCTCCTCGTAAGTGGAACTTGAGTCCTTCACCATCTCAACGCTCACCGTTACTTCCAGAACTGTCTGTCTACCAAATACCTTGCAAAGTTGACCAGCGGCTTCGTTTTCATCAACTTGGGAGCAACCTGCAGTAGGTTCTCTGTAATTACAACCGCTTGCCACCCCTGACACCTTGCGGCAGTCATCACCATCGTCCTCCTCGCGACCACCCCCCGCAGGGAAATGCATCCTGCCAGTTATGTATTTGGGAGTGAGGGCATCATAAACAGCACCGGTGGATGGCCATCCGGAATTGCTTTCTTGCTTGGTCTGCTCTCGGTCCAATGGACCATGACTGATTATGATGCCAGCGCTCGTCAGTGTCCTCTTTTCGAATCGAATCCACCGTTGCGGCCCTGACCACTTTTAGATATCTCGTGCGTGTCATGAATTCCGGATCACCCCGCCTTCTCCCAGCTGAATCTTTCATAGCGAGGAGGTCAAGCGTGCTGCATATGCTGGTACGTGAACTTATGGAGTGCGTCATTGACCTATAATCAGATTCTTCGATGCAGCCCCCGCCGCCATCTTCATTGCCGTCATCGGCACCGGTCTTCTTGGGTGGCTCTTCATCATCGTTCTCATCTTGTGTTCCGGCCCTTTGTGAGTGACCTCGTCGCCTGACTCCTCAAGTGTTTGTCTGATACCCCTCTCAGCGAGGACTTGCCGGGTCCATCCGGCAGCGCTGTGCTTCAGGTAATCTCGCTCCTCACAATGAGTTCCCCCCAACAGCGCACTCACTTGGAAATTAGATCATGACCATGAGAATCGGAAAACCTGGAGCGCTCTTCCTCTGGGCTTTCGTCTGCCTCACCGCTTTCTTCGTCGTCCAGACGGCCCTCCAGGCCTGTTCCCGAACCGTGTATGCCTTTAGCCGCGATAAGGGTCTCCCGGATGGCGGCTTCTTCGCAGAGATGAACAATTATACTAGAACCCCCATTCGTGCGATCTGGATCACCACTTTGGTCGCAATCCTTCCCGGCCTTTTGGACTTTGCTAGTCCAGTTGCAGCGAATGCAATTTTTTCTCTGACGGCTATGGCCCTCGATCTATCTTACATCATTCCCATCTTCTTGTAAGTTTCCCGATTGTGACCTGCGACGCGAGGCTCTTGCTTGATGTGATGGTTCGCAGGCGGCGGGTTTATGGAAAGCACCCAGATGTCAAGTTCACCCCCGGTCCGTTTTACATGGGTCCCGGGTGGCTCGGATGGACTTGTAATACGATCTGCATCACCTGGACGCTGTTCATTTCCGTCCTGTTCTCGTTACCCACTTACTTCCCCGTCACCGCGGAGAACATGAATTACGCATCCGTCATCACCGTTGGAGTTATCGCGTTATCCTTGTGCGTAATCCTATCCCCTACTTCGCCCAATACACTCATCGCTACTGTTGGTTCAAAAAAGGCTCTGGTATTTCTCTGGGTACGCTGCTCGTTTCCTAGCACGAGATGTTAACTATGAGCTAATGGCGTAAACAGCGCAAGGCGACATTACAAAGGCCCGGTGTCGTACACTGACGGACACGGGGAACCGACCGGGGGTTCCACGGAAGATCAACCCGACAAGAAAGACGCAGATGTCACTGTGGGGTAGGTGTTCATGTGCTAAGTTGGTGGCGTTTGATTGCCTACGATGTAGTGAGTAAGGATGAGACTTAGATGTATGCGGTTGGCGTTAACCACGTGGGTCCCCAGGTTTACTGACCAGCGCCTACCTGCACGCCACCGCCCACGAAAAACCTGCGTCCTGCACTTGCGATACACTAATGCGCTAAATATGTTCTGATTGTCATTAGCTCTGAATATATCCACTTGCGTCTATCCCCCCCTCTGGGGCCACAGGCTCCGGCGCGACCGTTGGTGAGTACGAGAGCGTCGGGCAGGGGCCTTTGGCCTACAAGCCCCTTTACCAATGATGTACAACAAGGCGTAGGGCCGGCGGGACGGACACTGCCAGAGAGTCGCTGTGCGGCGGCAACTGGGCAATTCAGTGGGTATGTAGAAATGACTGTCCCAAAAACCATGGTCACTGGGAATTCCAACGCGTTCACCCCCGTTGAAACTCGCGAGGTAGGTCACGGATGCGGTTGGACTTGTTGGTTTCGAAGTTTGCGGGGCGCATCACATCGTAAGAATAAAAGTCACGAAGACCCTGGACGTAAACGTCCGGGGAATATTTAATTCGGCGGACACGCGACAACATATACACATAGTCGTACACCTCGTCAAGGAACATATGATGAAGCCTCACAACCGGGGTGGGAACATAGGATGACAGAAACGCGTAAGTAGACGGAGGAGGAATATCGTCAATAACCAAGATACAACGGACCCGGAACCATCAAAGCGCTGTTTTTCCTGTTATAGGTCGCCTTCCTTTGCGGCCTCGGCCCCCTCGTTGAACCTTCACTAGGAACCGGGCTCGTAGAGGGTTCAGCGCTATACACCTTGACCCACGGATGGAGACTCGGTTGAGCGGAAACGGGACAATCGTTCCCATGAACCGAGGATTTCTGTCGAGAGCGGATGGTGAACCGTCTGGTTAATTTCTCCTTCTGCAGGGCGAAGTAGACTAAATATTGAGAGTTGAGGGGGGGAAACGATAGGATTACTTACGCCAGAGAGATTAGGACAGCTGCACTGTGTGTACGATTTGCCATATCGCTTCTATAGAACACGGAAAAATCAGATTATCCGTTTTTTATTGGACAAGGGGATCCTCCACACCTGCCAAGCTTGACCAGTATACTCGAACCCATTGGTGGGGCTCTGGTCTTCGGTGTGGTCATCGCTAAAATTATTGTCAACTCCGATCCAGACCGAACGTCGAGGAAGGTAACCCACTGATTGACAAGCCTGCCAACAGATTCTTGACAGTGCGATATGTAATTCGCGGGAGATAGCAAATGAGTGCTATGGAAGTTCATCATGTGAGTGGAGGGTCGCGAGGGGAAATCCGAGTTTTGACTTACTGCCAAGCTAAATCGATGTCCACGCTTGGGACGAAGGGTGAACCGGGGAGCGAAGTAACTAGGGATAAGAACCTGTTACACGGTGAGCGTGCGAGAGAAGGTGGAGACATGGGCGCCCTGGTACCCTTGGTATCTGAAAAGGCAGTGATACGAGACCCTCTCATATTCAGCCGTGCCAATGAATTCGCTGCCCAACCACCCCAGTTTGTACAGCTTATCGGTGAAAGGTACTTGTCTCAGAACGGCAGCGACGAGGTCGATGGAGAAGGGTTTCTCGTCGGAATATGCGCCCATGATCTTCTTGACTCTGAGGGACGACAGATCTGGTTAGGAAGTGGTGACGGAACTTTGGTGTCAAGCAAACCACGCACTTGGAGGGCAGTAGGCACAGATCCAGGTTCTTAGTCAACTCAACGATGGAGAAATTGAGTTTACGCTTGACGTCCCCCTCCCAAGCATCCCGGTTGGTGAATCGGGTGACGGCACCGTCCCGCTTGGAGTGACCGTCTCTGAAAACTTCTGCGCGACTCAAACGATCCTTACACTCTTTCGCAGTACTGGCAGAGAGTCTGCCTGAGTGGTCGAGTAGGGTGCCGCTGATGCATATCAGTTACCGCGGGGGCAGGATAAATTGAGCGGGGATCGCTTACGGAAGATACACAGCGGAATTGAATGAAAGGGAGTGAGATGGATTCGTTGGATCCAAAGCAAGGTCTCTTGCAAACTTGGCGACTGCCAAGGTCTCACGAGTGATACGGAAGTTGCAGGAACCGCAGTTTATAAAGAAGCCATTTTGGGCATATCCTGTGCTTCCCGTATCAGATAGGAATCCTTTGGAGTGTAAGAGAGTGGTTGGTACGCGACTTGAGATGAAACTAGCTCACGAGCGACAACACGTTTTCCACAACTCGGACAATCGAAAGCATGGTCCTGGAGGACGGCACACGATGCGAAGGGATCGTAGGGAAGTTGAGTGCTCGTCTCCCATTCCCCCACTTCCTGCGTTACGTAGGGCCTGTAGTCGAGAAGGTCCCCTTCAATGTGAACCTGGGAATAGATGAGGTAATGGGTCGTCAGGGGCGCCGAAAACAGCTAACCAATATGTCAATCGGATGGGCTCTGAGACTCTTGAGCGGTTGCAGTAGTCTCAGGCGTTCGCAATCTTCCGCATACCACCTTAAAAGAGAAAAAAAAAGACTGTGTCAAGGAATTTGATCACCATGGGCGCCGCGTACGCTGGGTTGAGCATATATGAATGCCAGACCATCCACACATCAATTGGAGGGTGTACGAATCTTGATGCGTCCAAGTTAGCGACCCAGCGAGTGAATCTGTGCACAAGGGGCGTTCACGCAAGTCAGGACTTAGATATCGTTGTAGATAAGCGAACCTTTCAACGGCGAGTTGGAGAAACCAGACCCATCTGTCGTTGGCATCAAGAGACCTGGCTCTGGGAGGGATCTTGGGCGCAACCTCGGGATAGGAATCAGGATCCTGGACCCTCCATTTCAGAGCTTGGAAGGCACGAAGCAACCTCAGGTGAGCCTTGATATGCTCCGGGGTTAAGGTGGGGTTCGCGGAAACTGAGGGGACGCTTGATATTATTGACCGGTTGTCATCGAGAGAGCTGGGAGGACTGGTGAAAGCGGGAGTGTAGGCTGGGGAAGGGTCGAAGACTTCAGCTCCAGCCTCCATGGTCTGGTCTGGGGATAACTGGGAAGTGATTTGGAGGGAGAAGACCGGAGTGTGTTGCTAAACGGGGGTTAGGTCGAATGACATGGACATGGCAAAGATAACGTGGGGTCATAGAGCGCGCAGAGGCTAGCCCATTCCATGGAATCAGGAACGAGTTCAACTAGAGTGAATTTGACAACGAACGTTGGTGTGTAAACGTCCCGCGGTCCTTGCACTCACTTCTCTTGGTTACATTTCACCAAGAATACACTGTGCGGTATCCAGGATCTTGCCCCAACGCCCTCTTTGCGCATGTTTGCAGCCAACCCGTCCTTTGTGTTCTGAGAACATGGCACACGACCGGATGGTCTTTGCGATTTTGCGGCTGCCAGGACGGAGGTATCCAAAGGGACCGCACATTCCGAAACCTACTGCAGCCCCGGGAACAAAGTTGGTGAGGACAGCATCCACCCGGAGTCTCCCATACTGATATTAACGACCAGAACGCTCGTGGTAGGACACCGGACAGACTGGAGTGGTGTAGAGTCACGTCGATTTACCTCAGAACCTTGAAGCTCTCATAGGTAGGAGCAATGAGACGACGTTCGTACACTCCGACCATCAGAGCTTCAGGTTCCTTGTATTCCAGCTTCGGTCCGAGGAACCGACCGACTAAGGGCCCAATGTCCCTCCTCCGTAGTAATCCCGAAGGGGGGGAGGTAACGGCCCAGTGAGTCGGGGAGACATTGCCCAGTCACAGCTAGCGGGTCTCTGGCTCGAACACGACAGACGGGGCATGAGATTTTCGTCCAAGCTGGCCACGAGCGTTCTCCTTCGTGTACCCTCTCCGTGCCTCTGGCCGCCGGAACCAACCGGCACCGGGACCGAGGGCTGGGCGCGATTGGTTGAACCCTGACATGGCGAGATGCCGGGGGCGGAAACAACCCCTCGCATGCTAGGCTCGGCGCCACACTGACGATCAACGACTTCCAAGTGATACCGGTCTGATTCTTCACCGAATATCATGATAATCCTTGAAACGGCGGTCATCCAGACGCGTCGGTCCGTTGCGGATGCCCGCCTGGCTTCACTGGAACTTCGTTCTGCGAAGGTTCTATCAAGGGAACCTTACCGCTTCCGTCCCCCTTTTTCTTCGTACCGAACATGGTGATCCGTCTTTCGTGTTCTTTCCTCTCTGCTCCTCCTCACAGTCCTAGGCTAAGCGACCACACCACCACCCTTGCGACCGGTCGGCTATACGATTCTGTGTCGTAGGGTGCAGAACTAGTACGGGTCCTAGTGAGCGAGGGCCGAAGGCATGTCCACCCTCACGCCCGATTACCTCTCATCTCTACAAAAGTGCCTTGATGACGAGAGAATCACAAACGTACGTTTATCCTCCATTTGGCCCTCCAAACGAGCTACGACGATTCGTTTCAACGCAGGGAATCATTAGTGAGTGTGGTCTTCAAGAACGAGGCTTTTCTAAAGCCTTGAGACTGATGCTGGACGGTGGTGCTTTTTCGCAGTATCTAGCACAGCATTGTTTGTGAGTTGGGTTTCTGTGCGTTTTTCGAATACTTAACCTCGACCAGTTCTATGATTATTGCTTAACGATTCGCCAAGAGGTACTTCCTCCCTGCCTTGAATCCCCCCCTCGTCTCATCTTGTCCTCAGATCGGATATGTATGGAAGACAAAGTATACCTTTGCCAATACACTATTTGCCTGCGCTCGATACCCCGCTCTTCTCACCGCGATACTCGTTTTGTTGCCAGTGCGTCCCCCCGAAAGCTCTCCTTAACTTTGCTCTCGAGCCTCATTGTCCTCAAAAACCCAAGTCCTCTGTAGTGATGAGTAACGTGAAAAGCTGTAAGTTCCAAGAGAATTTGAAAGTCATCGCATCTCCTTGACCACAGAAACCAGGTCTTCGCGTTCTCTCCATCCTCTCGTCCGAACGTAGGGCTCGAAGCTTCACCCACGAAAACCCACCGCTGACACACCTCTTTCCAGTCATCTTTGCCTTGAGGACATGGGCTATTTGGAGTCGGAGGAAATCAATCCTCATCATGTTCATATGTGCTACCATCGTGAGCCGTCTACCCGATTCACCTTCCATTCTTTTCACCCTTTGTGCGTAGGCTGGCATTGTCCCTTCGGTTATAATCACCGTAAAGGACATCTCGAGCAGCACGGGTTCGTTATCCTTGATTTTTACATCGAGCACTGACAATTTCTCAAAGGTTATGGATACCAGTTGATCCGCGCCTTCCTCCAGAATATTCCTATTGCGAAATCATCGTCTCGTCTGTCGGCAAGCTCTGGATATTGCCCTATCTTCTCATAATCTTCTATCAGTTTCGTGCGTGCTATGGGTCCCTCTGCACGGCTTCGAGTACTCATCGTGGGCGTAAAAAGTGACTCTGACCTTCACGCTCATCAAGATATCCCAGCTACACCGTTCTATCCCGCGTCATGCTCGGTCCTCGCTGTTGTCCGCACTCCAGAATGATGGTGTTGTCTCTTTGCATATCTGTGCTTCGTGTTCCGCGGCTGACTCCCGGCAATAGGGATTTTATACTTTGTGTCGATGTTAGGTGCGTGTGATCTGCATCACTTGAGCACCCACTGACTCGGTTCCAATAGTCCTCGGGGCCCTGAATATCGGCCTCGTTGTTCAAGTTTCGGTAAGCACGTGGTGATTTTGCCTGCCTTGGTAACGCCATCACACTCATGGCCACCCGCTTGTCAGTCGCCTCAGCTCCGACAAGGGGGAACGCAGTAAGTCCCTCGCTCTCATCGAACCGAAATGCCGTCAAGCTCAATTTATCTTTATTGACAGGTTGCAAACCGTCGTTCACAGCATCATGTCGGCCAGGATCGTATTCCACGTTGTCAATACGACGTCCAAAGGTATCAGTCACGCCGAATCGTCCCTGGAGGCGGTTAGGACGCAGTACTACCTTTCCACACAAATTGAGATGCAAAGTACGGTAGTGTCCACACCGGGTAGCCGGTAGTTGGGAAATGATAGAATATAAGCGGAAAGGGGCAGGAACAAGTCTCACGGTAACCATGTCTACCTCGTCGCCTCGACATGATCACAAAGTCGATCCTAAGCCGACGTGATGGAGGTCGTCGCTCATATAACCAGGGGTAGAACACGCGAATCGACATATTTCCCCATCTCCCTTTCCTCTTCGTTCTCTCTTTCCTTGGCAAAGGAGGCTGTTGCTTTTCCGTGCTTTCTTTCCCTTTTCTCTGCTCTCGCTCACTCCAGGAAGAGTTCTGCCTGCGAACATCTGACACTGGTGTCGTTCATTCAACATCCAAGCTCACAAAGCCTTCGTTCTTTCACTTCGAACCTTCGTTTCCAAACCATTTTCCCGATTCGAATCAATTCCTCGAATCCAAGATGCTCTCGTCCAGATTTTTAGTCGTCAGTTTCTTGTACATTTTCTATGCCACTGGTTTGGTCGCCGCAGACCCTCAAGATCCTTTTGGAGGTCGGAATCAATTTTGCCAGGTGCGTGTCCGCATTCTCCCCCTTGACGGCTGGCGCTGATCTGATCGGCAATAGAGTGTCCGGACCGTTACCGTAACGCAGACCGTCACTCCTGGCCAGCCATCTCCGAGCTCTCGACCGGCCAACAAGTCCAACACCTCCTCCCTCCCCGTTTTGACCACACGACCCGGTAACGTCAAGTTGGACAATGGTGTCACCAGCACCAGTGTTGTCAAGAACCCAAAGACGTCTGGTATCAAGACTAGCACCAAAACATCCAGCATCGGGACAAATACCAAGACGTCCAGTATCAAGACAAGCACCAGGACGTCTAGTATCAGGACAAGTACCAAGACGTCCAGTATCAAGACGAACACCAAAACGTCTAGTGTCAAGACAAACACCAAGACGTCCAGCATCAAGACAAACACCAAGACCAGCAGTGTGATCAAGAACACTCAGACTTCCAGTGTCAAGACGAACACCAAGACTAGCTCCAGCAGTGTCAATACGATAACCAGCTCCGTCAGCAACGTGAAAACCAACACCCGGGTTAACACCAACACCAAGAACACCAAGACGAGCAGCATTCTCACGAGCTCAATCGGTATGTATTTGTCGGTCCCTCGCTCTGGTGCCCTAACTTAGCGATCGCGGTTTTAGGACTTCCCACCGTATCTCCTCCTCCTGTCTCGACTACCGACAGTTCGCTCGTCATCTCGTCCTCTTCCACGGCTGCACCCCCTGCCAACACTGACACCGGGAACCCCTCCACCAGCCTTAGTAAGCGGTTTCTCTGACGGTTAAATGATTCCTGAGCTGATGAGGTTTGTTAGCTTTGGATCCCACTGTCATCCAGAATGTTGATGGTAAGGGACAAGCAGCTGGTGAGACAGACTCCCTCGTTAGCCCGTAAGTTTTACCGTCACCTTTGAGAAAGAACTCGTGGTTTAAAACCCCCCAGGAACGACTTCATCGGCTTCTGTGTTGGCAAGACCCTTACGAATGGTAAGCAGGTCCAGGCAGGTTCTTGCAATCCCACCCCCATTGGTGACATCCCTTCCGTTAACAACATGGTAAGTTCCCGTTCTGCCCTTCCGAGAATCAATCTGACGTGTTACCGGCAGCCTTCCGCCAAGTTCAACTTGCCTAAGAACTTTGATACCCTCGCCGCCGACACCCCATTCACCATCTCCATCGAAATCCGCAACATGGTTCTTGGAACTTTCACGAATGCGGCCAACACTTACTACGCCGCTCCGCAACAGCTGGTCAATGGCGTGATCCAGGGTCACAGTCATGTTACTGTTCAAAAGATGACATCTCTCGACTCGCCTGAACCTTTGAACCCCAAGGTCTTCGCTTTCTTCAAGGGTCTCAACGCTGCTTCGAACAGTGGTGTTTTGACCGCAGATCTCCCAAAGGGTCTTCCAGCTGGCGTCTACCGTATCTCCTCCATCAATTCTGCCGGCAATCATCAAGAGGTTCTCGGGCCCGTCGCCCAGCGCGGTAGCTTCAACGACGCGGTCTACGTGAGAAATAATTCATACCAATACAACAATCAGGAGGATACTGACATGTTGTCTCTCTAGATTACCGTTACTGAAGGCGGAAAAAACCCTGTCTCGTCTTCCGCTGTCCCTCCTCCCTCGAGCGATATCTCGTCGAGTTCCGTTGTCAACCCCGCCTCATCCTCTGTCGTTGATCCCACTCCGTCCTCTGCCGTTGATCCCACTTCGTCCTCTGTCGTTGATCCCGCTTCGCCCTCCGTCGCCGATCCCACTTCGCCCCCTGCCGCTGATCCCACTGTCACGGTTCTCCCGGCTCCCTCCTCCACTAGTAAGGGAGGCGAGGGTCCTGGGGATGGCAACAGACAAAACTCGAAGCGTGTCCACAGGCGTTCACGCCTCCTTAAGCTGTAATTTGTACTGCCTTCAACAATACCTTCACTGCGTTCCTCGCTGTGTCCCGTTTCCTTGGATTTGATTTGGTTTGAATTATTCTCAACTTCACTTTCCTTGTGCCCTTTTACCGACTTTCTTTTGACCCCCCCTCGCTTGATGCGTCATTGTTCCTCGACTTCCAGCTATCGGCCTATTCCGAGCGTAACATATGTAGTACGGTGTAAGAGTCTGGTGGTACTTGCCAAATTCGATGGAGAGAGAGATTCTCGTGGATGAATGAGTACTTGAGTGACCGATACCTGGATTTCGGAATCAGAACAGATGTGGTTGTGGTCGGCTTACCCGATCATCTTCCCTCCGCAACGGGTCGATACCGAACGTGCCCACAAACACGCATCCCCCCTACGCGTCTTGCCATCTCAATCCTCCTTAAATGCCTCCCGGACGCAGCAATTCGCCGGCTGAGACACTTGGCGATTACTCGCGGACCGAGGCAGGGCCGCTCACACCGCAGATCAGCAACGCCTCTGGCATGTCTGCCCCGTATTTCAGTCCCAGACAGACTCTACGAGTGGCCAGTGGAAGCAACAACAGCTTACGGTCTCTCAGCGTGACCCATGGGGATCGAGTTGATCAGGTTCGTCACGGGCCTACACCATCGACATCGAGTCCTGGGACCGCGGGCGGAAGCACGACCGGCCAAACCACGACGAGACCGTCTGGACCGAGGCACATCGCATCTGCTACCCTTCGACCGGAGAGACAACCGCGTTCTGCGAGCGATACCACTCCCGTGCGTGGGGAAGGGAGCGGTGGAGGGGGGAATGGGAACGGGGATGCAGAGCGGGAACCGGTGAGGGATGGAAAGATAAACAACTCGTTAACGCATAGGACGAGTCGATCTGGATTATCAACCCGAACCTCACGTAGCGGCCGCGCTACCCCACATACGCCCGGACACAGTTCGACCCATCCGAATGGAACTACCCCGCATCTACCGTCGAGTTCTGCGCGTGTTAGGTTGTTGCCGTACCTGCCGCACTCTAAAGATTCCGACATTGCACCTACGGTACAGATGTACTGGAGCAAGGCTCCGGTGTGGGGTACGATGCCGAACCATGGGATGAGAGCGCATAGTGCCACCCTTGTGGACTCTGTGGCGTGGATATTTGGAGGATGTGACGAGAGGGGATGCTGGAAGGACCTTTGGCTCTTTAATACAGGTGTATACGCATTGGAACTCGCTCAATTTTATTTTTTCTGGCTGACCAGCGTTTTTTATATAGAAACGATGCAATGGTCCCACCCAGATGTGCAAGGCGATGTCCCTCCCCCGTGTCGAGCACACACCGCAACGCTCGTGGATCGAAAGATCGTTATTTTTGGTGGTGGTGAAGGGCCGGCCTACTACGACACTGTCTACGTGCTGGATACCGTTCATCGTCGATGGCAGAAAGTTGAATTCCCCGAAGATGCGCCACATCCTACCACGAGACGTGCTCACACCGCCGTTTATTATGATGGAAAGATCTGGGTGTTCGGAGGAGGGAACGGATCCCAAGCGCTGAACGATGTGTGGACGTTGACGGCGAATTGCCCGGTTGAGAAGATGAGGTGGAGCAAGGTGGAAATCCGGGGGTCCAAACAACCCAGCGCGCGAGGGTATCACACAGCAAACCTGGTGGGGAACATTATGATCGTGGTCGGAGGGAGTGATGGGCGAGAGTGCTTCTCGGACATATGGTGCTTGAACCTGGGTAAGATATGCCTCGTGCCGTCGCAAACGTTGGAATGGGAACACTCATGGGTCACCTCTCATTCTAGATACACTTCGTTGGGACCAGGTCCGACTAGAGACGGCACATCGTAGGCTTTCTCACAGCGTTACACAAGTGGGATCGTATCTATTCATCATTGGCGGTCACGACGGTAATTCCTACAGTTCCGATATCTTATTCTTCAACCTAGGTAAGCCGGGTCGGCGTGTCTTCCATCCCGAGTGCTGATAGTTTCGCCCCAGTCTCGTTGGCATATGAGACCAAGCCAGTGGCGGGTCAGCCGTTATCAGCCAGAGGATATCATGTGTCTCTTCTGGCTGATAGCCGGATATTCGTTTTCGGAGGGTTTAACGGCCAGGACGTCTACGAGGACGTGCACATCTTGGACTTGGCTGGTTCTGGTTATCTTGCGCAGGTACACTCCTTTGATATTCTTGCATGCCGGTTCGTGCTGATTCGTATGGCCCCTCAGGTCACAAGCTTCCATATTGACCTTGACCAGTAGAAGGTTTAAAATTATCGTATCGTGTGGTACATATTATTTCGCATTCTGAATGTACATACCATGATGAGGGTTCTCAGTCGCACATCACTTGATCACCACAACTTTGTGACAACCGATCATGGCTGGAAAGTCGGCCACACACAAGATTTACTTGCCCGCGAACTCGCCAAATCCATAAAGGTAAATATTATGTGATAAGCGCCCATCGTCCTTGGTCGTACAACACGATGTGTTGTGGACAGAGCACCCTGCGACTCTGATCCCCCCCCCACCCTCCCCGAGGCCGACTGCAGGGTGGATAGAACGATCTCACCGTCCCAGCTCCTTCATCCATGGACGTCCCACCACCCCAGGCAAATAACGCCCGCGTGTACAAGCTCTACAAACGCCGCTTTGTGGGATTGGTCGGCATGGTACGTCGTTGCGGTGTTCAGCTTCAGCGACCCGGTTAATTTACGATGGACTCCACCGTCCGCTTATTAGTGCATCCTGAACCTCGTCAGCGGCATGGCCTGGCCCTGGTTCGGTCCAATTGCAAATCCAAGTGCGCTGGTTAGCCTCGAACGCCGCGTTGGAACGGTTTTATTGAAGACTGTTTCACAGCCGCGCAGGAGTTTGACATTAGTTTGGATCGTGTCAATTGGTTGGGAAACATCATGGGGTGCACGTACATCCCCGCGGCCGCCTTAGTCCCTTGGCTGGTATCGCGTTACGGCCTGAGGAGGGTGGTACGTCCGTGAAAACCCCCATCTAATTTCCTTGTATAGTTTGTGACCATTCTTTTTTTTTCCTCCAGTGCGATCTTGGTTCTATCTGCTTGATTCTCGCTGCCTGGATTCGGTATGCTGGCACCGCAAACTCGCTCTCTGGCAACGGAGCCTACGCTCTCCTCATCATCGGTCAAGTATGTTGTGTGGCTGTGTACAACCGTGAACCGTCATAGCTCACATGACTCAAAAGTTCGTCGCGAGCATTTCGCAAGCCGTTTTCCAAGTGCTTCCGACAAAGTACAGCGAATTATGGTTCAATGTACGGGGAAGAACAACCGCGACTATGGCCATGGCCATCATGAATCCGATCGGTGCCGCTTTAGCGCAAGTGATTGCACCGCTAACAAGTGGACCGAAGCAAGCTGTGAGAACCCCCCCCCCTCCATGCCCGCGCGCGATCTCCCCGGAAACGCTAACCCCATCCGCGTAGATTTTGGTTCTTGGTATTGTTGAGACCGCGGCAGCTCCGGCCGTCTTCCTCATCTGGAATCGACCGCCGACTCCTCCAAGTATATTACGGTTCAACACTGCATGCTCAGCGTACTGACGGCTCTGTAGCGTACGCGGCCACCCAAGAAAGATCACATCGCGCACTCTTGAAAGGGCTGGTCGGACTCCCGGCTGGCGACGAAGCCGAGTATGGCCGGATGTCCGCACGCGAGAAGCTGGACTTTGGGATTACTGTTCTAGTGTTCGGTGTCCAATCCGGAGCGTAGGTGGTATCTTTTATCCACACGAACCCGCGCGTCTCAGCGCTCTCTGTAGCATCAGCGCGTTTTCCATCCTCACATCCCAGTACTTCTCTCCACACGGATACTCTGATGATATTTCGGGGTTCATGGGTGCCACACTACTGCTCGCGGGCATTGTCGCCTCGGCGATCACTTCTCCAATCTTTGATAGGGTGCTCACGAGACACCTGGGCCCTACCATCCAGATCATCGTTCCCATACTTTCAGCGATCTGGGTTTCCCTGATCTGGGCCGGTAAGTTCTCTAGAATCCCGCGCTTTCATATTATGTTTGGACCTAAACTCCCGCCGGTGTAGTTCGCCCAAACAACACCGCCGCTTTGTTTGCCCTTTCTGCGCTCATAGGAATCTGTGGAATTCCTCTACTGCCGGTATCCCTTGAACTTGGCGTTGAGCTCACCAGGGCACCAGATGCTAGCTCGGCAATCCTTTGGGGCTCTTGCAACATTTTCATGATCGTGATAATCCTCTGTGCGTGTGTCCCTTTCTCGTATTCTAGGGTGTGGACAATGTTACCTACATATCCCAACAGCCGAGTCAGCCCTAAGAGCTGGACCGGACGCAAACCCTCCTCTTAACATGCGCAAGGCATTGATCTTCCATGGCGTCATTATCTGTGCGGTTTCGCTCCTGGTCTTTGCGCTGAAAGGGAAACAGAACCGGAGAGAACGAGACGAGATGGAGGTGGGACGCGCGGAACTGGACCAAACTTCTATGGAGGTATTCACTCCGCGTGACGGGGTTGAAGATTCCAAGAGGTTGTCGACACCGGGTTAACTACCATATACCTGTTTATACCTCTCATTTTTACCCTCATCTGTCCTTATATACATATTTATCCAGCAGCCTGTATACACGAATTAACGATCAATCTATGGATCTGTCGCCTTTCAGACGGGAATCTGAGAACATTCTCATCGCTTCGACGGCTGCCCAAACAACGAAAGCCAGCACACACAACACGACGGCGAGTCCCGCGAACGCCCACGCCAGCCAAGTCTCGACCTTGTCCCTGTTCGTCGTAAACTGGACGAAGAAATCGCGCTCACCGTCGTCCAGTTTCCTCCAGATGGCGAAAACGGCCCACCACGAGTACAGAGCCACCGCTGGCGGAGTTAATCTCGACCATATCATCCATTCCACCTCGACTCCGTTCGCGAGTGACGAAAGCGCAGAATCCAAAGCCGAGTCTTTCCCTCTCCTTCCCCTTCCCCCATCTCTCCTCAAACTCTCCTGAACGACCTCCACACCCCTCTCCAAAATGACCCGATGCTCCCCAATCGTTGGCAAATACGGTTCCATGTACCTCCCCACGACAGCCTTGGCCAACAAATAGTTCGCATCCTCTCCTCCAGAAGTTCTCGTCGACACCGGTTCTTCGTCTCTCGCGAGCTGTTTTGCGAGTTCCTGACGGCGGTTTTCCGAGTCCGTTCGCGGGAGTGGAGCCCGGAGGTGTGCGTTTGAGGGTAGGAGTTCGGCGAGATCGGAGGTTCGGGGTGGTCGTTGGGGAGAAGGGGACGGAGGAGGAGAGAGGTAACGCTGGTAACGTGAGATGATTGCCATTTCGCTGTTGTCGTCGTCGTTGACGTTGAAGTGTGAGAGGTTCGAGGTCGGGAAATCACAGGGGCTTTCAATGTTGAGGGAAAAAAGGGGTCCCTTTCACATTTAGGGTTTTGGAACCGTCGGAGTTTCCGTTGCGTACGGGCGGTTCATCGCAGATCGATCATGGAGCACTAACCACAGAACTTCGGATGGGAATGGAACCTCGGTCGATCGAGGCGTGAGCGGGAATGCATTAGAATTAAGGTGGGGGGTAATTACGGTATTCTGGGACGGAACGCATAAGCCACCGTATACAAGCCAAGAGGGGGGACGGGAAAAACTCACAGACGACGGTACAAGGTAAGACCTACTCATTTTTTGATTCACGAGATTCCTTCAGTTCCTCCCTCGCATCTTCCACATACCCCCTCATCATCCCCACAAGCTTTGTAAGATTGTTCGAGAACTTGGCCGAGACAGGAACCACATCCAACGGGCCAAGCTCGTCCTCGGCGAACTCGATGAGTTTTTGGAGTTTTTGTCTGGCGTCCTCTACTAATTGGGGATCCTGACCGTCACCGCCCAAAAGGTCAGCCTTGTTAGCGATGACCATCCGAGCGCGTGAGCTCATTCCGTGTTGGTAAGCCTCCAACTCGTCACGGAGTACCCTGAGCTCGTCCCAAGGTGCTGAACCGGAGAGATCGACGACGTAAACGAGAGCAAGGGATCGTTCCATTGAACGGAGGAAGGAGTGACCCAATCCAATATCCTCTGATGCACGAGATATAAGCCCCGGGTTATCGGCGATGGTGAAGCGGAATTCCTCGATGAGGTCAAAGTGATGGCCGCTGCGTGAGGTCTCATCATCAGCTCCGGTCGGTTTTTGGTTTCGGGTTAATGAGTCGGCGAAGGCACCCTGCTCTAGTAGTTCGAGATGACGTTCTTCCTCGATACGAGTCTCGTCGTGAACAACACCTTCTCCCCTCCAACCCTCAAAGATTCCACCGTTCGCGACTCGAATGACGCCAACGACCGGATTGAGGGTAGTGAAAGCGTAACTTGCGACCTCGCTCTTTGCGCGACCGCCCGTCAAAGCTCGAAGCAGGGTGCTCTTCCCCGCGTTGGGCATACCGACAAGTCCTATGTCGGCCAATATCTTGAGTTCCAACGAGAGAGTAACGAGCTCGCCTTCGTGGCCCCGCGTGGCGAACTTTGGAGAACGATGGTTTGTACTGAGGAAGTTGGGATTACCCAGGCCACCAGTACCCCCAGAGGCGATCAAATGGCCCAGGTTTTCACGATTTCCAAGACCCAAGGGCGAAACGTCTGGAAGGGCGGTGTCCTCTGCGGTGTCAAGGTCTAGAAATAAGGGGTTGAGTGCTCGTCTCCTCCCCTCTATCCTCCTGGCTCGTTCTTCCTTCCAGAGGATCCTCTCGGCTTCCTTGAATTCGGCTCGCTGAACGTTGTTGTCTTGATAGCGGGGATAGTGGACCCATCTCCTGGCGCGTAATCTGTCCAACCTATCCTCAGGGGACAGGTCAGCAAGGGCCTCTTCCTCAGCTTCCCATTCGTCCTTGAAGTTGTACTTGGCTGCTTCCTCTCTTGTCAACTCGCGTGCGACGGTTCCGAGGGGGACTTTGACCACGAGGGGGGCACCATTTCGGCCACCTTGCCACGTTCCTTGACCGTGAGATCCGGGGTTCCCGCGTATTCGCGGAGTTACCGAGGAGAGAGTAGTGAGGTGGGGTGTTGGCAGGAAATAGACGCTGCCCCCGCGTCCGCCATTTCCGCCGGACGGTGGACCAAAGGGTTTGTAGAGTTCACGGTGGAACGCGACGCAACCGTCACCGCCTTTTCCCGCGCGTACGTGGACAATGAGGTGGTCGAGGAACGTTTGTCCCTGCGAAAAATGTCAAAAGGTGAGAGGGTGGAGGGGGGTTTGGACGTGACGCACGCCTTGCCTGCGTTTCCACTCTGTCTTGCGTTTCCGGCGAGCGACTTCCTTCAAGTTGTATGTGGGTTCCTCTACGGCGGGTTCGGTGGATACGTTGGCTGGGAGAGATGAGAAACTGCGAGTGAAGGAATGACATCTCCGCTGGAGAGACTGTCTGAGCATTGTGATGTTTATTGAACAAAACGCATCGGGATGATTTACGCGCGTCACTTTGCGCGTGTCGGTCACAATTTCTCTACGATAATTGACGGGCAGATGAGCTGCTCGCCTTCCTGTATGGAGATTCTTTCGCACAAAGCGGCCATTCGCAGCAAATGGAGCATAAGTGTCACCAAGACCCTGAGATCATGGCGACAGACGTGTCAGCCTGCCAGCATCACGCGACCCGGGCATGCGGTGTGAAATCTGACGTTTGGGCGGTGCCACCACTGGAAAACTCACGGACGAGACAGCGTGCAGGTGTTTTGTTACTCAAGGCGGGACAGTCGCAGACGTTTCGGAGATAAAAGGGAAGCTTTATTCAGGGGGTAACCGGGAGAAACCTTGATATCCTTGGGCATAGGCGGGATTACAGCGGGCCGGAAGCAGTAGGCAAGTGAGTACATAGGACCGTGATTTCTCGGGTGGCTGAGGGAAACTTCAAATCAACACCATGACCTCCTCCGACACCCAACTACCTGCGATCCCTCTTCCTCACCCTCAAGTTCTCCTCCCAGTCGGCAGCCTTTCTATCCTCGTCTCTCGCAACATTGGAGATCACCTCTTGTCGCTCGTCGAGGAATCAAGCGACCCAACGATTGTAGCTGCTATCCCGATCGTCACTCCCCCCACTGGAGCTTCAGACCCAGTTCTCTCAGAATATGGTGTCGCAGCCAAGGTCGTACGACTCGGGCCGTCATCAAACAAGCAAAACGAACACGCCTATCACCTCACAATCACTGGTCTCACGAGAATCCGCCTCCCACACGGTCTACACCTGCCAACGGACCAACTCAGCACACTGACCTACTGCACTGTCCAATATCCCCTCAGCGGCACAAACCCTGCTCGCCCAATCTTCGAAGCTACCAAAGTTGCCACTCTAAACCTGCTTGACAAGCTCGCACGGTCCGGTCACAGGAAGGATTACTGGTCCAGGATGTTGCACTTCGTCGAGGGGATTGACGATTCTAGGATTGTCTGGCTGGCAGATGCCATGGCCTCAGTCGTCGATGCAGAGTTCAACGACAAGCTCGGTGAGCATCCTTCCATCCTCCTCTATTGAGACGCCACACGAACTGGTCCGCCGTGTCGCGCAGAAATCCTGGTCACAACCGACGCCGAGGCCCGGCTCAAACTCGTCACCCAATTATTCGTCAAACTCGCCTCCATCTTCGAAGTCAGCAGCAAGATCGCCTCTGTCGTCGACGAATCCCTCTCCAAGCAACAACACGAGCACTTTCTCCGACAAAAGCTGGGAGCCATTCAAAGAGAATTGCAAAACTTTGACCGCCGATCCAAGGCCCCGATCAACACTAGCGCGAACGCTCCATCTGAACTGGACGACGATGACCAATCCGACGCGGATGACATGGCCCAGTTGCGGAAGAAGATAGAGGCCATGACCAAGGATTCAGAGGAACGCAAGGTGGCTGTCTCTGAATGGAGAAGGCTCAAACGCATTCCCCCCGGCAGCGCAGAGAATGCAGTGATACGGACATATGTGAGTGATTTCTCCGCGTTCGACTGTCACAACTCGAATCATGACATCCCGCAGCTCGAATGGCTGACTTCCATCCCATGGCCGTCATCTTCATCTCATTTGACGGCGCTCGAAGTACTCAAGGACCGTCAGTTCTTGTCCAAGGCCCGAAAGCAGCTCGACGCCGATCACTACGGCCTGGTCAAGATAAAGAAGAGGCTCATTGAGTATCTCGCCATCGTGAGACTCAAGGAACTCGCCGTGTATGCCGAAAACGACAAGGCCCTGGTTCTCAGGATGGACAGCAACACGTCATCCGTCTCCCCTCCTATAACTCGTGTCAAAGGGCCAATTCTTTTGTAAGCCGGCTGGTCCAAAACGTCACACCCCCACCGCGTTGACTTCCCGAATAGGTTCGTTGGCCCACCGGGAACCGGGAAGACTTCAATCACCGCGTCTTTGGCTCGAGCACTCGGTCGTCCCTTTGAACGGATATCACTCGGAGGCGTCCGCGACGAGGCAGAGATCCGAGGACACCGCCGCACCTATGTTGCCAGTGGCCCTGGTTCCATTGTCCAAGCTCTCAAGAAGGCGGGCCGCCCTGATCCCATCATTCTCCTGTACGGTATAAACTCGCACGTCCGTATCATCAGTCTTACCCGCCCTCCCATAGCGACGAGATCGACAAGGTTGGCCACAACAACTTTCACGGAGATCCATCTGCCGCATTGTTGGAGGTCTTGGACCCTGAACAGAACCATACGTTCCGGGACCATTACCTGAACGTCACCGTTGATCTCAGCCAAGTGTTGTTCATTTGCACAGCCAACTCGTTGGACTCCATCTCCCCGCCACTCTTGGATCGCTGCGAAGTGGTCCATTTATCTGGTAAGTACCATCAGGACCTCTCCCCACATGGACGGCCACCCAATTCATCGACTTGCGCGCGCAGGTTACACTTATGACGAAAAGTTGCACATTGCTTCGCGATTCCTGTTGCCCAAGCAGTTCAAAGCGAACGGGCTAGACCCATCGCACATTGTATTAACAAAACCTGCATTACTACAGATCGTGACGGGATACACGCGCGAGGCTGGCGTTCGTTCGTTGGAGCGTGCCATCGGCTCCGTTGTACGGCACAAAGCTGTAGAGTGGGCCGAACGCAATGATCAAGATGGAGACAAACTGCCCGCTTACCGGAAAGAGGTTAGGGAGGATGATTTGGAGGAAATACTCGGTATTCCAAGGTATGATGGTGAGAGAGACCGAACACCGAAGAGGGGCGTCGTTTATGGTTTGGTCGTGAGCGGACTGGGTGAGGGCGGTGTTCTTCCCGTCGAGACATGCACTATCCCCGGGAAGGGTGATCTACGGTTAACCGGAAGCCTCGGAGACGTAAGATCCATTCCTTTATACCCAGAACGCGCGACTCAAGTCCTCCTCCAATTACACAGGTCATCAAGGAGAGTAGTTCTTTGGCCCTGAGTTGGGTGAAGACACACGCCTACGATTTGCG